>Ga0114980_10000234_pt1 | contig 38760 bp, 31 predicted proteins | sample S_140806_EF_Meta_FD_87018 | JGI IMG/M metagenome (GOLD analysis project Ga0114980, IMG submission 87018) | Freshwater microbial communities from Lake Simoncouche, Canada to study carbon cycling - S_140806_EF_MetaG | ecosystem: Environmental > Aquatic > Freshwater > Lake | place: Lake...
CACCGGTAGCACCAGCACCACGCTCGGCTCCAACAGCGGTAACAACTCCACGAGCAACACGAACAACAACAGCTTCGGCAACAGCGGCTTTGGAAACAGTGGTTTCGGCGGCAGCAGCTTTGGTGGCGGCATGAGCGGCGGACTCGGCGGAGGTGGTTTTGGCGGAGGTGGTGGCGGCGGCGGCAGCTTCGGCGGTGGCGGTGGTGGCCCCAAACTGGATGTCACCACCAAGGCCAGCAGCGTCCTTATCAGTCGCACACTCGTCATCATCGATCCCGGCAGTTCCAAATTCTTCGCCAGCGGACCGCCCGAGCAGCTTCAGATGCTCGAAGACCTCGCCGACGAGCTCGATGTGCGTCCGCGGCAGATCATGCTCGCAGCAGTCATTGGAGAATTCACGCTCTCAGATCAGTTCAAGTTCGGCCTCGACTGGTTAAATACGCTTCAGAACATCGGCGGCGAAAGTGGTCGTCAGGCTGGTGGCGGGATTAACACGAGCGGAACCTTCTTCGACCCAGCCAAGCTGGCAAATCCCGCCAGCTTCATAGGAAGCGCCGCCGCATCCGCAGGTGGCATCACAGCCTACGGACACATCGCACGGAATCTGCACGTCTTCATGAACACCGTCGAAGGTACTGGACGCTTCAGAGCCTTGCAGAAGCCGGTCCTCACGACGCTGAATCATCAAAAGGCGCAGATTTTCATCGGCGAGCAGATTCCCATCGCAGGCAACAGCTTCAGCAGTGGTGTCGCGGGTGGTTTTTCCACCTCGACGCAATTCATCCCAGTGCGAATCCAGCTCGATATCACCCCACACATCTTCAACGACCAGGAGGTCATGCTTGAGTTCAGTCAGACCAACAACTCGAGGGGCAAAGATGTCACCGTCAGTCCTGGCGTCGTCGTCCCTGGCATCCGCGAACAAGGAATGGCCAATGCGCTCATCGTTCCGGATCGCAGCATTGCGATGCTCGGAGGACTCATCTCCGAGGACAACCGCAATGACAGCGTTGGCGTGCCCTTTGTGTTTCGCCTGCCGCTGATCAAATACCTCTTTGGCAGTGTGGATAAGGAAAAGAACCGCAAAGAGATCATGATCTTCGTCCAGCCCATGATCATGCCGGATGGTGCCACGCACATGAGCGAGCAAACACGTTTCATGAACAACAGCCCGGAGTCTGAAGCCATCTTAGACTTTGGAGGACGCCCCGAAGAACCCCTCCCGCCCGCAGGCCCCAACTTCTACAACAAGGGCATGCCTCGCGTGCAGGAAGACCTCAACGCTACACCGCCGCCCCCAGCCGAGGAAAAACGCGGCATGTGGGACAAGTTCAAGGGCCTCTTCAAAAAACAGAAGTAAGCCTCAGTCGGTCGCCTTCCCTCAACGCATCACCACGGGTTGGCCGGTGCATTCGAGAACGCTGTGCCAGAGTTCCTGAGTGGGATCGACCTTGCGGCGGCCGTGGATGACGAGTTCCAGCGGCAGATGGATGAAGGAGCCGTGCCAACGGCCCACGAGCATCCCGGTCTTCCCCGCCATGGCGGCATGCACAGCGGACTGGGCGAGGCGAGAGCAATAGACATTGTCCTGCGCATTCGCTGGCACACTGCGGACGATGTAACTGGGGTCGATGTATTTGATGTTCACCTCGTTTTTGCGGGCTTTGAAGAAGCCGTTGATGCGATCCTTTAAAAAGGCACCGATGTCGCCGTAGCGCTGGTTGCCGGAGGCATCGGTGGCGTCACTGGCCGCCATGAGGTGCTGACCAGCCCCCTCGGCCACGACGATGACGGCGCTGCCGCGCTTCATGAGGCGATGGCGCAGGCATTCGAGCAGCCCCCCCTCGCCTTCGAGCTCGAAAGGCACCTCCGGGATAAGTACGAAATCCACATTGCTACCCGCCAGCGCCGCGTAACAGGCGATGAAGCCGGAATCGCGGCCCATGAGCTTCACGAGCCCCACGCCATTGACGGCTCCGGTGGCCTCGACGTAAGCGCATTTCACCGCCTGCACAGCGGCGTCAAAGGCCGTCTCGAAGCCAAAGCTCTTGTCGAGGTAGCGGATGTCGTTGTCGATAGTCTTCGGAATGCCCACGACGGCCTTTTTGAGTCCACGCGCCTCGATTTCCTTCACCAAAGCCGCCGCGCCACGCAGCGTGCCATCCCCGCCGATGACGAAGAGGATGTCGATGCTCATCTCTTCGAGCGTATCGACCATCTCACCGATGTCCTGCATGCCACGCGAGCTGCCCAGCATCGTGCCGCCGAAGTGGTGCGCCTGCTCCACGGAATGCGGGCGCAGCAGCAGCGGCGTGTGGCCGTAGCGCTGAACCAGCCCTTCGTAGCCGTAACGGAAGCCATAGGTGCGGGTGACGCCGTATTGGAGGTGAAGACGGTTCACGAGGCCGCGGATGATGTCATTCAGACCAGGGCACAGACCTCCGCAGGTCACGATGCCCACGGTGGTGCGTGCCGGGTCAAAATAGACCATCTCCCGAGGGCCAGCCTCCTCGTAGCTCGGCACCGAGCAGTCCCGACCGTCCTCCAGCAGATGGCTGTGGTAGAGGATGCGGTCTGTGTCGTCGGTTTTATACGGGGCCTCGACACCGCCGATGCGGTGGAGAGGCGAGGGATAGCGGCAGGCGCCGAGCGAGGGGATGCTCGTATCGTGAGGGGCGGGGGTCATGGTTGGATAGGGGACTTCATGAGCAGGAGGGATGCCAGCCTACTGGAGGCCAAACTTTCGATAGATTCTCCTTCGCGATCTCGTATGAAGAGGGCCCCCAAAACCCACCCCACGCCAGACGATCCCCAATCCCGTCCGGCGGCCCCTTTTTGAATGGTCACCCAGGCTTGTCTCACCCCGTCCCTACGTCTCGCGCTCCTCGGCGCGGTGCTCGTGACGATGTGCGGATGCAAAACCTCGATGTATAAAAACTGGGCGGACCGGGAGGTCTTTGGCCTGCTGAAGAAAAAGACCAGCAAGGTGCCCAATTCCGGCCAGCACCTGCTCGACATCACCCCGCCGCCGCCCGTTTCCATGAAGGAACTGGCGAAGAACCTGAAGACGGTCGAATTCCTCGGCGACCGCGCCACCATCGAAAAAGACGCCCGTGTGATCGCCCTGGCGGATGCGCTGAACTTTGGTGTTCATCGCAATCGAAACTACCTGCTGCAAAAAGAGGTCGTTTACCTCGCCGCGCTCGATTTGACGCTCACGCGGCAGAATTTCTCCCCCATCCTCAGCGGCAGCGGCTCCGGCACGATGGACCGCAGCAAGGTGAGCAACGGCGTGACCACGCTGGTGAACACCAGCACCCTCACCGCCAGCGGGGACATGGGCTTTAGCGTGCTCACCCGCACCGGGGCACGCCTCGCGGCGGATCTGACGACGGATTTTGTGCGCTTCATCACCGGCGGCCTGCGTGACACCGGCGATTCGCGGCTCGCCTTCACCCTTTCGCAGCCTCTCCTGCGCGGCGCGGGCTACCTCGCGGCCTCCGAATCGCTCACTCAGGGAGAGCGCACCGTGCTCTACAACATCCGCACCTTCACCCAGCAGCGGAAGTCCTTCGCCGTGGAGGTGGCCACGCAGTATTTCCGCGCCATCCAGAGCCGCGAAACGGCCCAGAATTCCTACCTCGGCTACATGGCCTTCAATTCGGTCGTCGAGCGTGAGCAAGCCATGGCCGAAGCCAATCTGCGCAGCCGCTCTTCCCTAGGCCAGCTCCTCCAGGCTCAGATCAATTTCCAACGCACCTGGACCAATGCCATCCGCAACTACGAGCAGGCTCTCGACGATCTCAAAATCACTCTCGGCCTGCCGGTTACTGAACGCATTGTGCTGAACTACAAAGACCTCGACGATCTGCAAATCCTCACGCCGCCCGGCACATTGGATGATGCCATGCAGACGGCACTCACCACGCGGCTCGATCTTTGGAATACCCGGGATCGTGCCGAGGATGCCACCCGCCGCGTGCTCATCGCGAAACAGGACACGCTACCCACACTCAACGCCGTCGTCTCCCACCGCACGCTCGACGATCCCAACGTGAATGACTTCAGCCTGCAAACCCGCAATCGCGGCGTGAGCATCGGCCTCAACACCGATCTCAATTTGAACCAAAAGCCCGAGCGCAACACGCTTCGTGCCGCCATGGTGGCCGAGCAACGCACCCGTCGTGAGCTGGAACTGGCCGAGGAGCAGGTGCGCAATGCCGTCCGCACCGGCTGGCGAGATTTGGAAGTGGCTCGAAAGCAGTATGACTTCGCCAAGCGCGGCATGGAGATCAGCATGAACCGCCTCGAAGTCGAAGAAGCCTTCATGGCCGAAGGCCAGGGCACGGCCCGAGACCTCATCGAGGCCCAGCGTGACCTCAACACCACTCGCGACCTCATGGTCTCTACCCGCATCAATCATAATCTCGCCCGCTTGCAGCTCTGGCGGGACATGGGCGTGCTCTTCATCGAGAAAGACGGCTCATGGGTGGACGTATTAAACAAGGAGAAACCGAAGGGAGAATGATGAAAAAGGGAAAAACCATCACCTGGCTCATTCTGAGCACCATCACCGCCGCCCTCATCTGGCAGGCCTGGGACTGGTTCGCTGGCTCTGGCACCACCGAGCAGGAAGTACCCACCTTCGCCGTCCAACGTGGCGCTTTGGAGATCAATGTCCTGCAAGGCGGTGAAATCCGCGCCCTGCAAAACCTCGAGCTAAAATCCGAGATCGAGATCCCCACCAAGATCCTCTCCCTCATCCCCGAGGGCTACCTCGTGACCGAGGAAGATGTGAAAAACGGCAAGGTACTCGTCGAACTGGATGACACCGAGGTGAAGCAGAAGATCCAAAACCACGAGATCGAATTCCAAACCACCGTCTCCGCCTTCATCGATGCCGATCAGGCCCGCGAGATCCAGAAAAGCGAAAACCAAAGCCTCTTTCGCGCCATCAAAGAGACCGGCATCTTTGCCCTCATGGACTTTGAAAAGTATCTCGGCCGTGAAGTCACTGCCGCGATCCTCACCAAGGCAGGCCTACCCAAGGACGTGACCGATTTCGAGAAATACGCCGCCGTTTTAGAGACTCAGGCGGACACCCCAGTGAACCCCGATGTCGGCAAACCGAAGGCCGCCGCCGATAAAACCGCCAAAAAGACCGCTCCTAAGCCCATCAGCGAGCGCATCGACTTCGCCCCCTTCCTTGAAGCCAGTACCTCAGCCGATGGCGAAGCGCAGCAAAAGCTCCGCCAGCTTGATGACGAGCTTCTGCTCCGCAAAGCCGAACTAGCCGTGGCGAAGCAGAAGGTCGAGGCATCTGGCCGTCTGGCAGGTAAAAACTACATCTCCAAGGCCCAGCTCGAAAACGACCAGGTCACCCACGAAAAGGTGGAACTCTCCGTCAAGACCGCCGAGACGCAGCTCCACCTTTTTAAAGCCTACGAGTTCAACAAGCAGTGCTCCACGTTCATCTCCGTTTACCGCGAGGGCATTAACAAGCTCCAGCGGACCATCCGCGAGAACCGCAGCCGTCTGGCCCAGGTGGAAAGCCGCTTCCTCACCGCCAAACGCCGCCATGAAATGGAGATCACCCAGCGTGAAGACCTCGACCGACAGCTCAAAGCCTGCGTCATCAAAGCCAGTCAACCGGGCCTCGTCGCTTACGGCGATCTGAACGCCTCCTCCGCCTACAACTACAGCAACAGCATCGAAGAAGGTTCCTCCGTCCGCTTCCGCCAGACGATCCTCACCATCCCGGACATGAGTCAGATGGGCGTGAAAGTGAACGTCCACGAGTCCCAGGTGAAAAAGGTCCACATCGGTCAGCGGGCGCTCGTACGTGTGGATGCGGAGCCCGGCAAGCTCCTCGAAGGCAAGGTGGCCGAACTCGCCATCCTGCCAGATAGCAGCAGCAGCCGTTACACCCCGAATTTGAAGGTGTACCCAGCCACCATCCACATCGACGGCTTCCATCCATGGCTCAAACCCGGCATGAATGCCAAAGTCGAGATCATCATCAATCTCCTCGCCGATGTGCTCTACGTCCCCGTGCAGTCCATTGAGGTCGATGGAGATGACCACCACTTCTGCTATGTGAGCAAAGGAGGTGGCCTGGAGCGTCGCTCCATCGTCACCGGCCAGTTCAACGAAGAATTTATCGAGGTGCGGGATGGCTTGGTGCATGGCGAGGATGTAGCACTCTCCCTGCCGAAGAAGGCCGAGCTTGAAGATCAGCCCTCACCTGCTCCCAAGCCCACCGGCAAGCCCAAAGACGCCAAAGGCAAGGAGAAGAGCATCGCGGCGGCGAAGTAGAGAGAGCCGAACGGCACTTTCTGTGCTACGCTGCGGCCATGTCCGCCTTGCATTGGACGCAGCGAGCGCTCATGGTGGCCGCCCGTTTCCTCTCCCGTGAGTCCTCCCACTCCCAAAATCGTGATCATCGGTGCCGGCCTGGCAGGGCTGGCCTGCGCCCGTGTGCTGGCGAAGTCCGGCGTGCCTTTCACTTTGCTGGAATGCTCGAATGGCGTCGGCGGTCGCGTGCGCACGGATGTGGTGGACGGCTTTCGGTTGGATCGCGGCTTTCAGGTCTTCCTCCCTGCCTACCCGGAGGCCCGCCGCGTGCTCGACTACGCCGCACTCGATCTCCGTCCCATTTTTCGCGGAGCGGATGTGTTTGTGAAGGACCGCTTTCATCGCGTGGCGGATCCGGTGGGGCATCCCATTGGCGCCTTCAAATCCCTCTGGGATGAGGAAGTCGTCTCCATACGAGATAAATGGTTCATGCTAGTGCTTCGCAAAGAAGCCTTCGGACTCAAAGAACCGCCTCGCGGCCTGCCGGAGATGGAGGCGGAGGACTACCTGCGGGAGTTCGGCTTCTCCGAGCGGATGATCGATCGTTTCTTCCGGCCCTTCTTCGGCGGCATCTTCCTTGAAAAAGACCTCCGCACCTCGGCGCGGATGCTTCTTTTCCTCTTTTCCATGTTTGATCGTGGCGGCAGCGCCCTCCCGGCGCAGGGCATGCAGGCCATTCCAGACCAGCTCGCCGTGGCTCTCCCACCGGGAACCCTCAAGCTCAACACGCCCGTCGCCCATGTGCGCCGTGGTGAGGTGGGCCTCGAAAGCGGTGAACTCATCCAGGCCGATCACATCGTGCTCGCCGTGAGCGAGGATGCGGCCTTCCGCCTGCTGCCCAATGGCGTCGTCAACATGCCAAAACCCTCCCGCTCCACCACCTGCCTCTACTTTGCGGCGAACGAGGCGGACATGCCGCTGAAGGACCCCATCCTGCATCTCGATGGCGATGGCCGTGGCCCGGTGAATTCCATCTGCGTCCTCTCCCGCATCGCGCCGGAGTATGCGCCGCCGGGCCAGCATCTCATCTCCGCCTCCATCATTGGCATGCCTTCCAGCGCCGAGCTGGAGGATGTGGTCCGCGATCAGATGACCCGCTGGTTTGGCCCCTGCGTGAGCCGCTGGCGTCATCTGCGCAGCATCCAGGTGCGTCATGCGCAGCCGGAGGCACGCCAACTCAAGCTCGGTGAAGCCTCACTCGCTCCCGAGATCGAGCCTGGCCTCTATCGCTGCGGCGATTGGTGTGAGGATGTCTCCATCAATGGCGCACTCCTCAGTGGTCGCCATGCAGGCGAGGCACTCCTGCGAGCCATTGGCGAGCCGGTTTGATTCCCGCCCCAGCGCAAGGCAGCGCCATCGCGGGCGTATTCCACGCACCATGAACGTGCCCACCACCTCACGCCGTCGTTTCCTCGCTACCTCGCTCGCTGGCGCTGTCTCACTCCCCGCCTGGTCCGCACCTCGCGGTGCCAATGGAGACATCCGCGTGGCCGTCATCGGCTTTCGCGGTCGTGGCAGCGGTCACATCAAAGAACTGCTCAAAGTGCCCGGCGTGCGCCTCGTGGCCCTTTGCGACGCCGATCAGGCCATCATCGACAAAAAGATGGCTGATCTCGCCAAGGACAACATCCAGGTCAAAACCTACCGCGACTTCCGCGAGTGCTGTGCCGACAAAGACATCGATGCCGTCACCATCGCCACACCGAACCACAGCCATGTCTTGATCGCTTTGACCGCTCTCCAGCACAGCAAGCACGTCTATGTCGAGAAACCGGTGAGCCATAATGTGATCGAGAGCGCCAAACTCATGGCCGCCGCCACCAAAGCCGCCGCCAAGGGACTCATCGTCCAGCACGGCATGCAGCGCCGCTCCGATGAAGGCTGGGCCTCCGCTATGCAATGGGTCAAAGAAGGCCACATCGGCAAGCCCAAACTCTCCCATGCCCTCGTGCATGGCCTCCGCATGAGCATCAACAAAGTGGATGCCGCCCAGCCACCGCCAAGCACCGTCGATTACAAACTCTGGTCCGCCCCGCGACCGGAGATGCCCGTCATGCGCAAGCAGTTCCACTACGACTGGCATTGGCAGTGGCCGTATGGCAATGGCGATATCGGCAATCAAGGCCCGCATCAATACGACGTGGCCCGCTGGGCGCTCGGTGATCCCGACACGCTGCCAAAGCGCGTCATGAGCTTCGGCAACCGCTGGGGCTACACTGATGACGCTCACAGCGCCAACTGCCAGATCGCCTTCCATCCCTACGAGCCCGTACCGCTCATCATGGACAAGTTTGGCCTGCCAGCTCGCAACGTCGATCCGAAGAGCGGTGAGCCACCTTACAAAGGCATCCGCACCGGCAACATCATCCACTGCGAAGGCGGCTACGTGGCCGAATCCAAAGCCTACGACCACGAAGGCAAGCCCATCACCAAATTCGAAAACTTCCTCATGGGCCCGGACCACATGAAGAACTTCATCGACAGCATCCGCGCCGGAAAATACACCAAGGACGTGCTGCACATACGCCACGGCCATCACGCCGCCTGCCTTGCTCATCTCGCCAACGTCTCCTACCGCCTCGGCAAAGCGATGAAGGCCGAAGAAATCAACGAGCGCCTCCAAGGCGATAAATTCGGCCAGGAGCTGCATGCCGAATTCCTCAAAAACCTCGCCAACAACGACATCGACCTCGCCAGGCAGCCCATCACGGCGGGCCCCTGGCTCGATTTCGATCCCGCCAGCCATCAATTCACCGGCGAGTTCGCCACCGAGGCCAACAAACTCTGCGTCGAAGACTACGCCGCCGGTTTTGAACTGCCGGACGTGTGATCACAGCTCCGTCACCGGCAGCCACTTCCGCTGTTCCCAGCTTTGCAGGCCGAGTTCGGCAAGTTGCACACCTTTGGCACCTTCACGCAGCGTCCACGGGAAGGGCGCATCCACGGCGACGTGCTTCAAAAACGCCTCCCACTGGATTTTGAAGGCGTTGTCGTAGGTCGTGGCATCCGGCACCTTCTGCCAGCCTTCGAAGAAGTTGATCGGCTGCTGGATGTCGGGGTTCCAGATCGGGCGAGGTGTCACACCCGCGCTCTGTACCCAGCAGTCACGCAATCCCACGATGGCGCTGCCGTGCGTGCCATCGACCTGCATCGTGAGCAGGTCATCACGGCGCACGCGCACCGTCCAGGAGCTATTGAACTGGCAGATCACACCGTCTTCACATTCAAAGGTCGCGTAACAGGCGTCGTCGCTGGTACAAGCGTATTCCTTGCCGCGTTCGTCGATGCGTTTCGGGAGGTGCGTGGCCCCCATGCAGCTCACCGCCTTCACTTTGCCAAAGAGATTGTCGATCACATAACGCCAATGGCAGAGCATATCGACGATGATGCCGCCGCCGTCCTCCTTGCGGTAATTCCACGACGGACGCTGCGCGGGTTGATCGCCATCCTCGCCGGTGAAGACCCAGTAACCGAACTCGCCGCGCACACTCAAAATGCGGCCGAAGAAGCCCTGATCCTTCAGCAGCTTGAATTTGCGGATGCCGCTCAGCCACAGCTTGTCCTGCACCACGCCGTTTTTCACGCCCGCGTCCTCGCAGAGCTTGGCAAGGCGCAGCGCTTCGGCTGTTTCCACCGCCGTTGGCTTCTCGCAGTAGATGGCCTTCTTCGCTTTTACGGCCTTCTCGACAAAGCCCGCCCGTTGCAGCGTGCCGCTGGCATCGAAAAAGATCTCGTCATCCGGGTTCGCGAGCGCTGCATCGACATCCGTCGTGAAACGCGTGACACCGGTGCGTGCCGCGAGTGCCGCGAGCTTGTCGTGATTGCGTCCCGTGAGGATGGGATCAGGCATCAAAGTCAGATCGTCATTCACTTTGAGGCCGCCTTGATCGCGGATCGCCTTGATGGACCGGATGAGGTGCTGGTTCGTGCCCATGCGTCCCGTGACGCCGTTCATGATGATGCCGATTCGTTGTGTTTTCATAGGTGGAGGAAAGTTCACCATGAGAACCCACACCCAACGATTGGTAAATCAGTTCTTTCCGATGCTTATAATCGGAAATAGTGATTAAATCGCACATCAATCGTTAAGCACATGACTCTGCGACATGAATGTAAGGCATACGCCGCGCAAACTCCAAGCAGCTACACGCCACCAGTTGGTAGACACTAGCCGTTGATGGGCCTGCTTATCAAAGCCCGCGGATAGTTTTTCGTGTAGAGGGACCTGCACCAGCCAAGTGGATGTCCAGTTGAATGCCAGCGGAAGCAAACTTGCGAGGAACCATGGTTCGCGGAAGTCGGTCATCACCATCAGTCCGGCCGTGCCGATTTCAGTGAACATTAATGGAGCTACGACCCAGGTGATTCTCTTGGTGTAGCGTTGGTGATAAGTTTGAAAAGATTCTCGCCCGATTTCGGAAAACAGGGGGTAATGGGCCAACTGAATGGTCCAGATGAGACCCACCAGCGCCCATGTCGAGCCATTGTGAAAGGTGAACAACAGACTCATGACGCGGCGGGCAGTTGAGCCATGGCAGTGTAGTCTGGACGATCCGCTGCATTCGCAAGAATGAAGCGGCGCATGACCCGCCCCTGTTGAATGAAAAAGACACCCGGCAATTGGGCGCCGTCTCCTTCCAAGGCACCGGGACGATGACCGGCTAGGAAGGATTTGAACCCGCGCCACCAGACGCTGATACCAAACAGTTGGTTCAACTTGCCACGACGCAAGCCCAGTCCTCGGTAGAGCCGACGCTCGGGATCGGAGATCGCTGGCACATCGCCGAGACCGTAACTCTTGGTGAAGTCGGCAAAGGATGCTGCGGAGTCCATGTGAACGAGAGCGAGCTTGGTTCCGTTTTTCTCGATGCCCGCACGGCACGCGGCTAGGTCCGCCAATGCTTCACGACAGAACGAGCAGCCTGATTGGCGCAGAAAGACTAGCAGCACAGGATGCTGCTGGGAAGCATCAGCGAGGCTAATGCCGTTCGTGGTCATCGTCTGGGCGAGCAAGGTCGATTCATCGGAGGGAGGAGCCGCATCGGCATCGCTTTGGTATCGGTCCCATGCGTGTCTCAGGATGAGGAGAAAGGGCACCCACCAGATGAGATCATTGGTCACACAGTTAAGCGCAAAACCCCAGGGCAACTGGCCAGTCCAAAGCGCTTGCACCATGCCAAGAGGGCCGAACACTTTTCCGAGAAAGCCCACTAGCACGATGGGCCAATGCTTTGCCGGATCAAAGGCCGCGATGGCATAACCGACGCCATAGACGCCGACGATCATGCCGATGCACTGCCAGAATTGCGGGTAATTGGGCTGCGGCATATCCAGCCAATCAAAAATGGCCCCAGGAAATAAGACGGCCCACGCACCCCAGAGCACATTGTAAAGTCCAGCAGCGAGAAGAACGTTCCGCATCCAACTTGGCGACGAATTAGAGGAGGTCATAGTATTAAAAGGTGATCAGTGCGGAGTGGTGTCGATGACAGCTGCTGCGGCAGCTCCTTGGATCATTCGTCATCGACTGGGCCTTTCAAATGCTGCTCGAACAGCTTTCGATGCTTCGTCACCCTGCCGGAAACACGTTTGCGCCACATGCGAAAGCTGGAGGGCTTCAACTCACGGCGCATCACATCAATGACCTGCCTCTCGGTGAGGCCTGTGCGCTCCTCAATCTGCTCAAACGTGGTACGATCCTCCCACGCATAACGAATGATGTGGGAGACTTGTTCAGGCGTGGCAGCCGTTTTCATGAAATGGAACTCTATTTAAAATGGCGGCTCATCTTCACCCAGAAGGGAAAGAAGCCCGCCGTGGCAAAGGAGAAAGCGGTGGCATCAGAAACTCTCCGAATCAGAGTCAACCGAGTCCCCATCGCTGCGAAGCTGGCGCTAAGGCGTGGCAGCATGTCGTGGATAGGTCCTATCATGGGTGCAAACGCCACCACCTCAGCAAGTTCATTCTCCCGCACCCAAGAGCAAAGGCCTGCAACCGGATCATCGGTTTCTAGGGCTAATGCGGGGCAGGCATAGTGAGCCGCCGCTCTCTCAAGACCATCGCCCAGCACCGCATGCAGTGAAGCGGCACGCTGACTGCTCAATTGGTAAGTCTGTGAATACACATAGCCGCTGAGGCACGCGGCCACGCTAACCGGGGCCAGCAAGGCCAGCGGTCCGATCTCCGGTGTGAGATCATCCGGGTGAATCCAGAGTCCTGTCCGATTGCTGGTAGGACCCAGGGCCGTTGGATACTGCATTGGCACCTTTTTTGCGACATCGCCAGCCTCCTCAACAATGCTGGCGACCACGGCACCGTCAGCCAATCGTTCGCTGCCAGCCGTATTTCCCGTGAGATAATCGGGTGCATATTTCTCGATGTTCGACAGCTTTACGAGGTAGCTTTTTCCGCGAGTTTGCAAACCTGCAACCCACCTCCATGAAAGTGTGTTACTCGCAGGGTCTGCATCGATGAGATGTCTGAAGAAGAAATCCGCACCCAACTCCCAAGGCAACTTTTCCACATGAACCCAAAAACTCGCCCACCACATCCGAGCGTGGTTGTGGAGATAGCCCGTTTCAATCAACTCACGAGCGATCACATCCATGCAGGCAACTCCACTCTCGCCGCACATGACCGCTCGAGCCCGAGCCAAGGTTTCTGCCGGGAGTTGTTGTGGCAAAGAGCGGACGCGCTGCCGCCATTGTGTCCAAACCTGCGGGTTAATCTCAAGCCAACCTTTCCAATAGCGACGCCAACAAATCTCTTGGAGCCACTTCTCAGCGATCTGAAAAGAATGCTCTGCCAGGGTTTCTGCAATGATTTCATCTTCCAGCAAAGTCCGAAAACGGATGCTCGCCCCCAAGCGTGACACATTGTCATGTCCAGCTTGCACCCGATTCCTGGCACTCGCGTAGCTCGGCACCAAAGGGAGAAATGCCCTCCAAGAAACGAGGGCCATCTGCCGGGTTAAGCGATCAAGCGGGTGCATTGGTCAGAAATTAATAGAACATTGGGGAATGAGGCGCGGAGCACTTGCACCTACTATATCGCTACGCTTAGCAAGCCCTTTGAGATGCATTGAGTGTGGCGAGGCCTATCCAACTTTGAAAAATCGATTTTCTGAAAAACTTCAGAACATCCATATTCCTACCTTTCTCATCACCCTGCTCGGCCAACAGGCACTTCATATCATGAATGAAGGCGGAAAAGTCGTTGGGCATTCACCACTTGGCTAGGCGTAGAGATTGCCGTAGCTGGAGGCGATCTGATCGAGGAAAAGGCTTTGGTCTTCGGCCCACCATTTGTGGGAGAAGATTTCGACCTCACGGTGGCCGGTGAAGCCGGTCGCATCGACCCAGTCGCTGATTTCGCGGATGTTGATGCAGCCTTCACCCATCAGGCCGCGGTCGTTGAGGAGATCAGTCGTCGGCGTTTTCCAATCACAGATGTGGAAGGCATGCAGACGGCCGGTTTGGCCCGCGAGATCAATCTGCGCCTTCAATTCCGGGTCCCACCAGACGTGATACACATCCACCGCGATGCCCACCGAAGCTGGCGAGCCGAGCGCATCGCAGATTTCATGTGCCTGACGCATCGTGTTCACCGCGCTGCGATCATCCGCATACATCGGATGCAGCGGCTCGATGGCGAGCTTCACGCCCGCGGCCTCCGCCGCAGGCAAACAAGCGGCGATGCCGTCCGTGATCTGTTTGCGGGATTCGACCAGCGCTTGCCCCGGAACGGCTCCACAAACCAAAACGATGAGAGGAGAGCCGATGGCGTGGGCTTGCTCGATGGCGAGGAGATTGTCGTCGATGGCCTTTTGGCGAACCGTAGCCGATTTGGCCGGGAAAAAGCCCCCACGGCACAAACTGACCACTTCCATGCCCGCATCGGCTGTCTGGTGCTTCACGTTGGCCAGATCACGACCTTCGAGAGCCTGCCGCCAGATGGTGATGCCGCTCACGCCACGTTTTGGGAACTCAGCGAGGCATTGTTCGAGGCTCAGCGGCTTCGTGGTGATGGTGTGGACGCACAGACGACTCATGATAAAGCATGGTGTCGAGGCCTCGATGATTGGAAAAAGATTTCTTTGTGATGATGACGATTCAAAACGCCAATCATCAATCCAGGAAGCGGAACTCGGGCATCGACCAAAGCGTCTGGATGAGACGTGCCCACACACCACGCGTCTCTTCCTCGCTGGCATTGCCAGAGGTGCTGGAGTCGAGGAACTCACGCACCTGAGCCAGCTCGGCATCACTCGGTAGACGCTGCAACGAACGCTGGAAGGCGCTGTGGATGCTCTTCATGGTTTCGACTTCCGTTTTGAGCACCAGATCAGCGGCGGCACGGGCTTGTTCGATGACCTTTGGGCTATTCATGAGGAACAAAGCCTGCGTGGCCACGGTGCTGGTGGTGCGCTGGCCGATGGGCTGATTGATGTCCGCGAAGTCAAAGACCTCAAACAGCGGATGGCGCACATTGCGGAAGGCGGGGGTGTAAACGCTGCGGCGTGTGTCACTGAAGGTGTAGCCGTATTCGAGGTTCTGAACCTTTTGATCATTGGCATCGACAGCAGCCGCCTGTACCCCCGGGCCGCCGAAATCACTCTTCAAGCTGCCCGCCGCCGCCAGCATGGCATCGCGGATGCATTCCGCGTCGAGGCGTTTTCGGTTCATGCGCGAGAGCAGGCGGTTGTCGGGGTCCGCGTAGGACGGGTTTTCCAACCCGTCTCCTGAACGAGTTGGAAAACTCGTTCTACTGCTCATCCGATACGTCCGGCTCATCACCATCTGCTTCACGAGGCGCTTCAAGCTCCAGCCATCCTCCATGAATTTCACGGCGAGGTAATCGAGGAGTTCAGGATGGCTGGGGACTTCGCCGGTGGAGCCAAAGTTATCCGTGGTGCGCACGATGCCTGCGCCGAAGAGCCAGTGCCAGACGCGATTCACCATGACGCGAGCGGTGAGCGGATGATCGCGAGAGGTGATCCACTGAGCGAGCTGAAGGCGACCGCTGGCATCGGCAGGAATGGCTGGAGCACCGGGACGCAGAGCCGCCTGGATAAAACCGCGTGGCACGGCGGCACCCAAATTCCGAATGCTGCCGCGGATGTGGATCTTCGCATCTTCAGGTGCCTCGTCTTCCGCCACCGCCATGGCTTCCGGACGCTCGGCACGGCCTTTTTGCCATTCTTTGAGCTGCTTTTCGAGACTGGCGAGCTTCGCTTTGATCTCCTTGGCCTTCTTGGATTCTTTGGCGACCACCGGTTCATCAGCCGATTCCTCAGCAGGCAGGAACTGCACGGCATCGACGGTCACATACCCCTGCGAAGCGGCATTGGTGATGAGGACGAAGCCCTGACCAGTCGCCTCGAAGCGAAAAGTGCCGAGCGAGGCAAATTGCAGGCCTTTCAGGTTGCCCGTGGCGAGCTTGAAGCTCTTCAAATCTTCGCCGTCGGCATGCAGGATGGTGGCGGTGGCGCTTTCGGCACGGTTCGGACCCGCATTAAAGGCCACACGAATTTCATAGCGTCCAGCCTTGGGCAGCTTTGGCGTGAAGGTGATGGTCTTCTCGCCCTTGGCCTCGTTGTTGTCGCTCACATAGCCTTGACCAATGAAAGGTCCAAAGTGCGTGGAGGTCTTCCAAAAGCCGACTTTCTGCGCTTCGGTGTCATCGACGACGATGCCGGGGAGGTCAGAGGCCGAGATGGTCTTCTTGCTGCGCAGGTCGGCGCTACCGGCATCGCGGAGATCGTCTTTGAGCGCGGCGATTTGTTCCGTGAGAGCCGTCACCTGCTTCTCGTGCTTTTGCATCTCCGTCTCCGCCTCGCCATCGAGCGGCAACGGCTGGTCGATCCAGTGAGCGACGTTGTCGGTGTAGTTCTTGAGCGTCTTCGTGCTGCGGAGAATGCCAGCGAGAGCGTAGTAATCGCGGGTGGAGACGGGATCGAACTTATGATCGTGGCAGCGAGCACAGCCAATGGTCATACCGAGGAAGGCACGTCCCATCGTCTCGAGTTGCTCGTCCACGATGTCCATGCGCAGCATGCCTTTGTCCTGCTCCTCGTAGTTCGTGGGGCCGAGGGCGAGGAAACCGGTGGCCGTGAGCTGGCGGCGACGCTGCGCAGCATTTTCAAACGGCATCAAATCACCCGCGAGCTGCTCCGTGATCATGCGGTCGATCGGCGTGCTTTCGCGGATAGACTGGAGGACGTAGTCCCGGAAGCGCCAAGCATCCTTGAAAGGCAGCGAACGGCCACCTCCAGAGGATTCGGCAAAGCGTGTGATGTCCAGCCAATGGGAGGTGAAGCGTTCCGCGAAGGCATCGGAGGCTAAAAAGTCATCGACGAGCTTTTCATAGGACGAATGCGACTGATGCGGCTGATGAGGCGGCAGGCCCGTGAGGTCAAAAGAGAGCCTTCGCAGCAAAGTCCCCGCATCCGCATCTGGTGCGGGCGAGAGGTTGTTTTGCTCCAGCTTCGCCAGAATGAAGCGGTCGATGTCATTGGCGGGCCAAGCGGTGTTTTTAACGGTGGGCGGTTCGATAACCTTGGGCGGTTGAAAGGACCAAAAGCTCGCATCGGCGCGTGCGGCTTTCGATTTGCTGCCGGAGGACGCAACTTCTTCGCGAGGATCGGGGGCACCGTCCTCGATCCACTTCTTCAAATCAGCGACCTCGCTTTCCTTGAGTTTCCTCTTCGGCGGCATCTTCAAATCGCGATCGGTGTAGCTGATGGCCTTCCAGAGGTGGGAGGTATCGAGTTTACCTGGAACGATGGCCGCGCCGGAATCACCGCCCGTTTGCCAACCGGCGCGTGAATCGAGGCGAAGGCCGCCTTTTTGTTTCTCGGGGCCGTGGCAGCCGATGCAGTTCTCGATGAGCAGCGGGCGGATGCGCTGCTCGAAATGCGTCATGTCCGCCGCCGAGGCGGAAAGGGTGAAAAGCAGCGTGAAGACGAGGGGACGCATGAGGGCCGAAGGCAAACGAGCAGGCTCTGGAGCCTCTTTCAGGAAGGCATCGAGGTAAGCACATGAAACCACCTCCCCTGCCCCGAGCCTCACTTGGAGATTTCCTTTTCCAGCACGCTCCAGCCGCCTTTGAAGATGAAGGCATCTTTGACGAAGCCCATCTCCTTGAGCCGCTCCATCACCTTCCGGCTGGCTTCGCACTTTTGGCCGCTACAATAGATGATGACCGGCTTGGAGTTCATTTGCAGGGCGTCGAGGTGCTGCACGAGCTGCTCGTCAAACTGCTGCTCACTCACATTGAGCGCTCCGGGCATGTGGGCAGCGGCAAATTGATCCGCGGGCCTCGCGTCGATCCATAGCACCTCGCCCGCGAATTTTTCGCGGATGACGGGCATGCTGACCTCGTCATCACGCAGCGGCTCCTGCGTCAAAAACAGCGCCGGAGCCTTCGGATGCCAGGTGTAGGTGCCAAAAGCCGCCACGGCAGCGAGGCTCAAGAGAATGAGCGATTGCGAAATGGCTTTCATGGAACCTTCGGAGTCTCGGCGGGCTTGTTGTAGATGCTGAAGAAGGCGAGTTGCCGCTGATACTTGGGGATCTTGCTATCGGTCTCGATCTTCAAAGCGCCGAGTGTCACATCCTTGGTTGTCTTGGGCTTCACCGTTACCTGATACTCCTGGCCCGGTTTGATCTCTTTCCAGGAGAAATCCACGTTGTCACGCGTGGCGGTGATGTTGGTGATCTTCATCGGCGTATCCGCGTTCATCTTCACCGTGGTGGTTTTCTCCATCAGCTCATCGCCGATCCACCACTGAAGGGTTTTGGGTTCGATGTCCACGACCGCCGGGATGTCGAGGATGAAGGTGATCTCCCACTCCTGCTGCTGCGGATCATCCGTGAGCGCGGTGAGGATTTTTTCATGTCGCCCCACAAAGGTGGAGACCTTGAACTCCGCCGTGCCGGTGCCTTCCTCGCCCGGCTGATACTCCGCCTTGTCCATCTCCGCGCTCAGGCAGGAGCAGGAGCTTTCTAAATCGAGGATCTTGACCGGCTTGGTGCCCTTGTTGCGGAATTTGAAGCTCACCTTCACCACCTCGTCGGCGGGTTGTGGCTTCACTTCGATGGCGGGAAGCTCCGTGGCCATCTCCGCATGGGAGAGTGCCGAAAAGGCAGCGAAGAGGCAAAAAAGGGCGGCTGGGGTTTTCATGCGGCGGAAACCTATCACATGGCGTCAAACTTTGAACCTTGAACTTTGCCCCCCAGCTCCGTACATGGCTTTCCTATGCGCTACGCCATCTGCAACGAAACCTACCAGAACACCTCCTTCGACGCCATGTGCGCCGATGCGGCCGCCGCCGGCTATGAGGGCATCGAAATCGCCCCTTTCACCCTCGCGGAGGACCCTCGTGACCTCACCCTCGCCGATGCCATCTCCTGCTGCACGAAGGCGAAGAACCACGGTCTGGAGATTCTCGGCCTTCATTGGCTGCTGACGAAGCCGTCCTGGTTTCACATCACCTCGCCGGATGCCGTCCAGCGCCGTGAAACCGCTCGTTTTGGCCGTCACCTCGTCCGCCTGTGCGCCGCGATGGGTGGCAAGATCATGGTCTGGGGCAGCCCGAAGGCCCGCACGACCCTCCCGGAATGGAACTACGACGAGGCCTTTGCCCGCGCTGCCGATGCCGTCCGCGAGGTGGCTATCGAAGCCGGTAAAAACGGCGTTACCCTGGCCATGGAGCCTCTCGGCCGGAAAGAGACAAACTTCCTCAACACCGCCGAGGAAACCATCCGCTTTTGCCAGCTCGTCGATCATCCCGCCTGCAAGCTCCACCTTGATGTGAAAGCCATGAGCGATGAATCCAAATCCATCCCGGACATCATCCGCGCCAGCAAGGATTGGACCGTCCACTTTCACACGAACGACGCCAACCTCCGCGGCCCCGGCCAGGGCGAGATCCAGTATGAACCCATCATCGCCGCCCTGCGTGAGACCGGTTACAACGGCTGGCTTTCCACGGAGGTCTTCGACTACACGCCGGATGCGCCCACCATCGCCCGCCAGAGCATCGAGTATTTGAAGAAGGTCATGGCCTGAGCCGCGAGCGCCTTTTCACCATGACGAATCCCCTCGTTTCCTACCCGCTGCTGCCCGGCACGCCCACCTCGCATCTGCCCTTCAGCCCTTGCGTGGTCGTCGGGGATCTGATCTTCGTCTCCGGCCAGGCCTCGGTCGATCAGGAGGGAAAAATCGTCAGCGACACCTTCGAGGGTGAGTTCCGCCGCTCGGTGGAAAACATCCGCCGCGTTCTGGAGGCCGCCGGGAGCGACCTCGCCCACGTCGTACAGACGCGGAACTACGTTCGCGATCCCGAGGACCTGCCGCTCTACAACCAGCTCTACCGCGAATACTTCCCCGAGCCACGCCCGGCCCGCACCACCATCACCCACTGCCTGCCACCTTCCCTGCGCTACGAGATCGAGGTGGTGGCCGTGCAGCGGGTGGAAACTTGAAACCTGAAACTTGGAACTCCCCGTGACGGTGTTAGGTTCGCCGTCTTCATGTCCCTCCTCTCCGTCCAAGGCCTCAAAATCCATTTCCCCGTCCGCAGTGGCCTGCTAGGCCGTGCGAAAGATGTCATCAAGGCGGTGGACGATGTGAGCTTCGAGGTCGACGAGGGCACCACCGTCGGACTCGTGGGCGAAAGCGGCAGCGGGAAGTCCACCGTGGCTCGTGCGCTGCTGAAGCTGCTGACTCCCACGGCTGGCACGATCCTTTTTCGCGGTCAGTCCATCCTGCCGATGGCCGAGAGTGAGTTCCGCCCGCTGCGCAAAGAGATGCAGATGGTGTTTCAAGATCCCATCGGCTCGCTCAATCCCCGCATGACCATCGAGAGCATCCTCGGCGAGCCTTTGGAGATTCATTTCCCGAAATTGGGCCGCGAGGAACGCCGCGAAAAATCCGCCGCGATGCTCCAACGCGTGGGCCTGCCTACCGATGGCTTGCAGCGTTACCCGCACGAGTTCAGCGGCGGCCAGCGTCAGCGCATCGGCATTGCCCGTGCCCTAGCGGTGGAACCGAAGTTCCTCATCTGCGACGAACCCGTCAGCGCCCTCGATGTGAGCGTGCAGGCACAGATTTTGAATCTCCTCAAAGACCTTCAGGAGGAGCTGAACCTCACCCTGCTCTTCATCGCCCACGATCTGGCCGTCGTGCGCCACATGAGCGATCAAATCGTCGTCATGCATCATGGCAAGATCGTCGAAAAGGGCGGTGCCGATGCCATCTGCGAAGCGCCGCAGCACGACTACACGAAGCGCCTCTTGGCCGCCATCCCGCACCTGAATTGATTTCCTCATGACGCCTCTCTTCAAAAAATTTCTCGGCATGCACTGGCTGCTGGTGGCCTTCACGGCCTGCCTGCTGGCCTTTGGCGTGTATGCCATCTTCAATGCTTCGGCTTACAAACTCGGCACCGACCTCGAAGACAAGTGGCGTGACCAACTGCGCTGGATCGGCATCGGCATGCCGTTCTTTTTCGCGGCCAGCCTGATGGACTACAAATGGATCCGCTGGGCCTGCTGGCCAGCTTATTTGATCGGCATTGGCGGTCTCATTGCTACGATCGCCTTCGGCGTGGAGATCGGCGGAAACAAAGCGTGGATCAAGGTGGGGCCCATCATGGTACAGCCCTCGCAGTTTGCCATCACCGCCGGGATCATGGTGCTGAGCGTCGTCTTTGGCGAACTGCCGCGCCTCATTCCCGCCTTTCGTCGGCACTGGCTGCGCCTCTTGGCAGCGGGCATGCTCGCCGCCATTCCGGCAATGCTCGTGATCAAGGAGGATCTTGGTTCTGGTCTTGTGTGGGGTCCGGTTTTTCTCGCCATCATGCTCGTGGGCAGCATTCCGTTTCGTTATCTCATCGTGAAGATGCTGCTCGTGCTCACCGTGGCACCTCTCGTGTATGTCTTTGCCCTGAAGCCGTATCAGCAGAAGCGCATTGAAACTACCTTTTACATGTTCACCGGCCAGATGGACAAGGTGAACATGCAGGACGAAGGCTGGGTGGCGAAGCATCTGCAAATGGCCATCGCCACCGGAGGCATCGAGGGCAAAGGCCCCGAGTCGAAGAAGGTGCCTGATCAAGCCAGCATCCACCGCACCTTCCTCCCGAACGAGGTCATCAACGACTTCATCTTTGCCGTCATCTGCGAGGAGTTTGGCTTCAAAGGAGCCTTCGGCCTCATCGTCGGCCTCGCCGGGATGATCATGCTCGGCCTCACCGTGGCCTTTTCCGCCCGCGACCAGCTCGGGCGACTCATCGTCATCGGCGTGATGGCGATGTTTTTCGTGCACTGCTTCCAAAACATCGGCATGAACCTCGTCGTGCTGCCCGTCATCGGCATTCCCATCCCCTTCATCAGCTACGGCGGCACCTTCATGGTCGTCACACTCTTCTTGATGGGACTCGTGCAAAGCGTGTGGGTCCACCGGCATATCTCGCCCGTGAAGAAAGCCCGCCCCGTGAATGGCGCCCGCGTGCCGGATGAGGAAGAATAAGCCCGTAGCGGAAAACGTCTGTTTTCCGAACTCGAACGTCCCATGAGCTTCGCATACGCCTTCGGCGTGCTGACGCCCGCCGCTACGAGAAAGAGGTTCACGCCTCCGCCTTCACCGCAGCCACCACGTCAGTCCGGTCAGTTTTGTCAGCCCGGTCAGCCCACACGAGCCATAGGCCATAAACGAGCAGCACCATCTGACTAAGCCAGAAGCCGTAGATCTTTGGCCAGGTGCCATCGGTGAAGCCGTAGGCGTGCAGGCCGACGCCGAGCTGGTTCACGCCGAACCACGAGAAGACCACGATGCAGCCGAGGATGAGATTGCAGTTGTGCAGGCCGACCTCGCGGATGTAGCCGCCGAGGCGGGCATGGAGGATGACGAGGCACATGAGCACAATCATGAGCGCTCCATTCTCCTTCGGATCCCAGCCCCAGAAGCGGCCCCAACTGTAATTCGCCCAAATACCGCCCAGCACCGTGCCGACGAGCGAGAGGAACAAGCCTGCCGCGATGAAGCCGTAGGCTACACGCGTCAAAAAGCGTCCTTCCTCGGATTTAGGGCCGATCTTGCCCACCAGTCGCTGAATGAGATAAATCATCGAAATCAGGGCAGCCACCATGCACGCAGCATAGCCGAGGTTGATCATCGGCACATGCGTCGAGAGCCAGAAGTTCGTGATGAGCACGGCCTGGAGTTGCTGAAGCGTGTCCGTGGCCTCGCTGGCCTCGAATTGAATGGCCAGGAACATGCAGGCCGTGCCGCCGACGGCAGCCACGAGCAGCCCGAGGCCGCGTTTCGTCATCCATTCGGCGATCAGTCCAAACAAAGCCACCGAGGCACCGATGAAGAGGATGGTCTCATACAGTGTAGTGATCGGCGGGCGCTGCATGATGATGCAGCGGATGACCACGCCAGTCACTGCGTAACCGGTGGCCGCAGCTAGAAAGAGCCAGGCACATACTTTGCCGACCTTTTCAAACTTCGAGCCTGGTGATATCCAGGTCAGCCCCACCGCGATAAACCCAACGAGGAAGATCCACTGCGAGTAGAAAAAGTAGTCCGCTTTCATCGCGGAACGTTCCAGCGCCACATACTGACCTTCGCCACGAGCTTTAGCCGCATCTTGAATCTTGGTGAGCAGCGCTTTCGAGGCGGCTTTGAACTTCGCGGCATCCGGCAGGGCCAGATAAACCTCTTCATAAGCCGCCAGCCAGGCGAGCTGCTCGGCATCGACTTCTTTTTCACCGTTGATGGCACCGAAGATCGTCTCGCCGGGGCCGTGCCAGACCTCGTTGACCTTCGGGCCGGGCGGGAAGATGCGAAGCTGCTGCTCGGCATTGCCGCTCATCATGGCACCGAGAGCGCCTTTGCCGAAATCGCGGAACCACGGGATCTGCATCGGCGGGCCGCCACTCGTGCGCACGGCATTGGCGAGGGCGTTGAGGCATTTGGAGAGGCGCAGAGGCTTTTCGATGCCAGCGGGCAGTTGATCGGCCTTATCACCGACGGGCGAGCGGATGAAATCGAAGTGTCCGGTGATCATCTCGTAGTCGAGGAAGTTCGCGGCGAGCTGCACGATCATGCGCTGCTCCGGGGTCTGCTTCTTCGCGGGCATCTCGCGGTATTCGCTCATCTTTTCCATGAGCGTCTGGCGGGCGGGTTCGATCTCGGCAAAGGTGTATTGATCCCGCTTCGCCTTTGCCGTGAGGCCGAGCTCAGTGATGGCGGAGGAGTTATCGACCTTGAAGAGCGGCACGAGCCTCGCGATGTCCGGGCGGAACCAGCTCATGAGCAGCCACTCGGTGGCGCTGAGCTTCACTGGCTTGTCGCCATCCTTCACGATGTGCTTCTGGGTGGCCGGATCGGTGATCGGCTTGCCATCCATCTCGCCATTTTCGGTGAGCCAGATGCTTCGGCGGGCGCGGAAGCGCAGCAACCGGTAGCTGGCGATGTTTTCCAGCGGTTTGATGCGTCCCGATTCCTGCACGGGGATGGAGGCAAAGGTCTCGACGATCTCTTTGTCGCGAAGAAGATCGAGCGAGGGGAGATCGGCCGCCGGAGCCATCGATGCGGCCACCATAAAGATGACATTCATCCAAGCGCGGCAGCGTCCTGGAGTGCGCCGGGCCTCCGGCGCTTTTCGAACGTCGGGCGACTCACGGAAAGCTCCAGAGGGCTGGAGCACTCCAGGACGCTGTCGCGACTCAGATGGCTCGGAATGGAAAAGAGAGGTGTTCATGACTTACAGGCGTTGAGGAGTTTAAAGCAGCTTCCACATGGCCAGGATGAAGGCGGCGTTGAAGGCGACGATGAGGCCGATGGCGAACTTCCATGGCTCCACCTTGATGAAGCGGGCGAGCATCATGAGGAAGTGCAACAGAAGCCCCTCGGCGACGATGAGGCAGGAGATGAGCGGCCAATGGTCGGAGGGGTTTTCCACGATCTGGAAGCCGCTGCTCTTCACGCCGCTGCCGCTGCGCGTGCCATCATCAAAGGTCTGCTGGAAGACCGCATAGCCTTCGCTGCGGACGGGTTCGTTCATGGTGATGACGCGTTTTTCTTCGCGACCATCCTCCAGCTTGGTCACCCAACTGGTGAAGCGACGCGCCCGCTCGGTACCGGGATGCTTCTCCTGCTCGGTTTTGTCGAGCTTGATGGCAAAGGGCAGCTTGTAGGTGCGGTGGACCATGGAGATCAGATACTTGTCACCACCCACGGTCACGGTCCAAGGCGCGGCGGCGAATTCCCACAGGATGCCTTTCTGTTCCGCGCTGCCTTTTTTATCCTTCACAAGGGCCACGCAGGCGCTGGCGAGCGCCTCGTCCGCCATCGCGGCACTCGATTCATCGAGCGTGCTGACTTCCTGCACGAAGTAACCATCAATGGCATCGGCGCGGCTGCCATCACGATCCGGCTTTGGCTGCGCATGCTTTTTCCAGCCGGTGATCATGAGGTCAAAGGGCAGGCTTTCATGCGTGAAGGTGCGTCCCTTGCCATCGGTGAGGTCTTGATACTTCGACTGGTCGATCACCAGCACGCTGCGCTTGGCTTTTTCATCCGTTTGCACCTTCTCGATCTCGATGACGCGGTCGTGGAAGCTCAGGAACTCATCGCTCGTCTCGCCCTCGCGGAGACTCATGTTGCCCTCGACAGCGAAGTGGTAACTCACCGCCCCCGCCGCGATCATGAAGAGGATGGCGAAGTGCGAGATAATGACACCGATGGTCTTCGGCGATTTGCGGATGCGAATGATGCCGCCGAGGAAGAGGTTCACGAACAGCACCGCCATCAGCGTGTAACCACCGGGCAGAATCGGCAGCGGGAAGGTCACATTGCCGATGTCCGCATACGCATTCAGCGCCAGGGCCCGCCAGCACGCGCCGATGTCGATGCGATCGACGAAGAAGGACTCAAAGTAACGCGCCTGACTGGCGACGAGGCCGAACTCCGCCTGCTCAAGCGTGCCCAGAAAGGTGATGAGCAGCAGCAGCGCCAGCGTGACGGTGGCAAGGCCGAAGCTGGAGAGAAAGCTGATGAGGCGTGATAGGGGGCTTGGAGAAGAGGAGGTCACGATGGGAGATTCGAGGCTGGGAAATGACGAAATCAGAATGGCGAATGACGAAAGAATGACGAAGGCTGAATGATGAACGCGATCAGCTCGTGCTTCGTCACTGGGCATTTATTCGTCATTCTGAATTCTGGTTTCGTCATTCCTTGGGCACGTTAGGCTTGATGGATTGGCAGAAGGTACCGAAAGCGGCGGTGTTTTGCTCGACGAGAGCTTTGGGGCCGGTGAGCTTCACGAAGATGGTGGCCTGCTCGGTGCTGTGGATGAGGCCGAGGAGGCTGTAGCCAGTCTTGGCGGTGTCGGCACCAAAGCCTTTGAAGTCGCCATCGAAGGCCACAAAGGTGGCTTCACGGTTGAAAAACGGTTTCTTCGGCAGTTTGGCGAACTCGTCGGCGGTGTAGGCAGGCTGCGCCATCTGCGTGCGCCAGCGGTTCACGTTGGCTTCAAGGCCACCGGCGGAGCCGGGCATGAGGGAGATGTAGCATTCGCCCTCCTTGTTGGGGCCAAAGCGCAGATCGACGAGGCGCAAGCCCATGGGATCAGGCGTGGTGTTTTCGCTCCAGCCATCCGGCACGCCCCAAGTGAGAAGGCTGCGGAAGTCGGGGCGCTGCTGTTGCTGCTCGTCCTTGGCGTCATCGAAGAAACGCGTGGCGCTGGGGATGTCGATGTTCGGCTTCGCGGCGTGGGTGGAGATCTCCCGTGATTCAGTGATGGCCTCACGTTCGCCAAGGCGGTCGCATGAAACGGAGAGAAGGCCGCACGCAATGGCCGCGCAGCAGTGGAAGGGGGATTTCATCGTGGGGAAACGCATGAGGGGGAGGGATGATTAGCAGCGCGGGGGAAAATGACGAATGAGTAAATCCGAATGACGAAAGCCGACGGGCTGCCATCACGAACTAACTACGCCCGGTCTGGGAAATGGGATTACTTCACCCAACCGTGCTCTTTGGCTGCCGCCAAGAAAGAGCGGCCCTTCTGGTTCTTGGGATCTGAACGTGCCTCGCGGATAGTACGGAGATCACGAAGATCCTCCAGCTCTTCCAGCATCTTCAAATACTGGCGATACGGAATCACCGCGAACTGTTTGCGGCCATTGCTTTCGATGATTTGGGCGTTCATGGCAGGTTAATAGGCTTCTCGGCGGTGCTTGACGGTTTGAATGACGATCTTGTCTGGAAGGATGTCGAACAATACACGCCAATCACCAACTCGCAGCCGATAAGCGGGCTCGTGATTGGTTAGCTTTTTGATGTCTCCTTTCAGCCCACCCTGCAAGGCCAGTATCGCCTCGACAATCCGCGTCGCGTCACGTTTCGGAATCTTGGAAAGTTCCTTTTCAGCACGGGCGCGGATTTCGATTTCTCGAGCCATAAGCAGAGGAAAGGCGGCTCACGATCCCTTGTGCTCGCTGTGGCAGGCTTTGCAGTTGGTGGCGGTTTTGAGGTCGGGGAGACCGGCGGCGTCCTTGGCTTGCACTTTCTTCACCGCACCGATCACGGCTTGGCATTTTTTCACCCAGGCGGCCTTGTCGCCTTTCGGCGGAGAGGCGGCGCAGATGTCCTGGTAGGCTTTGAGCAGCGTGGCGAGTTCCGCATCGCTCGCGGTGCCTCCGGTGGCCTTTTTCACAATGGCATCATCTGGCTTGTGATGCTGCTTCATGACGGTTTTGATGACATCACTGCCTGCGGCGGCGGGTTTCGCGGCTGGAGCAGCTTTCGGATCGGCTTTGGCAGGAGCGGGAGGTGCAGGAGGCGGCGCAGTGAGTTTGGCGATCTCTGCTTCGCTGAGGCCGACATTGACCTTGAGGCCGGAAACCTTGGCTTCGAGGGCTTTGGCGCCGTTTTGAGTCACGCCGGTCTGCCAGACGAAAAGCTTTTTCAAAGCCTTCGCGGTGCCGAAAGCGGCAATGCCGGCATCGGTGACCTTGTCGCCGTAGAGGTTGAGGTATTCGAGCGCAGGCAGCGCAGCGAGTTTGGCGAGACCGGCATCGCTGATCTTGGTGTTTTCGAGGTGGAGACGCTCGAGGTTGGCGAATTTGACGAGTGTGTCAGCAGCGGCATCAGTGATCTGGCTGCGGGCGAGATCGACCCACACGACGTGCTGGGCGATGGGGGCAAGGAGAGCGAGTTCCTTATCGCCAAACTTATCGGCGGCATTGATGACGCCGAGGCGGAGTTGCTCGGTGTCTTGCGCCAGCGGCATGAGCGAGGCGTTCAAAGCGGTCATCTTCGCGCTGATCTCGGCGACCTGCTTCTTTTCGGCATCGCTGAGAGGCTTGGCTTTGGGTTTTTCGGGCTTCGCGGGAGCGGCGACCTTGGGCAAACCTTTGGCGAGCATCGCGGCGAGAGCGCCTTCGACATCGGCGGTGGGCTTGGAGGCGGCCACGGTGGCGCTTTCGGAGGCACCGGTCTCGATCCACCATTTTAGGATCGCCACTTCTTCCTTCGTGAGCTGCGGCTCATCGCTCGGCGGCATGTGTTCGTCGTCGTCGGTTGGCAGATTCGCACGGACGATCATGAGGCTTTCCTTGCTGTTCTTGGCAATGACGGTGTTCGCACCATCGCCGCCGCCTTTCATGATGGCGGCGAAGGTGTGGAGCTGGAGTTTGCCCTTCTTCTTTTCCTCGCCGTGGCAGGCATTGCACTTTGCGGCCATGATCGGGGCAATGACATCGCGGTAAACGACGGCTTTGTCCGCGATGGCGGCATCCAGTTTGTCACCGGCGGCAGGGGCGGCGGCGGGTTTGGCAGCGGCGGCAGGTGCAGCCGCAGGTTTCGCGGCAGCCGCAGGAGCCGCAGCGGCAGCCACGGCGACGGGTTTGGCGTCATCTTCGGCGCTCCAGCCGTTGTTGATGTGGGCACCGGGCAGCTTGGCTTTCAAAGCGGCCACGCCAGCCTTCGTCACGCCGCTCTGCCAGAGGTAGAGGGCTTTCAATTTGCCCAGGCCGGCCAGCTTGGCGATGCCGGCATCGGTGACCTTGGTGTTGTAAAGATTGAGGTATTCGAGGGAGGCGAGGCCTTTGAGGTGAGCGAGGCCCGCATCGCTGGTGGCAGTGTTTTCGAGGTGAAGCTCCTGCAGATTCTTCATCGCGACCACTTTGGCGAGTCCGGCATCGGTCACCTTGCTGCGAGCGAGATCGAGCGAGGCGATCTTGTTGGCGATGGGAGCGAGCGCATCGAGTCCTGCATCGCTGAACTCCTTCGCCACATTCAGCGCGGTGAAGCGGTAGGTCTTGCCATCGGCGGCGGTGGGCATGAGCGAAGCGCCGGTGGCGTTCACCTTCTGCATCGCGGCCTCGACGGCGGGATCAGCGGCTTTTTTATCGTCAGCGGCGTTCGCGGTGAAGGCGAGTGCCAAGGCGAGGATGTATGCGGTGGGTTTCATGAAGCGGATAGCGTGGAGCGAAGAGTGAGAGATGAGAAGTAAGCAGTGAGAGGTATCAGCCTTTCACGATGGCCTCAGCGGCAGCTTTGATTTCGGCGGGAAGAGCGGACAGATCGAGCTTCTGCGTGGCGCTAGCACCTTGCTCGATCCACCATTTGAAGATGGAGATTTCCTCTTTGGTCATCTGATCTTTGCCCTCGGGCGGCATGTGCATGTCCTCGTCCTCGGCGGAGATGACGAGCTGGTAGCTGAGGCTATCGGCGGGCTTGCCGGGAACGACATTGTTCTTCTTCTCGGCGCTTTCGGCACCGCCAGCCATGGTGAACTCGAACGTATCGAGACGGAGATCCCCCTTCTGCTTTTCCTCGCCGTGGCACTTGTTGCACTTTGCGGCAAGGATCGGCTGGATGAGGTTCGCGAAGACGAGTTTTTCACCGGCGGCGGGAGTGGGAGCGGGAGGCGGAGTCGGAGTGAGGGGAGTTTCGACGAGTTTGGGAGGCTCGGGGGCGTTCGGGGCCTCGGGGGCGTTTCCCTCGGTTTTCTCGGGCTTCGGCTTTTCGACGAAGCTGAGCATCCATTTCTCCATCGCGATCATCTGGCTCTTGATCGGCTCAGGGGCCTTTTCGGTCATGAATTTGCTGCCGTGGCTCATGTTTCCGCCGAAATGGGCCCCGAGGCTCATGATGCCGAAGCTGAGGAAAAAGAGGGCGCGGTAGGCATGGAGGAGTTCCCAGTTGCCCTGGCCCATCGCCATCAGGCGGATGACCAGCGCCAGCAGCACGCCCGCCGTGCCGATGATGCCCATCGTTTGATGCAGGCTGAAGTTTCCACCCGCGTAGCCGCCCTCGCGGGAGAGCATGATGCCGGCGATCACCGCCAGCACCGAACCCGCCGCGCCGACAAACAGCGCCAGCAGCGCGGTAGAGCCATGCTTGGCCTCGCCACGACGGCCCATGCAGAGGACCTCCAGCATCGCCAAAAAGATCAGCGAGCCGATGGGGAGGTGCAGCAGGATGGGATGAAAACGGCCGAAAAAGATCACCATGTCCGAGGCTTCCGCCTTCGGCGCTTCGTAGAGCGGCGGGAAGATCAGCAGCCCCGCGACAAAGCCGACGAGCAGCAGCAAGGCGGCGATCCAGGCGAGTGTGTAAGACTTGGGAGCTTCGGATTCGGTGTCGTAAGACATGGGACAGGTTGGGGGTGCTGGAAAAACGTGGTTCACCGCCTGATTTGTTCACCTTTCCTTTCCCTGCAACCTCGCTTCTCCCTCGATTGCGCTCGGCATAGCCGATCTTGGCGGGATTTTCGCGTGAATCGGAGAGAATGTTCCATTTGGAACTTCACCATTCAGCAATCGACATTCATCAATCGTCAATCGTCAATCCCTCCACGCCGAATCCAAAACGCCGCCCCGCACGCAAACCGCAGCTTCCTTCCACAGCCCATGCCTAAAACCGTCCTCCACTGGTTCCGCCGCGATCTTCGCCTCACGGACAACACCGCCCTCCACCATGCAGCGAAGGCTGCGGAGCAGGTCGTGCCAGTATATGTGCTCAGTGATTGGAAAGCCAGCCACGGATGGACCGGGCCGAACCGTCAGAAGTTTCTCTGCGGGAATCTTGAATCGCTCGCAAAGAACCTCGAAACCCTCGGCAGCCGTCTCATCGTGCGTTGTGGCAAGGCGGATGTCGAGCTGGAGCGCCTCGTGCGCGAGACGCAGGCCTCGGCAATCTACTTCAACCGCGATTACGATCCCTTTGGCCGCAGGATGGAGAAGACAATCGCCGCGGTCTGCTCGCGTCTCGGCATCGAGTGCCATGGCTTTGACGACAGCGTCATGCATGCGCCCGAGACCGTGCTCACCGGCTCCGCGATGCCTTATCGAGTCTATACGCCCTACTCGAAGAACTGGCTCGGACTCGAAAAAGCCGCTGCCCTGCCCCGCGTAACATCGCTGGGTCCAAAAGCCGCTGAAAGTATCACCAGCCTGCCTTTGCCCACTCTCGCTCACTGGAACCTAACCGAGCCAACCGCCCAGATTTTGCCCTCTGGCGAACGAGCAGCCCGAGACCGCATGAAGCACTTCATCGACCGCGGCATCCTCCAAGGCTACTCTGCGAACCGCAACACACCCTCCGGCCAGACCACCTCGCTCCTCAGCCAGGACCTGCGCTACGGCCTCATCGGTATCCGCGACCTCTATGCCCGCTGCGCCGCCATCGAAAAGGGCAGCACCTACATCAAGGAGCTCGCCTGGCGGGAATTCTACTTTGCCATCCTGTGGTTCTACCCGGAGGTCTTCGATCATGAGTTCGCTCCCGACTGGCGTGGCCTGCCATGGCCAGGCACGGACGCCGATTTCCAGCGCTGGGCCACCGGCACCACCGGTTTCCCGATTGTCGATGCCGGCATGCGCCAGCTCCTGCAAACCGGCCTCATGCACAACCGCCTGCGCATGATCACCGCCATGTTCCTCACGAAGGATCTGCATTGCGACTGGCGCATGGGTGAGGCCTTCTTCATGCAGCAACTCGTCGATGGTGAAAACGCCAGCAACAACGGCGGCTGGCAATGGTCCGCCGGCACGGGGGCGGATGCCGCGCCCTATTTCCGCATCCAGAATCCCTGGCTGCAAAGCGCACGCTTCGATCCGGCGGGCACCTTCATCAAGAAATGGGTGCCCGAACTCAAAGACGTGCCCGCCCCGCTTCTCCACGAGCCACCAAAACCCGGCCTCCCGCTCGCCAAAGGTTACCTGCTCCCGATGGTCGATCACCACACGGAGCGAGATCGCTGCCTGGCGATCTTTGCCAAGCACAAAGCGCAACGGAGCTGAGCAGAGCGACTGGGCGGTCGGCTTCTTCGGCTCAAAGTTGACTCATTTGCAAACTCCTCCGCATTCTGGCGAATGCGCTTACAGCCCTGGCTACGCCGCTGACTTACTCGAAACCGCAGGCGTTTTCTTCGTCACCGCCTAGGTGGAGGAGGTCTTCACGGGCTTCTTGGTCTTGCTGCTCGCGGTGCTGGAAGATTTTGAGGTGGGCCTTTTCCTCGAGGACGAGGATGGCTTCACACTCGAAGGCTTGGCTGGACCGGCCTTTTCTTTGCTCTCGGCATTGGCACGCTCTTTGGGATCTTCGTTGAGCTTGGCGAGCTTGATGGGGAGAGCGTGGTCGTCGTGCTCGTCAGGCGTGGGTTTGACCTCGCCACCCTTCATTTCTGCAGGAGGAGCTTCACCTTTCGGTAGACCGCCGGAGGTGATGACGACCTTGGCACCCACGTTGACAACGTTGAAGACATTCACGACGTCCTTCATGCCCATGCGCACGCAGCCATAGCTGGCGGGTTCACCCAGGCGTCGCTCCTCGGGCGTGCCGTGGATGTAAATGAAGCGACCGTAAGCGTTCTTGTTGCTCTTCTCACTGCCTTTGAGCCAGAGGATACGAGAGACGATGGGATCGCGACCAGGGGCGTTCGGCTTGATGACCTCGCCATTCCAGCGGCGACTCTTCAAAACAGCACCGGCAGGAAGTCCGTGGCCGATTTTGGCCACCACCTGATGCTGGCCGAGCGGGGTGCAATTGCTGCCCGGCTTGTCGCCAAGGCCGAATTTCGAGGTGGAGATGTTGTAAGTCTTCCGAAGCTGGCCCTGCTCATAGAGGCCAAGTTTTTGATCCTTCACGCTGACGACCACATCCGCTTTTTTGACCGAGGTGCATTGGCTGAGGGATGTCGCGAGAGCAGCCATCAACGCCAACCTGGGCAGGTAACGGGCGATCTTTTGATGTCGGAAAAGTGACTGCATGTTTAAGAAGAATGATACAAACCAGAATTTAAGCAATCTTAAATTGTTAGAAGGATAACGATGCATCAGAACGGGCAGTTGCAGGTTTTGTGCCGAGGCTGGGAAAGGTTTCAAGCCATCGGAGAAAAGACGGCGCAATGAACGTTTTCCGGCCTTCCTTTGTTCATTCTTGTCATGCACGAGTCCCCCGTCTCCATCCGCCACTACCGCGCCGCCGACTTATTCATCCTCCGCCAAATCACGACGGATTCCTTCGGCGGCGTCTCTTTGGATATGGCACTGGAGCAGAAGCTCGGCCGCTGGAATGAACGCGACTGGAAAGCCCGCAAAGCCGATCACATCGACGACGACGTGAACCAAAATCCCGAAGGCTGCTTCGTGGCGGAACGAGACGGTGAGATCCTCGGCTACATCACCGTGCGGCTCGATCCGCTGAATAGCCGCGGTCGCATCCCGAACATGGCCGTCGTTGAGTCCGCCCGTGGACTGGGTCTGGGCCGTCGGCTCATCGTGCATGCCCTCGACTACATGCGGGACGCGGGCATGAAAGTGGCGCAGATCGAGACGATGGCCTCCAATGCCATCGGCCAGCATCTTTACCCGAGCTGCGGCTTCGAGGAAGTGGCCCGGAAGGTCCACTTCGCGATGAAGCTTTAGAAGCTTCTCAAAGCCTCACAGCAGCCGCCACTCGTGCCCGTCCAGTCCGAGGAGATCATCGGCCTCCTTCGGTCCCCAGCTTCCGGCGGGGTATTCGCACATCGGCGGCGGGTTGTCGGATTTGTGCCAGGCGTGCTCGATCTCGTCGATGAACTTCCAGGCGTTCTCCACCTCGTCTCGACGGGCAAAAAGCGTGGCATCACCAGCCATCGCATCGAGCAGGAGGCGCTCGTAGGCCTCCGGGCTGGCTTTGCCAAAGCTCGACGAGTAGCGGAAGTCCATCTTCACCTGCTGCATGTTCATCGCCTGGCCGGGCTGCTTGCACAGGATGCGCATTGCCATGCCTTCATCGGGCTGAATGCGGATGACGAGGGTGTTTTCGCTGTTCTTGATGAGGTTCTTCGTGGCAAAAGGCACCTGCGGCGGCTTCTTGAAGTGAATGCTGATCTCGGTGGCCTTCTTCGGGAGTTGCTTACCCACGCGGATGTAGAAAGGCACTCCCTGCCAGCGCCAGGTATCAATGAACAGACGCAGCGCCACATAAGCCTCCGTCTTCGACTCAGGATTCACGCGGTCTTCCTGACGATAACCCACTCGGGACACGCCATCGACGCTGCCTGCGGTGTATTGGGCGCGGATCACATTCTTGCCCACGGCCTCTGGGCCGATGAGCGGACGCAAGGCGCGGATGACCTTCACCTTCTCGTCTCGCACGCTATCGGCGCTGAGATCCGTGGGCGGCTCCATGGCCACGAGGCTGAGGAGCTGGAAGAGATGGTTTTGCACCATGTCACGCAGGGCACCGGCGGTATCGTAGTAACCGCCGCGACCGCCCTCCATGCCGAGATTTTCGGCACAGGTGATTTGAATGTGGTCGATGTAGCGGCTGTTCCAATTCGGCTCGAAGAGCGCATTGGCAAAGCGCAGCACCATGATGTTCTGCGCCGTTTCTTTGCCCAGATAATGGTCGATGCGGTAGGTGTCTTCCTCTTTGAAGGTGGCATTCACCACGCTGTTGAGGCCGCGTGCGGTGGCCAGATCCTTGCCGAACGGCTTTTCGCAGACCACGCGGGCCCATTTGCCGCCCACGCCTTCATTCAGGCCGGTGGCACGCAGCATTTCGAGGATGGGTTTAAAGGCCTCAGGAGCCGAAGCCAGATAAAACAGCCGGTTCGCGGGCGTGCCGCGTTCTTGATCGAATTTATCCAGCTGGAGCTTGAGGTTCACATAGCCCGCCGGGTCCTCGAACTCGCTGCGGTGGTAGTGGATGCACTGGGAAAAGCTGGCCCAAAGCTCGTCGTTGTGGCCTTGGCGGCTGTTTTTACGGTTTCCGGCCTCCAACTCCGCGCGGAAGACCTCATCTGTCTTTTCGCGACGGGCAAAACCCACCACCTTGAACTGCGGCGGCAGGTCACCGCAGGCGGCGATGTTGTAGAAGGCGGGAATGAGCTTGCGATTGGTGAGATCGCCAGTGGCGCCGAAGATGACGACGGTGCATGGCTCCGCCCGGTGACGGGAGAGTAGCGTTTCTTGGAAGGGGTTTTCCAGATCGGGCATTTTGAGGGATAATGGGTGAGCCAGACTAGCCCTTGCCTCCCCAATGGCAACCCGTGATGCTCCGCCACGCCGTAAGGATGGATGAAATGCCTTCATCGCGTGCATGAACGCAGCGCCCCGAGCGGCTCCGAAACTTCATGGACGCCCCGCGTTGCCAGCGTTTCAATCACGGCCTACACTCCCACCCGCATGCCCCGCCGCGCCCTTTTGATCCTGCTTGCCTGTAGCCGAGTCCTGCCCTCCGCCCTCGCGGAGGGGCTGGCGGGGGCACCAGCCTTTCGCACCGCTCATCAGGCCCTCGCCGATGGCTTGCCGGAAGTCGCCGCCGTGAAGGCCGGACGACTTTTGAAAGACAAATCATGGTCCAAATCGGAACAGAAGCAGCTCGCCACCTTCGCCGCCGAGGCTTGGGCACGAGCGGGCAGGGCCGCCGAGCTGCTCTCCCTCGCCGAGGCTCACGATCTGGACGAGGAGCACTTCTGGCGGGCACAGGCCTATGCTTTGAAGGGCGATCTCGCCGAGGCACGCGAGGAGCTCACCAGCGGCAATCCCACCCTCTCCGCCCCTGCCCGACTGCTGCTCGGCCAGGTCCTCGCCTCCCTCGGCGAAAACGATGCGGCTCGCGATGAGATCGAGCCGCTGCTCGTGGACGAACTGGGTGCCATCCGCCGCCACGCCCGCCTTTTACTCGCTGAAATCGAAACCGGTGCAGGCAAGGTACATGCCGCCCTCCAGCTTCTCGATCAAGAGCGTGATCCCGATGATGCCACCGCCGAACTCATCCGCGCCCGCTGCCTGCTGCTCACCGCGAAGCTCGGCGATGCCCGCGTGACCTTGGAAAAGGTCCTTTCGCTTTCCACAGGTGGTGAGCGTGCTCGCCATGCGGCGAGCGTCATGCTGGCGGAGGTTTGGCTTCAGGAAAAACAGCCGGAGAAAGCCTTCGCTCACCTCGTGAAGATGCTCGACACCACCGTGACCAGCGAGTCATGGCCGGATGCCTTCGACATGCTCGACCGCGCTTGGATGGCGCAGCCCGATCCCCGCGTGCTGCCGGAGGTCGTCACCCGCTGGGCCGTGCAGGGCAGCCAGGCTCAGCAGGCACCCGAGCCATCCCCCGCCCTCGAAAAGGCCAGCGCCGCCTTTAGCGGCCACGCGGAATTCACCCTCGCCCGATGGCTTCGCGCTGAAAAACGCCCCATCGAGGCCGCCGGGTTACTTGAAGGCTACATCCAGCTTCATCCCGGCCATCCGCGACTCAGCGCCGCGCTGCGCCTCGCCATGGAAATCTACTCCGATCTCCACTCCGATAGTCGCGTGCTCCAGCTCTCCGAGATGTGGCGCTCGCAGTTTAGCGGCGATGAGGGCGGCACCCTCGTCGATTTCCTCGCTGGCAGCATCCAGTATGGCCGCGCGGAATTCCTCCCCGCTCAAGAATCCTTCGATGCCGCCGCCAATGTGGCTGGTTCCCTCTCCGAGCGCCGCCGTTCCCTTTTCAACTCCGCCATCTGCGCCTTCAAAGGAGGGGATCTCGTGCTCTACCTCGGCCTCCTGGCCCAACTCGAAGCTGCGGGCGGCAGCCAGGACGCCACGGGGGATTCCGCGGCGGATCTCCAGCTCGAAAAAGCCCTCGAAGCCGCCGCACAGCATCGTGACGATGCGGAAGAAAGCCTGCGCACCTTCATCACCACACGTCCCTGGCATCCGCGCCTTCCTGAAGCCCAGCTCGCCCTCGCCGCGTGGCTGCTGCAAAGCCCGCCGCCGCGCACCGATGAAGCCCAAAAGCTCCTCGCCGCCATCCACCTACCCGCCGAACCTTCCGAAGCACGCGATAACCTATCCCAACGCATCGATCACACACGCCTCTGGCTCCGTGAGATCAGCGGCGACCTCAAAAACCTCGCCCTCGACTGCGCCGCCTTTGCCAAAGCCTGGCCCAAGAGCCCGCTCCTCCCCGAAGTGCGCATGAAGGAAGCCGGGGCGCACTTCCAGCTCGAGGATTTTGCCAGCGCACGCACCAGCTTCGAGATCATCGCCAAAGAACATCCCGAATCCCCCCAGGCGGATACCGCCCTCTACTTTGCCGCCCTTTCCGCCATGTCCGTCATGAGCGCCGAGGGCCGGGAGCGAGCCCTGGAAATCTGGGAAACACTCGCCAAAAAAGGCGGCCCACTCGCCATCGCCTCACGCCGCCAGCAGGCGCTCGCCTTCCGCCGCCAGGCGGATCTTCCTTCCGCCCTCAAGGCACTCGATCAAATCCTCGCCATGAAGTCCCTCGATGACAGCATGAAGAACCTAGCCCTCTGCGAAAAAGCCGAGGTGCTGCTTCTACAGGGCAAAAAAGAGCCTCAAAGCCTCGAAACCGCCGCCAAGCTCCTCCGGCAGTTTTTGGATCAGGACAGCCGTTTGAGCTTTCTGTGGAAGGCACGGGCCGGTTACACCCTTGCCACCGTCCTCCACGAAGCTGGCAGCGATGCCGAAGCCCTCGAAGCCTGCTACGATACCCTCCGCGCTGCTGATACCTCCCCGCCATCCAATCCGGCGGACTACATCTGGTTCTCCAAAACCGGCTTCTTCGGCGTCGAGCTCCTCGAATCCGCCCATCAATGGGAAGCCGCCGCCAAGCTCGCCGAACAGATCGCCCAAGTAAAAGGCTCACGGGCCACGGACGCCCGCCAAATCGCCACCAAGATCCGCCTGGAGCACTTCCTGTGGGATGGCCCCAAGCCCACTCCGCCCGTGCAGCCCGCTCTCCCCGCCATCCCGGTGCCCGAAGAGCCAACTCCCGCCAAAAAATCCACCTCCAAGAAAAAGAAGTGAGTGCGTTCACGAACTCGAAGCTCTTCCAAGCCTTACTCTCTTGAAGCCCTTCACCCTCCTCGCCCAAGCACACACGCCCGATGGCGCTGAACTCACGCTGCATGCGCATGACACGCACTTTTATCTGCGTGTAAACCGCCAGCCACTCATGGGCACCAATGCCTCGGAATCCGAGAAGGTGCTCGCCCAGCTCGCCTGTGCCCGCTCCCGCTCTCCGGCCAAGGCACGCGTGCTCATCGGTGGCCTCGGCTTTGGCTTCTCGCTGCGTCAGGTCCTGGAAATCGTCGGCCCGGAGGCCAGCGTGCATGTGGCAGAGCTGCTGCCAGAGGTCGTGGCCTGGAATCGTGAATACCTGAGCAGCGTCAACGGACTGCTGCTCGATGACCCACGCGTCGAAATCTTCATCGAGGACGTCTTCAAAGTCCTCTCGCGTGCACCCGCCGGGCATTACGACGCCATCTTGCTCGATGTGGACAATGGCCCCATCGCCATGGTGCAGGATGGCAATGCGCGGCTTTACCAGACGCAAGGCTTTGCCGCGATCACGCAGGCGCTCAAGCCCGGCGGCCGAGTCACCTTCTGGTCAGCCAGCACAGACCACGCCTTTGCCAAACGCCTCGCCAGAGCCGGCTTTAAAGTCGAAACCGTCGCCGCCAAAGCCTACCCCCAGGCCAAACGCGGCACCCACACCATCTTCGTCGCCGATCGGAAGTAGGCCTCCATGGCCTGCGATTCTTGGCAATAGAACGGAGAGAAACTTCGGGGGAATAGACGATAGACCATAGACGATACGCTTCGACGCCCGCGTCAGCGTTATTGTCTATCGTCTATCGTTTATTCCCGCTGCTCGTATTCATTCCCGCTCCCCTTTGATATCCGGCAGCGCATCCAAATACAGCTCCTCCACCTTAGCTCGCGCCCACTCCGTGCGGCGCAGAAAGATGAGGCTGGATTTGATACTCGGATGCCAGTTGAAGCAATTGATCGGGATCATGCGCCCCAGCATCTCCCAGCCGAAATGCGCCACGAGTTGCGTGAGCATCATCTCGAGCGTGATGCCGTGAAGTGGATTTTTGGGACCGGC
>Ga0114980_10000238_pt1 | contig 38503 bp, 37 predicted proteins | sample S_140806_EF_Meta_FD_87018 | JGI IMG/M metagenome (GOLD analysis project Ga0114980, IMG submission 87018) | Freshwater microbial communities from Lake Simoncouche, Canada to study carbon cycling - S_140806_EF_MetaG | ecosystem: Environmental > Aquatic > Freshwater > Lake | place: Lake...
ATGTCGGCGATCTCTTTGGCAGGCAGCGCGATGGCCGGGGCGCGAATCGGCACCGGAGCCGAGGTTGTATTGAGCCGCAGGTTGGCGATCTCGTGATTGCCATCATGCGCAAAGCTCAGCGTGAAGGTGACGACGGCGCCCGCATCCGCATGGGGCTGGGCGAGTTCGAGATAGAGCGACTGATCCGCTCCGGTGGCACCGAGCACGGCCCAGCCGTTGAGCTTTTGATCGGCGATGCCGTCGATGGTGTTCTTTGCGGGGAAGTTCTTTTGCTCAAAGGTGGCGCTGGCGTGGGCGATAGGGAGCTTCTCCTGCCTGTTTTTGTTTCCGATGCTCAAAGCGACCTCGCTGAGGGCAAAGTTGCCATTTGAGGCGAGGCCGATGCCGGGTGATTTTTCCTTCAAGGCATCGAGTCGGATGCCGGTGGTGCCTTTCGGGAGCTTGGTGGTGATCGTGTAGGTTTCGGTGCCGTCGTTTTGCTTTCGTTCCTCGCGTTTTTTATCGATCACGCCACGCACGATGCCGTCTTTGTCGGCTTTGAGGGTGACGTTCTTTTTTGCGGCACTGGCGGTGAGCAGCTTCAAAGGCTGCCACAGGCTGTTGGCGGTGGTGGCTTCGAGTGCCTTCGCTTCCCACGCAGCTTGCGCTGTCGCGAGTTCGGGGCGCGGCTTGGCAAAGTCAGCCTGCAAGGCGCCGAGGCGCTTGGCGATGTCCGCCTGCTTTTTTTCGCCTTCGGCATCGAGGACTATCATGCCGGCTTCGCGGCGGCCGATGAGCGGTTCTTTGATGTCGGCAAAGAAGGCACCGAGGGTGTAAAAGTCGCGTGTGGTGATGGGATCGAATTTGTGATCGTGGCACTGGGCGCAGCCGGTGGTCTGGCCCATCCAGGCATTGCCGATGGCGCGGACGCGATCGGTGAGCATGCGCTGCTCGTAGTCCTTGGCCTGAGCACCACCTTCCTCGGTGCTGAGAATGAGTCGGTTGAAGGCGGAGGCGACGCGGGTTTCTTGAGTGGCATCCGGCATCAAGTCTCCAGCGATCTGCTCGATGGTGAAGCGGTCGAAGGGTTTGTTCGAGTTGAAGGACTGGATGACGTAGTCGCGGTAAGGCCAGACGTTGTGCGGGTTGTCGCTGTGGTAGCCGATGGTATCGGCGAAGCGGACCTGATCGAGCCACGCGATGGCCATGCGCTCGCCGAAGTGAGGGGAGGCCAGCAAGTTGTCGATTTCAGATTTCAGATGGGTGATTTCCGATTTCTGCGGCGGCAGGCCGGTAAGGTCGAAGGAGAGGCGGCGCATCAAGGTGCGGGCATCGGCTTTCGGGGAGGGCTTGAGGCCGATCTCGGTGAGGCGCTTTTGCACGAGGTGGTCGATGGGGTTCACTCCGGCGGGGATGGCCGCTTTGAGGGGCTTTTCATAGGCCCAGTGCTGCTGGTAGGCGGCACCTTGCTCGATCCATTTTTTGAGGATGTCTTTTTGCCGCTGCGTGAGCTTCTTGTGCGAATCGGGCGGCGGCATGAGGTCGTCTTCATCCTCGGTGAGGATGCGGGAGACGAGTTCGCTATCCTTCGCATTGCCGGGAAGGAAGGCTTTGGCCTTCACGGCCTCATCGCGGAGGTCGAGGCGGAGATCGGCCTCGCGATGCTTCGGGTCGTTGCCGTGGCAGTAGTAGCAGTTGTCGCTCAAAATGGGGCGCACATCGCGGTTGAACTCGATTTTGGCCGGCAAGGGTGATTCGGCAGCGAAGAGGGAAATCGGGGCGAGGGCGAGAAGGAGGAGCTTTTTGGGCATGACAGGGAAACGCGGGAAGCGAGGCGATTTGTTCGCGTGGAAGCTCAGGCGGTGACGGGCTGCGTCATGGCCTGGAGATGGCTTTCTTTGCCGTAGGCGGTGAGGACATCGCCGGGCTGGATGAGATCATCGCGGCTGGGAATGCCGGGATGGGTCTCGCCATCGCGTTTGATGGCGAGGATGACGACACCGCGATCCCACGGGCGTGCATCCCGCAGCGTGCGGCCGGCGAGGTAGGTATCTGGCAGCACCTCGATCTCGGAAACGACATAGCCATGCTGGATGCGCAGCAGCAGCTCGTAATCGAGCGCCCGGACGAGGCCAGCACGCTCCAACGCATGCCGGATGAGGTAATCGAGTGCCCGCTGCACCCAGCCGAGGCGGGAGAAGAAGTACAAGGCCACGAGACCACCGAGCAGCCACGCGAGCATTTTAAAGACATCGCCATCGGAGCTGCTCTGGAGAAGCGTGACGATGAAGGTAGCGAGGGCGGAGGTGAGGCCCACATTGCCGGCGAGAATGAGGTCGCGGATGATGCGGCGGCGCACGGGATGGTTCACGACCATCTCCGCTTCCTTCGTCGTGAAGCCCACACCGAAAAACGCGGAGTAGGACTGGAAGCTGGCGGTATCCCAACTGAGCCCGGTCATCATCAGCGCCGTGGAGCCCACCCGCACCGCGAGGAGCGAAACGAGGGCGATGACAAGCAGGGCGATGATGGTGGACATGACGCGGATGGCGAGGGGCTAAGAGCGAAGGGTCAGAAGTACTTTTCGCTGGTGGATTTGTCGTGGTCGTAGGTTTGCTCTTTGGTGAGCTTGCCCTTCATGTCCCAGTAGCGGTTGAGGCCGTGGCGCTGGCCGTTGGCGAAGTTAGTCTCGGCGGATGGCTGGCCGTTCTCCCACCACTCCTTCATGACGCCGTGCATCTTGCCATTCACATAGGGATACTCGCCGGCGACCTTCTGGTTCGAGTGCTTGCGGCGGATGAGGCCGGTGTAGGGGCTGGTTTTGTAGCGAGCGGTTTTGCCCTCATCGGTCATTTCGACGTTCGGATCGCTGAAATCGACCTCGGCGGGCTGCTTTTCACAGGCGACGAGCACGAGGCTGAGCAAGGCGAGGAGGGTGGGAAGGGAAAAACGGCGCATGGCAGAGGAAGAAAAGATGGGGCGGGCGGGGCAGGAAGTAAAAGGCTGTTGATGGGCGGGTCTTGCTCGGGCTATTTGGGGCATTTGACTCACCATATCGCACGCGGCGGCCAGCAGATCGGCGCTTTTGCCGAGGAAGAAATTCGATCAGGCCTCGCCACGGGCCGTTTTCAGAGCGGTGACCTTTGCTAGACCGAGGGCATGACGGATTGGCAGCCCGTTGGATCGAAGTTCGCCGCCTCAGCGCCTCCGGCTTCGATGCCGCCACCCGTGAGCAGCGTGAATCCGTATGCCGCGCCGCAATCCCAGGTGCTTTCGACTCTACCAGGTCTCACGCCGGCCTCGCGTGGCTCGCGATTCGGAGCGAGCCTGCTCGATGGCCTGACGGGCATCATCGGCATCGGCGTGCCGGCGGTCATCGCCATTTTTTTGATGTTCCAAATGGAGGAGTCCGGCTCCCAGAACGTGCCCGCTGGTGCGATCGCTGGCTTTGTGCTGGCTGCGCTGGCTTTCCTCGGGCTGAAGGTCTGGAATATCGTGCTGCTGACCACCCGCAGGCAGACCTTAGGCAAAAGTGGCTCGGCATCCGCATCGTGACCTTTCCCGACGGACAGAAGCCGGGCCTCATGAAGGGCTTTTTGCTTCGCTCCTACGTGGACGGGATCAACGGGCAGGTGGTGCCCTTCTATGGCATCATCGATCCCTGTTTCATCTTCCGCGAAGACAACCGCTGCGTGCATGATCTACTCGCTGATACGACGGTGATCGAAGGCCAGCCGCCGGAGGAGTGAGGAGGCTCGAATTCAGGCAAGGCCGAGGGCGGCGACTTGGTCCTCATCGAGGCCGAGGTAGTGGCCCAGTTCGTGGAGGAGGGTGATGCGAACTTCGTCGCGGTAGGTTTCGAGATCGCCATCGCAATCGAGCCAGAGGTTGTCGAGGAAGAGACGAATGCGGGCCATCTCGTCCGGCGCGGCGGGAGGCGGATCGCAGCGGGCGTTTCCCTCAAAGAGGCCGAGAAGATCGGGATCAAGGTCTGACTCGATTTCGAGAAGGGCATCCATCTCCGCGAACTCGATGGTACAGGCGGCGGCCTCATCGCGGATGACGGGTGGGAGCGACGCGAGCGTGCCTTTGACGACACTGGAGGCGATGGATTGCAGACGCTCGAAACGCATGACGGCCCATTTTAGCCGTCAGTTTCGCGAAGCGGCGTGGTTTTTCATCTCACGCTCGCGGGCCACGAACCAGAGCAGCTCGCCGCGATCATCGAGGATGGGGGCGATGGAAACCTGCACCCAGTAGGCATCGCCATTTTTATGGTAGTTCAACAGCGTCTCGGTGCATGGGCGGCACTGATGGACGGCGCGGCGCATGCGGTCGATGGACGCGGGATCAGTCTCGCGACCTTGGAGGAAGGGGCCGGGCTTTTTCCCACGCAGCTCGGTGAGGCTGTGGCCGCACATGGCCGTGAAGGCATCATTCACCCACTGCACGCGGCCTTCGGGATCGCAAAGCACGCGGCCCTCAGGGCTGAACTCCATCGCCCGGGCGGCGATCTGGGCTGCGACACGGCTTTTCAGGGTAGCTGGCGGCGTGAGCGAGACCGGCGAGGCAGCCGTGATGAGGCTCGTGCCGACATCGGCCATGCCGAGGACGCATTCGCGGAGCTCCTCGTGATAATCGATCACGACATCAAAGTTCGCCCGCTCCTCGGGGGGCATCAAACCCGAGACGTAAAGAGTAGCTTGGTCCTGGAGAAAATCGCTGAGCATGGGGTGAAGCGTGAAATGGCGCTACGTACGGATACGCGGAGCTTTTTCAATTGGATGCACGCCGCGAGAAAAACGACCCGCTTGGCCTCACGGATCATTTGCCTGCAAATCGAACTCGGGATCGAGCGGCGTGCCGCCGAGGAGGTGCTCGACGAGGTGCTTGGCTAGCCACGGGGCACGGAGCGAGCCTTTGGAGCCGAGGCCGTTGAAAAAAACGACACGCGGATGGCTGGGATGCGCTCCGAGGAGGGCCTGACGGCTTTTGATGATGGGGCGGACGGCGCTTTGGCTGTCGAGGACCTCGACGGGCACGGCGAGGAAGGCCCGCAGCTTCGTTTCGAGATCGGCGGCCATCGCGGCCGAAGGCGCGGGCGGATCGGGAAAGGTCCACTCGTAGGTGGAGCCAGCTCGCAGGGTGCCGTCGGCTCGCGGGATGAGCCAGCAGCCACGGTTGAGGATGCGGCGCTCGCCTTGGAGATCGGCTTTCGCGATCAAAATGGTGCCGAGCGCATTTTGAAAGGGCACCCAGGCGAGGAGCGGATGCTTCGCAGCCTGCCAGCCCTGCGCCCACACAACATGCGAGAACCGCTGGCCATTCCATGTGACGCCTTCGGCATCGTCTTGGACCTCGCCGGGCTCGATATGGGCGATTTGAAAGGCCTCGCCGAAGAAGCGTCGGCTAGCCTCCAGGTAGGTCACGGTATCCAGCCAGGCCGCGTGGCGCTGCTGGAAGCCTTCGTGAGGACTCGTGACCACGGCGGGATCGAGCTGCGGAGCCTTCGGATGCACAAACGGCCCCACCTCCGACTCACGAAGGCGTTTCGGCCATTTTCGGCGTTCCTGCTCGTTTTTGAGCAGGCGCACATACCCTCGCGGAAAGAAGAAACGCGTGCCCAAATGCCTCCCCAGCCGTCGGTAGAAGCGCAGCGCCTCGGGATAAAAAATCTCAAACCGCCAACTGACCTTCAGCCGCATGCCCGTGACCGGTGTGATCAATCCTGCGGCCACTTTCGAGCAGGTGACGGCCTCGTTACGATCCACGATGACAAACGGAACGCCTCGCTCATGCAGCCGCCAAGCCAGCGCCGTGCCAGCAAGACCTTGGCCGATGATGAGGATGGGGGACATTCTCGTCACAGACCACGGAATGGATTCTCAACCCTCACGCTGCCGTAATGCTGGCCGTCGTTCATGTCCTCGGAAAGCACCCGATCACAGCCGCAACGCTCAGCAGCTGCGAGGATGGCCGAGTCGAAGTAGCTGAGCTGGTAACGAGCGCAGATCGTGATTGAGGCATCGAACATCGGTAAATCCGGTTCGAAAACCGAGAACAGCTTTCTCCAGCGGCCGCAGAGCTGCACGGCCTCGTCATGACTGCAAGCGAGCTTCTGCGGATGCACGGCGACGCGATAAAACTCCTGCAAAACCTGGAGTGAGATCCACTGACCCGCTGGCTGGATGAGAGCGCGTGCCGCAGCGGCTTTGGCCGCGTCTTTTACCCGCCTGCTGGCAGCATAAACAAGCACATTATTGTCCAGAAAGTCCACGCTCGTAAAGGCTGTCTCGATTCAGGGGTGCGACGCTGCCTTCGAGCAGCGGCTTGGCGTCCACGAAAGCCCATAGCTCGGCGAGCGATGTCTCACCCTGCTCCTTCCCCCGCAAGGTGCCTCGCCACGAACTCACGAGATCGCGAAACAGCTCCGGTAGCGAGCGGCGGCTCTGCTGGCATGCTTTCATGGCTGTCTCATAAACCTCGTCTTCGAGAGTGAGTGTGACTGTTTTCATTCCTGAGATTATGGCATGCCGCCCTGCCTGGGCAACCATCCATTTTCGCGGTGCCGTCTGGCTGGATTCGTTCTAATTCATTCCAAGGCAGCGCCATCAAATGCTTCCATAAGTCATGATTCACTGGCGCGGTTCCAAAATGGACCGTAGATTTTGCGCCCTCTCTCCATTTCATCCCCCAAAAAGACCCTTTATGTGCGGAATCGTCGGTTACATCGGAACTCGTCAGGCCAGCTCCATCCTTCTGGATGGTCTTCGTCGCCTGGAATATCGCGGCTATGACTCGGCGGGCATGGCGCTTTGCGGCACGGGCGGCCTGCACACGGTGAAAAAGGCCGGACGCATCGATAATCTGCGCCTCGCGGTCGAGGAGGCGAAGCCGGAAGGCACCGTGGGCATCTCCCACACCCGCTGGGCTACGCACGGTCCGGCGACCGACGAAAATGCTCACCCGCATCCTGACCAGGGCGGCAAGCTGGTCCTCGTGCACAATGGCGTGATCGAGAACTACCAATCGCTGCGGGATCAGCTGACCGCGAAGGGCCATGTCTTCGTCTCGCAGACGGACACGGAGGTGCTCTCGCATCTGGTGGGCACTTACTTTGACGAATCGACGGAGAAAGACGGCACGCTGCGCCTCGTGAATGCGGTGAAAGCCGCTCTCGCACGAGTGAAGGGCACTTACGGCATCGCCGTGATGCATGCGGACCTGCCCGGCGTGATCGTCGGCGCACGTCTGGGCAGCCCCTTGATCATCGGCCTGGGCAAAAACGAGCATTTCCTGGCCAGCGATGTGGCCGCCGTGGTGAATCACACCCGCGATGTGGTGTATCTGAACGATTACGACATCGTCACGATCACGAAGGACAACTACGACGTGCAATCGCATCAAGGCACGCCTGCCGAGGTGAAGGTGAGCCGCGTCGAATTCAGCGCCGACGAGGCGGAGAAGGGCGATTTTCCGCATTTCATGCTCAAGGAAATCTACGAGCAGCCTCTGAGCCTCCGCAATGCGATACGCGGCCGCCTTTCCCGCGATGAATGCACCGCCGTGCTCGGCGGGCTGAACATGACCTCGCGTGAGCTAGCTCAGATTGACCGCATCATCCTCGCCGGCTGCGGCACGGCGTATCATGCGGCGATGGTGGGAGAGTATTTGATCGAAACGCTCGCCCGCGTGCCCACAGAAGTCGAAATCGCCAGCGAGTTCCGCTATCGTAATGTGCCAACGAACAAGAACACGCTGCAATTCGTGATGAGCCAAAGCGGCGAGACGATCGATACGCTCGCCGCCATGCGCGAGGGCCAGCGCAAAGGCATTCACTGCCTCGGCATCGTGAACACCGTGGGTAGCACCATCGCCCGTGAGAGCGATGGCGGCGTTTACATCCACGCAGGTCCCGAAATCGGCGTGGCGGCCACGAAGACCTTCACTTCGCAAGTGACGATCCTCACGCTGCTGAGCCTGCTGCTCGGCCGCATCCATCACCTTTCCAGCGTGGATGGTTTGGAGATGATCGACCAGCTCGAAGCTTTGCCGGACAAGATCGTGGCCATTTTGAAACAGGCGGACAAGATTAAAGCCATCGCTGAGAAGCACTGCCACGCCGAGGGCATGCTCTTCATGGGCCGCCAGGCGAACTATCCCGTGGCTCTCGAAGGAGCGCTGAAGATGAAGGAGATCAGTTACATCTACGCCAGCGGCCATCCGAGTGCCGAGCTGAAGCACGGCGTGATCGCTTTGGTGAAGCCGGACATGCCGAGTGTGTTCATCGCCCCCGGTGATGCCGTTTTCGATAAGAACGTGAGCAACATCGAGGAGGTACTCGCCCGCAAAGGGCCCGTGATCGCCGTCACCACCGAAGGCCGCACGGAACTCGAAAGGCTCACCCAGGATGTGATCTACGTGCCGGACTGCCCCAGCTACCTCACGCCGATCCTGAACGTCATCCCGCTGCAATTGCTCAGCTACTACACCGCCGTGGCCCGCGGCTGCGATGTGGATAAGCCGAGAAACTTGGCGAAAAGCGTGACAGTTGAGTAATAGTGGGCTTCCCCTCGTCGAAGCCCGCCAACCATGATTCCCCGCCAGCGCCCACTTTTTGCTGCGATCTGCCTGATCGCCTTCTGCGGGATGGTTTGTGGGCAAACAGCGGCCCCTGAGCCCGGGCTGACCGTCTCGCCGATCATCGGGGTGGTGGACCAGACGCCGGCGGAGTTCCTTGATGTGCTCGGCAAGGCCGCGAAGGCTCGATGGCGTCTCCTTTTCCGCCCGCCGCCGCCCACGCCCTCGACGGACCGCTCTCGCTCGGCCCTCGTGCTGGGTAGTTTGATCGCCGAAAGCTATATCGTCTGGCAGGCGGGTGATTCGCAGCAGTATCGAAACACCAATCAAGAGATGGTGAACTACTGCCGCACGCTCGGACTCGGCGAGAAAATCATGCCGCGCCTCATGGCTCAGGGCAAAATGGCCGAGATGGAGCATTGGAAGGAACTCCAGCAGGAGATCGCCGAAGGTCACCAAGAGCTTCAGCACCTCCTGCGCGAAATGCAGGACGAGGATCTGGCCCTGCTCATCGATACCGGCCTTTGGCTGCGGCTGCTCGAAGTCTCCTCCACCCTCGTCGCCGACCTCCCCGGCACCGATGCCCGCCACCTCTGCATCGGCTCCACCACCACCCTCCAGCTCATGCGAGACCGCTTTGACCGCATCAGCGAAAAGATGCGCCAGCGCCCCCTCCTCCAGCTCGTGCAGGCCGCCCTATTCGAGACACAGACCCTCTGGCTCAGCAAGCCCAACGAACTCCCCACTGCAGAAGCTGTCCTCAAGACCCGCCAGCAGATCGGTGATCTGATGCAGGTGATGTGGGAGAAGGAGAAGTGAAGCGTTGCGGCAATAGGCCGACCACAAAAGAAAACTTCCCGCGTATGGCGTTGTTTGATACAACCGCGCCATGAACACCCCACCCCTCCTCCAGCCGTCGTCTGTCTCCCGTCGTGATTTTCTCGCTCGCAGCGCTCAGGCGGCTGCGGCGGGCTTTTTGGGCTCCGCCTATGCTGAAAGCGCTCCGGCGGCCGCGCTGCCTTCGGAGACGCTGGTGACGCAACTCCACAAAACGCTCGATGAGAAGCAGAAAGCCTCCATCTGCCTGCCGTGGAGTGATCCGCGCCGCCTTAAGGTGGATAACAACTGGCACATCGTGAAGCAGCCCATCCGCGATGTGCTCCATGCTGACCAGCAGGCCATGGTGCGGGAGATTTTCGACAAGCTGCACAGCGATGAATACAAGACCGAGGTGTGGCGCCAGTTCGATCACGACAACAAAGGCGACGGCGGCTTTCCGAGTGCCTCAATCGCTTTGTTTGGTGAGCCGGGCACGGGGCAGTTTGAGTTTGTGCTCACCGGCCGCCACTGCACGCGACGCTGCGATGGCGATAGCGAAAAAGGAGCGGCCTTTGGCGGCCCGATTTTCTACGGTCATGCCGCCGGCAGCTTCAACGAGAAGCCGGATCATACCGGCAATGCCTACTGGTATCAGGCAAAGCGTGCAAACGAGGTCTTCGCTGCTCTCGATGGCAAGCAGCGGGAGGCCGCGTTACTCGGCAAATCGCGTCAGGAACGCGGAAACCTCACCGTGGAGCTCACTGGCAAGAAATCCGGCCTCGAAGGCATCCGAATGAGCGACCTCGCCGCCGACCAAAAAGACCTCGTGCGCAAAGTGATCGGCGATTTGCTCAAGCCTTTCCGCGAGCATGATGCGAAAGAAGCCGCGAGCTACATCGAAGCAGGCGGCTTCGACAACCTGCACATGGCCTTCTTCAAGGATCAGGACGTGGGCAAGGACGGCGTGTGGGACGTGTGGCAGATCGAGGGACCCAACGCGGTCTTCTACTTCCGCGGTGATCCGCATGTCCACGCCTGGGCGCATATACGCCAGCCAGCGTGAGGCTTTGAGTGCTTACCTCCGCACCACCCAGATGTTCCGATAGCGGACGGGATTGCCGTGGTTTTGAAGGTACACAGGGCCGGGCGTGGCGTCTTCCTTGCGTGGGGCGGAGGCGGTGGGGCCGGGCAGTTCTTGGTTTTCGTGAATGAGCACGCCGTTGTGCCGCACGGTGATCTTGGCGTTCACGAGCTTCTGGCCGGGTTCGTCATACTTCGCGGCGGTGAAGTCCACGTCGTAGGCCTGCCAGGATAGCGGCGGCAAGCACATGTTGATGCGGGGTGATGCGATCTTGTAGAGGCCACCGCACTCGTTGTCTTTGCCTTCGAGAGCAAAGCTATCGAGCATCTGCACCTCGTAGCGGCCTTGCAGATACAGGCCGCTGTTTCCACGGCCTTGGCCGCGTGCCTCGGGCATGAAGGGCAGCATGAACTCGACGTGTAGGGAGCAGTCGTGAAAGGTGTCCTCGCTCGTGATGCCTTCTTTGAGAGCGTGGAGCGTTTCGTCGATCTGCGAGTTCGGAAAACGGTTCACGCCTTGACCGTCGAAAAGCACCACGGCACCGGCGGGAGGCTTGGCAGCAAGGGTGGGTGAGGTGCGGGTTTGCTTCGTGAGCGTGGATTTTTCGCCCTCGGAGTCGATGTGCATCGATTTGCCATCGGTGGTGGCATGGCCGGAGTCGGTGCGGAAGGTCACGGTGGCCTCGCCAGCGGTGCGGCGGCCCGTGACATGCTCCAGCAAGCTGCGCTCCTCGTCCCAACCAGCTCCGGGCAGGCCACCGGTGTAGCCGATGGCCTCAAACTCGCCTTGGCCCTTGGCCCAAACCTGCACGGCGACCGGTTTGCCTTCGAGAAGACCGGTGTACTCGCCTTGAATGAGGAAATCCTCACCTGCCTTCTCCGCGCTGAGATAGGCCGGGGGCTTCGGTTTGGGCGTGGCGGGCTGCTGAGCCTGGAGAAAAGAGCCAAGGACGAGGAAGGAAAGGAGGAGGCGCATGTGAGTGGGAAGTCATACCTCACTCAGCCGTGGTTTGTGAATGCCGATTTTTGTCTCCTGCGGAAAGGATGTGGCTTTCGCCCGCTCATTGAGGCGGCGGTGAAGGCTGTTGAGCCGCAGCAGCAGCCGCTTGGCGGGCGGCCTCCTCGGCACCTTGGCGCTGGGCTTCTTCGGCTTGGCGTTGAGCTTCCATTTGAGCTTGGCGAGCGGCTTCTTCGGCGGCACGGCGTTGAGCCACCGCGGCGGCTTCGGCTTGTTGGCGGGCGGTTTCTTCGGCTTGGCGCTGGGCGGCCATTTGGGCTTCTTCCTGGGCGAGGCGGGCAGCTTCCATCTGGGCTTGTCGCTGAGCTTGCTCCAGGGCCTGGCGTTGGGTTTCGGCGGCTTGGGTTTGGGCCTGCATCTGGGCTTGGCGGGCGGTTTCTTCCTCGGCAGCACGGCGGGCGGCTTCTTCGGCCTGTTGTTGCTGGGCGGCGGCCATTTGGGCCTGCAGCTCAGCAGCGGCACGAACCGCTTCGTCGGCGGCGGGAGGTATGACGGGGACTGTGGTGGGTTCGGGGGTGGCGGGGGGGAGTGTGCCCGTCGGAGGAGATGGCGGGGCGCTGGCTGGTAGGTCAGACGGGTCGGACTTGCCTGACAGGTCTGACGGATTGGGCGCGGTGCTTACGATGAGTGCAGGCTGTTCCGGCTGGACGGGCGGGAGGGTCGGCGGGGTGATTTGAGGCTGGGCACCACGATTTTCGATGGGCGCGCTGAGATTGGCGGTGAGGGCTGGGATCGGTTCGGTGGTGCTGGGAGTGCTTTCTGGCGAGGTGGCAGGTGCTTCGGGCGTGGCATTGACGGCCATCGGCCTAGGCGAATCGGCGAGGACGACCTGCCTGACCTCGGCTGCCAAGGTCTGCTGGATGGCCGGACGGGCACTGGCTGGGACGCCGGCATAAGGGTTGGCGAGGATGGGGTTTTCGATGCGCTCGGCGAGCCGCAGGCCTGGGAGCCTGTTTTGGGTGGCGGCGGGGAGTTGCACGATCGCGAGGACGGGAGCCGAGCCTTTCGGGGGCTGGATGGTGATAGGATTGATAGCCATCTGCGCTAGCTCGACGGGGCGGATTTGTGGCTGTGGGACGGGCTGGCGGCAGGTTTCCTCGATCTGGTGACGAGGAGGGCCGCCGTGATGCATATAGAGCGGGGTGCCGCCGGGTTTTCCGCCGCCGCAGGGGACGATCTGGGTGATGTTGACGGTGTGGTGGAAGAGGGCGCTATTGTAGCTAACGGGCTGGATGCAGGCGCTGTAGCTGGGCCGCACGAAATGGGTGGTGCGGACGAAGGTGTAGCTGGCGGGGCCGAGGTTGTAACGGGTATCGCAATCACGACGGACAGGGGCACAGGGGCCGCTTTCTGGAGGTAGCGGGGCCCAGCCGATGTGGTCGCGGCTTTGCCGCCAAGCGACCCAGGCGGGTGCCCATTCACAGCCGGGCACCCAAAGCCAGCCGTGCGAGGTGAGATTCAACCAGCGGCCATAGTGGTAGGTGGCCCAGCCAAAGGGCTCGCTGGTCTGCCACGTCCATCCGAGCGAGGACCAGCCCCAGCAGCCATCGACGTAGGGCCTCCAGGTGCGGTTGCGGGCGAGGCGGGGCTGAAAACAGAAGCCGTGGCCGCTGACATCGATCCATCGACCATGCGGGGCGAGTCGCTCATAGAAGACCGCGTAGTCTCGCGGTGCCGTCGGCGGCGCCAAAGCGGTCGCTGGAGCCGGGGTGGAGGCGGCGAGGCGCTGGGTGAGGGTATCGCTCTGCTTCCGGGCGGTGTCGGCCTGGGTTCGGAGTTGGTCGTTTTGCTGCCGCAGGCCTTCCAACTGACCTCGAAGGGCTTCGTTTTCGCTTTGCTGCAACCGGGATTCGAGGTCGGCGAGCTGCTTATCGAGGAGGGCGCTACGGGTCTCGACCTCCATGGCCTGCCGAGCGAGGGCATCACGAGCCTCACGCAGTGCGGTGTCATCGACGGGGGCTGCTGCGGGCAGCTCGGCGACGGGCGGCGGCGAGGCTTTTTCGCAACTGACGAGGATCAAAACCAGGGCGAGAGCAGGGAGCAGCAACGATTTCATGGTCGGTCTAGGACGAGGGGATGGCCCTTTTATTCAGAAGAGCTTTAGGCAGGGCCTTTCGTCTCGAAAAGACCAGATATTTAAGTTTGCCAAAATACTCAACTAATGCCAATTTACTCTAATTGACATAATTCTCATGCAAATCAGCAGGGAAGACTTGCCACCGCCTCGTGCGCCCGAAACACCCATCCCAGCGGCATGGTGCCTCCCTTCGAGGAGTCACCAAGGGCGGCAGCTTTACCGGGTTTGATGGAGGGTTGGAGTTTGGGAGTGGTGGGGCATTGGAAGGTCATCACTTCAACAATCCAGCCTCCTCGCCGCCGTTCCTCTTATTGACGCGGCTCGCGTACGCCCCACACTGACTCCCCACTTTTGCCCCTTTCTTGTCCCGTGAGCCAATCGCATCCCACCGACGACCTACGCGTCGCTGAAATCCTCCCGCTTATCCAGCCTGCGCTGCTCATGCATGAGTATCCGCTGCGGGATGCCGAGGCCGCCTTCGTCGAGCAATCGCGCAAGAAGTCAGAGGCCATCTTGAACCTCCAAGACGACCGCCTGCTCGTGGTCGTCGGTCCGTGCTCGATCCATGATACGAAGTCCGCGCTCGAATACGGCCGCCATATCCTCGCGGCTCGGGCGAAACATGGTGCAGACCTCGAAATCGTGATGCGCGTCTATTTTGAAAAGCCACGCACCACCGTCGGCTGGAAGGGCTTCATCAATGACCCTCACCTCGACGGCAGTTTCGACATCAACAACGGCCTGCGCGGCGCTCGCGGCCTGCTTTTGGAGCTCACGCAGATGGGCATCCCGGCCGGCACAGAGTTTCTCGATGTCATCACGCCGCAGTACATCGCCGATGTCGTGGTATGGGGCGCGATCGGTGCCCGCACGACGGAAAGCCAAGTGCATCGCCAGCTCGCCTCCGGCTTGAGCATGCCCGTGGGCTTCAAAAACGGCACCGATGGCGGCATCCAGGTCGCTTTGGACGCCATCGAGGCCGCCAAAGGTCAGCACAGCTTCCTCTCGGTGACCAAAGACGGCGTCGCCGCCATCGTGAACACGAAGGGCAACAACGCCTGCCACGTCATCCTGCGCGGCGGCAAAGGCGGCACTAATTTCGACGCCGCATCTATCAAGACCGCTTCCGATCAACTCAGCGCACGCGGATTGCCCGCCAGCGTCATGATTGATTGTAGCCACGGCAACAGCCTCAAGGACTACCGCAAGCAGCCGCTCGTCAGCGCCTCGCTCAGCGAACAAATCGCCGCCGGTAGCAAGGCCGTCACTGGCGTGATGATCGAAAGCCACCTCGTCGAAGGCCGCCAGGACACCAAACTCGGCGTGCCACTCACCTACGGCCAGAGCATCACCGACGCCTGCGTGAACTGGTTCACCAGCGAAGCGATGCTCGACGAACTCGCCGCCGCCGTTCGCGAGCGTCGCAAAAAGGCATGAACTTCACCCGCAACTGCCTCGGAAGCCTCGCGAATTGCCGCATCCTCGTCATTGGCGATGTGATGCTCGATCACTTCATCTGGGGTCATGTGCGCCGCATTTCGCCTGAGGCACCGGTGCCCATCGTCGAGGTCACGCGGGAAGAATTTTATCCCGGTGGAGCCGCGAATGTCTCCCGCAACATCTCGCCCTTCTCGCCGCACACGCATCTCATGGGCCGTGTGGGCAAAGACAGCGCCGCCGACCGTCTGCGTGATCTTTTGATCGCCGACAAAGTCGATCCCGCACCGCTGCTCGTGCACGACACGCTACCCACGATATCGAAGGCCCGCGTCTCCGCCCGCCAGCAGCAGATCGTCCGCGTCGATCGCGAAAAACTGCTGCCACTCACCGCCGACGAACTCGCCGAGATCGAAAAGCGTCTCCGCGCCCTCGCGCCGGATCTCGATGCCATCATTCTTGAAGACTACGGCAAAGGCTTCATGACCACCGGGTTGATGAAACTCGTCTCCAAGATCGCCTCCGAGCACCATTTGATCGTCACCGTCGATCCTTCACCGCGCAATCCGCTGCCCTGGAGTGGCGTCACGCTGGTAAAGCCGAACCGCCTCGAAGCCTTCGCCGCCGCCGGACTCGAAGACCATCTCCTACCAGGCCCTCCCGCGCAAAACACCGAGCTGCTCGAAGTCGGCCGCATCCTCCTCGAAAAATGGGCTGTCAACAGCGTCCTTGTCACCCTCGGCGAGCACGGCATGATGCTCTTTGAGCGCGGTCAAAGCCCGCACCACATCCACACGCGTGCTCGCGAAGTGTATGACGTCTCCGGCGCAGGCGATACCGCCATCGCGCTGCTGACTTTGGCCCTCGCCGCCGGATTCAAGCTGCAAGACGCCGCCGAAATCGCCAACCACGCCAGCGGCATCGTCGTCGGCAAGCTCGGCACCGCCACCTTGACCCCCGACGAGCTTCTGGCAGCCTTCTCGTGACATGAGCGATTTCCCTTCCCTTTTCCAAACGCACCTCGGTGAGCATCAAGACGCGATCTCAAAGCTCAACGCGATGCAGGACCAAATCGCTCCGCTGGCCGAGGCGTGGCTCACCGCGCTGAAGAATGGCAAGAAGATCATCTTCTTCGGCAATGGCGGCAGTGCTGCGGATGCCCAGCACCTTGCCGCCGAGCTGGTGGTGCGTTACCGTGTCAATCGTTCTGCCCTCGCCGGTCTCGCCCTCACGACGGACACCTCCATTCTCACCGCACACAGCAACGACTTCGGCTTCGAGACCGTCTTCTCGCGCCAAATTGAAGCCCTCGCCCAGCCCGGCGATGTCGCCTTGGGCATCTCCACGAGCGGGACCAGCCCCAACATCCTCACCGCCCTCCAAGCGGCCAACGAGCGTGGATGCGTCACGATTGCCTTCACGGGCGACAAAGAGTCCGCGTGCTCCAAACACGCGAAGCTCAGCTTCAAAGCTCCTTCGAGCATCACCGCTCGCGTTCAAGAGTGCCACCTGCTCATCGGCCATCTGCTTTGTGATGTGGTCGAAAAGGCTTACGCCACGGCTTGAGCCGTCCAAACACCGTCTCGCATGGGATTGAATCTCTTCATTCACACCTGCCAGGGAATCCTCAGGAATCCCGGCGTGAGCCCAGTGCCGGCGCTGATGCGTCATGCGCTGTGGCATGGTGTGCGGCGCTTTCTTCCGCTGCCCACGGCCATCGAGATCACCAAACGCTCGCGTCTATTCATCGAGCAGCGCCGCGAGATGAACGGCTGCGTGGCTCTCGTCTGGAGCCAGCGCCGCTACGACTACCACAACATGTCCTTCCTCGGCCATCTTGGAGCCAGCGGCCTCGTGCGCACCTGCTTCGACATCGGCGCGAACATCGGCATCTACTCGCTTCTCATGTCCGAGAGCCCAGAAATCAGCGTGCATGCCTTCGAGCCGCATCCTGCCACCTTCGCCACCTTGCGGCGTATGCTTGAGAAAAACGACCGCGCAAATGTCCACGCATGGCAGATCGCCCTTTCAGATGCCGGCGGCATGCTTTCCTTCACGAACGAGGATTTCAGTCCCGTGAACAAAGCGCTCGCCGAGGGTGAAAACACCGAAAACGCCATCCAGGTGCCTTGCGAAACCGGCGCGGCTTTTTGCGAGCGAAAGCGGGTGTATCCCGATCTACTCAAGATCGACACCGAAGGTCTCGAACCCGCCGTGCTGCGTGGTTTTGGCACTCATCTCAACTCCGTGAAGTTCGTCTTCGCCGAGATGAACGCCTCAACGGACGAAATGCGTGCCGTACTGCCCGAGCGCCTCTTCGACGGTCCCTTCTATGTGGACTTCCCCGCTCGTCGTCTGCGTCGCGACAGACACACGCGTGAAGACGCCGTCTTTGTGAATCGCCACGCCATCGAGCCGCTGAAGCAGACCGGCTTCACGGTCGAAAAACTCTCATGAGCGCCCGCCGCTCCATCCTTCACACGCTTTCCCTCGCCACCGTGTTTCGACTCGTGCGCCTCGCGTTGAGCTTTGGCCTCACCTGCCTTCTCGCGAGGCATTTGGGCCGTTCCGGCTTCGGCGAAATCGGGGTCGCCATGGCTGTCGTCTCGATTCTCGTGTGCATCGGCGAGCTTGGCTTTGGCCGCTACACCGTTCGCGAGCTTGTTCGCCTGCCGGATGAGCAGGCAGACGTGCTGGGCAATACCATCCTCGCCCGCGTCATCGTCTCGGTGGTGCTCTTCACCGGCCTGATGCTCTGGATCGTGTTCGCCCAGCCTGAAGCCGCGATCCTGCTCAGCGTGTATGCACTGCAATTGCTCACCCATCCCTCCACCGAGGTGTTTGCGTGGCTGGAGGCCAACGACCGCGTGCAAAACATGGTCACCGCGCAGTTCACCGGCTTTCTCGTCAGCGCCGCGTGCATCGCGGTCGGCATTTGGATGGAGGCTCCACTTTGGTTCTTTGCCTTCACCTATGCACTGGAGGGCTGGATCTTCATCGTTCTCTGCGGCGTGGTTTTTCGGCAAAACGGCGGTCGCGTTCGTTTCGCCGCTTTTCGCTGGTCGCGAGTTCTTCAGCTCATCAGCCGCTCCTGGCCGGAGCTAGCCTCGCAGGCCGCGCTGCTGCTTCTTTTCCGTCTCGACATCGCGATGATCCAATGGCTGCGCGGATCAGAAGAAGCCGGTATTTACAGCGCTGCGGTGCGTGTTTCGGAAATGGCCTACTTCGTGCCCGGTGTGCTCGCCACCCTCTTCCTGCCGCGCCTGATGGCCTCACGTCGAAACGAGCCGGAGTATCATCGCCGGGTGGTGGATTACCTTTCCGCTTCGGTGGCGCTAGCACTCTTCGCCGCCATTGGATTGTGGGTGGCCGCGCCGCTGCTGCCGTTGGCCTTTGGCAGCGAGTATGAACGCTCCGCCGAAATGCTCCGCGTACATGCCTGGGCCTTCATTCCCTATGCCGTCGGTGTCGCACGCACCCAAATTTTGACCGTTGAGGATCGTCTCGCGGCTAATCTCTCCTCCGTTATCCTCGCCGTCGTCATCAATGCCGCGCTGAATCTCGTCTGGATACCCGTGCATGGCGGACTCGGCGCTGCATGGGCCACGCTTGCTGCTTACACTGCCGCGTGGGTACTTGGAACTTACCTCGCGCCCGGACTGCGCACCCATGTGTCCGGCTTTCTCACCCGTGCGGTGATGGGTCTGCCGCGCTTCACGCTGCTCCAGGCTCGCTCGCTGCTCCGCTCCTCCTAGTTTTATGCAAGGCAAGGCCTTCATCGTCGTCCTTTTCTTCATGGGATCACTGTATGTGATGCTCTCCGTCCTTCTGGACATGGGGAACGCCATCGGCTCCCTCGCGCAATTCCTCTGCATAGGCTCCTTCATCCTCGGCGTCTTCCAGCCGCGCGTCACCCTCCGCCTCATGGTGTTCTACGCGGCCTACAGCGATCTGCTGAAGCGCCTCATGATCCTCGACGGGCATGTGACAATGAACGACGTCATCTGGGCACGCGGTCTCGCGCCGCTCACACTCGCTGGCATCTGCATCGGGGCGATCTCCAATTCCATCAGCAGCGGCAGCATCCTTGAGCCGCGCAAGATGAAGACGCTCCTGCTCTGCTTCCTCGGCTTTGGCGTCTCCGCCGTCGCATCCATGCGCTCCGGCGGCATAAGCGCCGCCGCGCAACAACTCGCCGACGGAGCCGCCTACATGTTCCTGCTCTTTGTCGTGCCCTGCGTGCTGCCGAAGCCGGAGGAGATCATCCGATTCCTCAAATTCACCCTTATCATCTTCGTTCCCGTCTCGCTCTACGGCCTGAAGCAGCAGTTCTTCGGCCTCAGCGATTTTGAGATCGACTACCTCCGCAGCGGTCTCACCATCCTCTCGAAGCATCTCGAAGACGTGCGCCCTCGGCCCTTCTCCACGCTGGTGGACAGCTCGCCCTTCGGCACCTCCTGCGCCGTCTGCGCCTGCCTCGCGCTCATGATCCGGCGCTACCACCGCGATCATCGCGGCCATCAATGGGGCCGCATGAGCTGGGTGCTCTTCGGCATCTTCGTCGCCGGCTGCCTTGCCAGCATGGCCCGCATGGCGAATGCGAACTGGTTCATCCCTCTCGCACTCCTGCCCGTGCTGCGCAGCGGCAAGGGAACGGCGGCGCTTTACGCAGGCATGCTCGGCATCTTCGCGCTCGCCTGCATCTTTGCCCAGGAGCTTAGCCGCTGGGTGACATCGCTCACCCTCTCCGCCATGGAGGTCTTCGGCGGCTCCGCCATCGGCGAGCAGTTTTCCCGCTTCTGGACCATCTGCGCCCGCCTCGACGGCATGCACGACATCGCGCACAACCCGCTCATGTGGACCACCTTCGGCCACGGCTCGAAAGCCGCCGCCGACATGAACGAGATGCATGTCGTCCACAGTCACGACATCGTCTCCAACATGCTCCTTGTGAACGGCTGGCTGCCAACGCTCCTCATCGCCGCCGCTGCGGGCATCGCGCTGAAGTCCTTCCACTCCAGCCTGCTGCGCATGCGCGGCAGCAGCCTCTTCCAGATCACCATCTGGATGGCCGCCATCGAGTTTGGCCTGCTCTTCCACAACATTTTCTCCGGCAACGTGACCTCCACCTTCCCCGTGAACTTCTTCTGCTGGTTTATCGCCGGTGCCCTCAATGCCTGCGTGATGCATCATCAGATGGCGCAAAGCGAGGCCCGCGAGCCAGAGCGCACACCGCCCACGCCAGCCCGCTTTGCCATCATACCGCAAGTACTGCCACGCCCCGGCCCCTTCCGCCGCATCTAAACAACCACTTTCACCATGTTGCGCCGTCTCAAAGTCTTGATCCAGGACCTCCTCGCACGAGCAGGCTATTCCATCGCGAAAATCCAGGTCTCCGAATCCCTAGCGGTGAAGCAGGCCTTGCTCGGCGATGCCAGAATCATCCTCGATGTGGGTGCCAATATCGGCGGCATGACTGAGGACTACGCCGCCGCCTTCCCGCATGCGCAGATTCATTCCTTCGAGCCCTTCAGCGAGCCTGCCGCCAAGCTCCGCGAGCGTTTCGCCGGTGATTCACGGGTGCAGGTCCACGAACTCGCCGTCGCTGCCGAATCCGGCACCCAGCACTTCCACACCAATCTCACCGAGACCACCAACTCACTCCTGCCTGTCGAGGCCGATGCCGTGAACGCCTGGGGTGGCCGCCTCACCGCCACCGGCCCTGGCGTGACGGTGAAAACCACCACCATCGACGAGTTTTGCGACCAGCACGGCATCACCATCGTCGACCTACTCAAGCTCGACATTCAAGGCGGCGAATTCGAAGCACTCAAAGGTGCCGAGCGCATGCTCGCCGCTGGTCGCATCCAGCTCATCTTCTGTGAGATCATTCTCGAAAAGTGCTACCAGGGCCAGCAGCCACTCTGGGCCTACATCGAAAGGCTCAGCCGCCACGGTTACATGCTCGTCGATGTCTTTGACCTACACCGAAAGGACATGCGCATCATGCAGTTGGACGCGCTTTTCGCCTCTCCCGCCCTCGCTAAATCCCGCAGCTACCAACAGGTGCTGCGGACCACGCCATGAGTTCCACCTTGCAGCCCCTCATCGTGCTCGCAGCCTATGGCGTGCGCAGCTGGAAGGACCGCCCGCGCCGCTACCTCGACATCCATCCGATGCCGGGCGAAGGCTGCGCCGTCGTGGATGAATGGTTTGAATCCGATGACGAGGTCACGAAGCACTACCATCTGCGCCCGCGAAGCCATGCCTCACGCCTCTTCACCGCCTTCCGCCTCATTTGGAGAAACCGCCGAACCCTTCGTGACGCCCGTTTCATCTACTGCCTCGATGGCATGCACTTCTCCGCGCTGCTGATGCTGGCTCGCGTCGGCTTTTTCAAAACAGCCGGCAAGGCCATCCGCCGCTACTGCTTTCACGACAGCGCCGTCCGCCGCCTCGCGCCGATGCTAAAACAAGCCGCGCCAGCCTTTCAGCTCGAATGCATCACCCGCCAGCAATGTGAAATGGGCTCCAGCTTGCTCGGCGAAGGCCGCATGGTCTTCCGCCCATGGAAGATCGACACCGAATGGTATCAGCCGGATAGCTCACCGCAGAATGACGCTTGTCTGCTCGCTGGAAACGCCTGCCGCGATGACGCGCTGGTGGACGGCCTTCTCGCTCATGGCATCGCCGTAACCCGTGCGGGGCGTGCGAATGCCTTGCAGCGTCGTTTTGCGGCTCAACTCAAGCATCCGCTCTTCAAGCTCGCCTTAAACACCTCGCATCCCGATTACCTCACACTGCTGCGTTCGAGCTGCGCAGTGCTGCTGCCCATTTTGCCCTGCGATGAACCGGCGGGCCTCACCGCCGCAATGGAGGCTCTCACTTGTGAAGTTCCGATCCTCGCCAATCGCAGCATGGGCATTGCAGAGCTATTTGACTCCTGCAGCTATCCGCTGCCGCTCATCGACTCGCTCGATCCCGAGGCATGGGCTGCTGCCTTTCGCGATCTCGAAGCTCAAAAAGCCTCCGCCACCTTCCGCGACGCTCTCGCCGCCTCGCGGCAGCGTTTACTCGATCAGCATTCGATCCAGCCGGAAGGCCGTGACTGGCTCGACATCCTCGCCAGAACCTCCACCTCTGCCGTCGTGCCTGCTGCGGCGATGCTTCAGCCCGCATGAGACCTTCGCTGCTGCTCATCAGCCATGCTTACGCTGCCCTGGAAAACCGCAAAAAGCTCCAGGCGCTCGCCGCACATGTCGATCTGGTCTGCGTCACCTCCGTCATCGAAACTCACGCCGTGCTGGGACGCTCCGCGGCGGACTTTGACAACGAAAGCGATGCACCTTCACGCCGCTACGAACTCATCCGCCTGCCTCGTCTCGGTCGTGGCATCACCACCTTCATCTATCGTGGCCTTGGAAATATCATGCACAGGCGCCGCTTCGATGTCGTGCTCGTCGAAAACGAACCCTGGGCCTTCGTTCGCTGGCAAGCACGCCTCCTCGCAGGCCTTCATCAGCGTGAGGCGCTCTTTGGCGAGTTTACTTGGGAAAATGTCCCGCGTCCCGGATGGAAGGGAATGCTTCTCCGCCTCATTTATCGCGCCGCTGCTGCCACGACCGATTTTGTCATCGCGGGCAATCAAGCCGCTGGAAAGCTCTTCGGCATCTCCGAGGAGCAATTACTCGTCGCTCCACAAATCGGCGTCGATGTCGAAAACCATCAACCCGCCGCTCTTGACGCTCGAAACACCCTTCGCGAAGCCTGCGGCCTTCCGCGCGATGCTTTCGTCGTCGGCTACTGCGGACGCTTCGCCGAAGAAAAAGGCCTCCGTGAGATCGTGCAGGCCTGTAATGAGATCGGCGGTCTTCATCTCGCTATGCTCGGCTCCGGTGCGTTGGAGTCCTGGCTTCGGGATGAAGCCTCGAAGAAGCCCTGGCTGCATCTTCTCCCACCTCGCACACACTCGGAAATCCCGGATTTCCTCCGTTGCCTCAATGTATTCATCCTCGCCAGCAAACCCGTTCGCAGCATGACACTCTGCTGGGAAGAGCAATTCGGCCACGTCCTCATCGAAGCGATGGCCTGCGGCGTTGCCACGCTCGGCGCACGCAGTGGTGCCATCCCGGAAGTCCTCGCCGATGACGCCGCCCTCTTCCCTTCCGGCGATGCCACCACGCTCGCCCAACGCCTCCGCGAAGTGACGCAAGGCTCCAACCTCGCCGCGCGACAACTTCAACGCGTCCGCGATCTCTTCACCCACGACGCCGTCGCTTCCCGCTGGGCCGGATTCATTCACCAGCGCATGGCCTCATGAACACGCAAACGCCCATGGAACGGGATCAAGCGCTGATCACGTTTGTCGACATGCTACGCGGCCTCCTCGCCCTTATGGTGCTGCTCGCGCATGGTTTGGAATCTGCGCATCTAGCGTTGCCCTCGGCATCGTTTCCCGCCGTGCTGGACTTCACACTTGCTCGGGGAGGATACTGGGTCTCAGGCTTTTTTGTGCTTTCGGGTTTTTGCATCCATCGCTCCATTCTCTCGCAACTGGCGCAAGGCGCAGGACTGGCGGCAGGATTCTACGCGCTCGCTCGTGTCACGCGCATCTACCCTGTTTATCTAGCCGCTTTGGTTCTGGCGCTAGCCTCCAGTCCCTGGCCGGGTTCACTCGTGATAGGTGGGCACCTGCTCATGGCGCAGGGCATCACTGGCGTTCTTCCGGCAATCAAGCCCGCATGGAGCCTTACCAACGAGATGGTTTACTATGCCGTCTGGCCCGCGATCCTGATGTCCTGCCGCTACAAGCTTGTTCGCTCCTTTACCTTTGCCTTCGCCGCGTCCGCGATGGTGGCCGGGCTTCTGTTTGCCCTGTGGAAAAGCCTCCATGGTGGTGCGGCGGACTCTTCCTGGCTGGCCCTGGCGCTGATCGCCGCTTCGTTCCCCCTCTGGCTGGGCGGCGCCGCCCTAGCCCACTGGTGGGACTTTCTTCAAAGATGCTCGCAGGGGTGGATGACATGGGCCGGTCTGCTCTTGCTGATGACAGCTTATGGCGCTCAAGCTTGGCTGATGCACCTCAATGCCCGCACGATGCTTTTGTGCGCCGTCACTTATGTCTCGCTGCCTGGTTGGCTCCTGCTCCTGCTCGGCGGCAGCACTTGGCGCGGGTTTGACCGCTGGCGCTCATACGCGGCATGGATGGGCCTGCTCAGCTATCCTCTCTACATCCTGCACCAGCCTTTGCTCGACCTCACCGCCTCCTCCATGCGCCATCTGGTGCCCGCGGGTTCCCTGACCATGCTCACGCTGCTGCTTGCCGTGGTGGTCTTGACGATCATCATCTTGATCGGAGTTCCGCTGGAGCGCTGGACACTCGGCAAACGCGGCGAACTTCTGCGCCGCATGCGATCAAGGCAAGCTAGGACGTTCCCCCTCGTTCCCCAATGACAAGTTACCGCGACATTCTCTACCGAGACTACTCTTCCGCCTTTGGCGAGCAGAAGACTTACGACGACGCCACGCAGCATGCGCAATACGAGGCCAGCTACGACGGCCTCCCATCGCGAAAAGACGCCGCCATCACTGATCTCGGCTGCGGCAAGGGCGAGTGGCTCGGCTGGTTGCAGGCGAAAGGCTACTCGAACCTCACCGGTGTGGATCTCTCACCCTCCGATCTCGGCTTCGCTCGCCAGCAGCGGCCCTCCGGCATCTGGATCGAGCAAAACGTGATCGACTTCCTCGAAGCTCATCCGGCCTCGTTCGATCTCCTGCATGCGAAAGACATCGTCGAGCACTTCACCATGGACGAGTTCCTCCGCTTCCTCACCGCCGCGAAGCAGGCGCTGAAACCGGGTGGCGAGCTTTGGCTGCTCACCTTCAATGCACAAAGCCCGCTGGCCTCAGCCACGCGCTATGGCGATCTCACCCACGAGCTCGGCCTCACGCCCGGCAGCATGGCGCAGGGCATGCGTGCCTGCGGCTTCACCCGCATCTTCGTGCAGGGCCGCCACTACTGCTCCACCTCCCGATCTGGAAAGATGCGCCGCTTACTCGGCAAAGTGATTTACCGTTTCGCCCGTCTGATGCTCAAAGTTCGCCACGGCACCGTCGGCACCAGCTGCGAAATCGACTTCCTCTGCGCCGAACCAGACCTCTTTGGGCGAGGCATCATCGCTTGAATCATGTCCCTGAAGGTCCACATCGCACCGACCCCCTTTGTCATGGGCTGGGAAAGCATGAACCGCTACGCTCACGAACTCACCCGCGTGAGCGGCATCTCCCCGCTGCTGCCGCTGCGCCCGGTGAATACCCCACCCGGCTCACGTTGGCAGCGTTTGTGGACACGCCGTGTGAGCTACCCGTCGCTCATTCGCTCTCGCGTGCGTGATGGCATCTTGCACATCCTCGATCACAGCTTCGCCGATCTACTGCCGAGAGTCCGTCCCGGCGTGCGCAAAGTGGTCACGCTGCATGATTTAATCCCGCTCGTGGCTCCTGATGGCATCAGCGAATCCCAGCAGCAGCGCTTCCGGCAAACCATCATGAACCTGCGCCTCGCTGACGCCGTCTCCTGCGACTCCGCCGCCACTCGTGACGAGGCAATCCGGCTTCTTCAAGTCGATCCAGCCAAGCTCCACGTCGTCCCGCTCGGCTGCACCGAACTTCCACCACCTTGTCCTGAGGCGGTCAAACAAGCGCAAAGCACGCAGCCCTACTTTTTCAGTGTCGGCAGTGCTCTTCCGCGAAAAAACCTCGCTGCGCTTCCGGCGATGCTCGCTGGTCTTGGTAAGGTCACGCTCGTGCGAGCCGGTCACAAGCTCACCGAAAGCCTCGCCAACGACATCCGCCTGCATGCCACGCTCATCGAGCTCGGCCGCGCCAGCGATGCGCAACTCGCCGCGTGGTATGCCCATGCCACTGCCACCTTGATCCCATCGACGCATGAAGGCTTCGGCCTGCCCGTGCTGGAGGCCATGCAGCTAGGTTGCCCAGTCGTTGCCTCTCGTGCCACCAGCCTGCCCGAGGTCGGTGGCGATGCCGCGCTCTACTTTGATCTCGATGATCTACCCGCTGGCAATGCCGCGTGTCGTCTTTTGCTCAATGACACCGCCGAACGCCAGCGCCGCTCCGAGGCCTCGCGGGCGCATGTGATGGATTTCTCGTGGCAGGCCCATTGGAACGGCCTCCAGCGCATCTACCAAAGTCTCTCGTGAAGCGTTTCCTCACCATCGTCCTGCTGCTCGCCACGGCGGTGATCCTCATCACCCTGCTACCGTATGCCGCAGGCTATGGTCCCGTGAAGAAGACCGTCATCGCCAATTTGCTGATGTATTGGAAGGACCCCACTTGGCAACACGGTGCGCTCGCTTTGCCCATCGCCATCTTCCTACTCTGGCGTCGCCGTGAGGAAATCGCCGCCGTGCCGTCCAAACCGTCGCATCTCGGCTTGGTGGTCATTTTGATCGCCTTGTTTTTCTACTACGCGGGTTATCGCGCCAACATCTTTTACCTCGGTTATGGCGGCCTCATGCTGCTCATCGCTGGATCGTCGATCTGGCTCGCGGGCTTTCGCAAAACCTGGGAAGGTGCCTTCCCGTGGCTCATGCTCGGATTCACCTGGCCACTCATTTTCCTCGAAAGCAACGTCGCCTTCGAGATGCGCTTTCTCATGATCCGGTTCACCTCGGGTGTGCTGAATTTTCTCAATATGCCCGTCATTCAAGAAGGCACCACGCTGCTTTCCGGCCCAGCGCATGGCCGCGAGGCAGGGGCGTTGTTCAGCCTGAACGTCGAAGGGCCCTGCTCCGGCATGCGCAGCCTCTTCGCGCTGATGATGGTCGGTGCCTTGTTCAGCTACCATCGCCAAAAAAGCTTCCGGCAGCGCTGGTTCCTCTTCCTCATGACTTTTCCGCTCGCCGTCCTGGCGAACATGAGCCGCATCCTCGTGCTCCTCGGTGCCTCAACGCTCTTTGGGCAATCCTTCGCTATCGGCGATGCCGATAAGGAGGTCTCCACCTTTCATTTCCTCACCGGCATCGTCGTTTTCCTCGTCGCCCTCGCGGGCCTTCAAGGCATCGCGTGGCTGATGGATCGTTTTGGCAAAACGCAACCCGCCACCACGGTGCGACGCATCGCCGTCTCCAACGCATGATCTGGCGCTCGCTCATCCTCCTCGCCCTCAGCGCTGCAACCGCGTTGCTCTGCCATTCCTCGCCCTCCGCACGCGGAGGCGAAGATGCGGGCGTGGTCGCCGAGCTGCCGCTCGTCGCCGGGACTTATATCGGCGAGGCCGAGGAACAATCCACCATCGAGAAAAAACTCCTTCCTGCGGACACGACGCAACTGAAACGCACTTACCGCACTCCTGGCCGACGTGTCGAAGAGCGTGATGTCGCCCACGCCTCGCTCGTCATTGCCGGTCAAGATACACGCAGCATTCATCGCCCCGAAGTTTGCCTTCCCGGCCAAGGCTGGACCATCACCAGCTCCAGCGTGCTGCCTGTCGAGCTACCCACCGGTCAGCAGCTTTATGTTCGTGATTTGTCGCTCGAACGGCTCGACCAGCGCAGCGCTGATCGCCGCGTGCTTAAAGCGCACTACATCTACTGGTTCGTCGGCAAGGATGTCACCACCACCAGCGATGCGGAGCGCCAGTGGCTTAGCTTCAGCGACAGCGTCTTCCGCCAAGTGAACCATCGCTGGGCCTATCCTTCCGTCATGGCCTTCGTCACCCAAGGCCTCAATCCCCAGCAATCCGGCCAGCGCGAACGCACGGATGCGCAAACCGTCGGCATGCTACTCGATCTCGTGAGAACCCTCGCGCCGAAGTTTCAGAAGAAGCTGATGCCATGATCTCGGCGCTTCATCATTACCTCAAGCCTCTCCAGCGAGTCGCCGTCGCCTACTCAGGCGGCGTGGATAGCGCGCTGGTGTTGAAGGCATCCTTGGATACCTTGGGCTCCGAAAACGTCATCGCCTTGCTCGCCGTCTCGCCGAGCCTTCCGCAAAGCGAGAAAGATGAAGCCATCAATCTCGCCAAATCCCTCGGCGCGCACTTGGAACTGCTCCCGACCTCCGAAACGGATGATCCGCGCTATCAAGCCAACGCGTCGAACCGCTGCTACTTCTGCAAAGATCATGTGTATCGAGCCTTGCGGCAGTTTGCGGAGCAAAACGGCCTCGAGCACGTCCTCGATGGCATGAATGCCGAGGACACACTCGACCTGCGTCCTGGCCGCGCCGCCGCTCGTGAGCTGAATATTTTGAGCCCGCTGCATGAGCTCGGCTTCAGCAAGCAGAACGTCCGCGAAGCTGCCAAGGCTCTCGGATTGCCGAACTGGAACAAACCCGCCGCCGCCTGCCTCGCCTCCCGCATTCCTTATGGCACCGCAGTGACGCCCAAACTGCTCTTACAGGTCGAAAAGGCTGAGGCGGCCTTGTTTGACCTCGGCTTTCGCGAGCTGCGCGTCCGCCACCACGGCGATGTCGCCCGCATCGAGGTGCCAGAGGCCGATTCCAGCCGTGTTTTGAAGCAGCGCGACATCATCCACGCCGCACTGAAGGCTCTCGGCTATGTTTACATCACCCTCGACCTCGCCGGCCTCCGCTCCGGAAGCATGAACGAAGTCCTCGCCGCCCGCACCGCATGAACGAAGCCCGTCTCCGTGATCTCCTCACGCAAGTCAGCGAAGGCAAGCTGCCGGCTGAAACTGCGATCGAGCGCTTGCGCACGCTGCCATTCACCGAGGCGGGCGATGTGCTCGCGGACACCCATCGCATGATCCGCCAAGGCTTTCCCGAAGCCGTGTTCGCTGAAGGTAAAACACTCACGCAGGTCACCGACGCCCTTGCCGCGCTCGTCGCCGCACATAGCAGCGCCCTCGCCACGCGCGTGCCGGCGGAGATGGCGACGATCTTGCTGCAAAGCTTCCCCACCGGCAGTTACAACGCCGTGTCACGGCTCTACCGCATCGGTCAGATGGAACACAGCCGCATGCACGCACCCGTCGCTGTTGTCAGTGCCGGCACCAGTGACCAACCCATGGCCGAGGAAGCGGCGCAGACGCTTGAGTTTGCCGGTGTGAAGGTCACGCGGGTGAATGATGTCGGCGTCGCAGGATTGCATCGCGTGCTTTCCAAGCTCGAGCTGCTGCGCAGCGCCAGCCTGCTTATTGTCGTGGCTGGGATGGATGGCGCCCTGCCAAGTGTGGTTGGTGGCCTCGTGGCCCAACCCGTGATCGCCGTGCCCACCAGCATCGGCTATGGCGCGAACCTCCATGGCATCGCCGCGCTACTCACCATGCTAAACTCCTGCGCCAGCGGTGTGACCGTCGTGAATATTGACAACGGTTTCGGCGCCGCTGTGGCGGCGCTGCGATGCTTAAAGTAGTCCGCGATCCCCTCGCGGCCCTTTCCCAAATCTCCGCGACGGAGACGCGGACGACAATGCACCTCGAAGACACGCTCTACCCGCTGCTTCGTTTGTATGAAGCGGCACCCCAACCGGTGAAAACGCTGGCGGGCAGGGCGTATCGGGCGATTCCGAACTCGATCCGGCAAGGTGCGGCCTATGAGCGATTTCGACGTGAAGCGACCGAATCCGAGTCGTGGGATGCGGTGACGACGCGACGCTATCAAATCGCCGCGATTCGCGAATCGCTGCTCGCAGCACAACGAGCGCCGTTTTACGCGAAACGCTTCGAAGAGGCTGCTGAGAAGGCGGGGAGCTTTGAGTCACTAGAGCAGCTAGCAGCTTATCCGATGCTCACGAAGCAGGACATCATCTTGAATCGCGATCAAATGGTGAGCGGTGATGCTTCGCAACGGCTCGCCATGACCACGGGAGGCTCCAGCGGGGTGCCGGTGAGCTTTTTCCTGCACAAAGGCATCAGCCGCCCGAAGGAGCAGGCTTATCTCGAAGCAACATGGTCGCGGGCAGGTTATCGCCCCGGAGATCGTGTGGCGGTGATTCGGGGTGGCGTGACCTCCGGCCGTGTGGATGGGCGCATTTCAACTTTCGATGCCACGCGAAACTGGCTCGTGCTTTCCTCCTACCATCTCACGCCCCAGCGATTGCCCGAGTATGTGGCTGAGTTGAACCGCTTTCGTCCGCAGCATCTGCACGCCTATCCCAGCGCGGCGCTGATGCTCATGCAGATGGGTGTGAGGCTCCATTTCAAGCTCACGGCCCTACTTTGCGGCTCGGAGAAACTCAGCAAGGAGACTCAAAGGCAGTTGGAAGACCATTTCGAAGCGCCGGTGATGCACTGGTATGGCCACAGCGAGCGAGCGGTGCTCGCCGCGCAGCGTTCGGGAAGTTCCGTGCTGCATTTCTGGCCTGCGTATGGCTTCGTCGAGTTCGGTGAGCCGGATTCCGATGGGAACCGCGAGATCATCGCCACCTCGTTTCACAACCATGTCATGCCGCTCATCCGCTATCGCACCGGTGACCTGTGGAGCGCCGACGGGCATGTGATCGGTCGCGATTACGAGTTTCTCATCAGCCGCACAGGTCGCCGCATTTCGCTCACGGCGATGAACATGCACGATGACCTCTTTGATGGCCTGCAGGCCGTTCAATTCCATCAGCAACAGCCAGGCGAGGTCGAATGCTATCTTCAAACGACGCCATCATGGTCCCGTGATCGCGAGACCATCATCCACGCCGGTTTGAAACGAAAGCTGGGTGATGATTTCACGCTCACGCTGCGTGTGGTGGATGACATTGAGAAAACCAGCGCCGGGAAGCATCGCTGGCTGGTGACGACGTTGAAACCATGATCCCCCGCTTTCACATCCTCGGATCGCCGGTCGATGCGATGAACATGGAGACCTGCTGTGCGGCGGTGGAGCAGGCGTTGGATTCGAAGACAAAGGGCTACGTCTGTGTGACGGGCGTGCATCAGCTCACGGAGGCGTATGAGCAGCCTGAGTTCCGCGAGGTGCTGGAGAAGGCTTTTCTCATCACGCCGGATGGCATGCCGCTTTCATGGATCGGCTGGATGAAGGGCTTTCCAGACATGGATCGTGTGTATGGGCCTGATTTGATGCTCGAAGTCATGCGTCGTGGTGTGGTGAGTGGCCGCACGCACTTTTTGTATGGCGGCATGCCAGGCGTGGCGGCGGAGTTGAAGCAGGCGTTGGAGCAAAAGATTGCCGGCTTGAAGATCGTCGGGGCGGAGTGCCCGCCGTTTCGTCCACTGACCAGTGAGGAGGAGATGTCTTTGATCGAGCAGGTGCGCGGAGTGAAGCCTGACATCATCTGGATGGGCATCAGCACGCCGAAGCAGGACCGCTTCATGCACGCGTATCTCGACCGACTGGACACGACGCTTATGTTTGGTGTGGGCGCGGCGTTTGATTTCCACACGGGCCGCGTGAAGCAATCACCGCGCTGGATGCAGCGTCTCGGTCTCGAATGGTTTTACCGCGTTTGCCAGGAGCCGCGACGGCTCGCCGGGCGCTATTTTCGCAATAACCCGCTCTTCATCTGGCGGCTGATCAAGGAGGCGCTCGGATGAAACAGCTCGCTCAATATCAAGACGGCCGCCTTGAGTTGCAGGAGGTGCCGGAGCCGGTGCTGATGCCGGGGGGGGTTCTCGTGCGTACGACGTGCTCGGTGATCTCGCCAGGAACGGAAAGGATGAAGGTGGAGCAGGCGAAGATGTCGCTGCTCGAAAAGGCACGGGCGAGGCCGGATCAGGTGCGTAAGGTGCTCGATACGGCGCGAACGCTCGGCTGGAAGGCGGCAGTGGAGAAGGTTCGCAATCGCTTAGAGTCGCCGACGCCGCTCGGCTACTCGGCGGCGGGCGTGGTGGTGGCAGTGGATGCTTTGAACACGCGTTTTCGTGTGGGGGATCGCGTCGCGTGTGGTGGTGCGGAGTGTGCGCATCATGCGGAAGTAATCGCGGTGCCGGATTTGCTCGCGGCGAAGGTCCCGGAAGGTGTGGAAGACTGGCAGGCGGCCTACACGACGCTCGCGGCCATCGCGATGCAGGGCGTGCGGCAGGCGCAGACGCAGATCGGCGAGCGCGTGCTGGTGATCGGGCAAGGGCTCATGGGTTTGCTGACGACGAGGCTGCTGCAAATCGCCGGTGCTCGCGTGATGGCGGTGGATTTGAATGAAGCACGTCTGGAGACCGCGAAGCAGATGGGCGCGGAGCGTGTGGCCTCGGCGGATGTGGCGAACGCAGTGCGTGAATGGACGAGCGGCATGGGCGTGGATGCAGTGCTGCTGTGTGTGGGTGGTCAATCAGCGGAGGTGACGGCTCAAGCGGTGGCTTGCCTGCGGGATCGCGGCACGCTCGTCATTGTGGGCATGCACGATGCCTCGCTGGAATGGAAGACGGCGTTCCAAAAGGACATCACGGTGCGCTACAGTCGCAGCTATGGACCGGGGAGATATGACACGAGCTACGAGTGGGGCGGCGTGGATTATCCGGCAGGTTATGTGCGCTGGACGGAGAATCGGAATTTTGAGGCGTGCCTGGAGCTCATGCGCAGCGGGCAGCTTGATTTGAAGCCGGTGACGACGCGGCGGGTGGGGTTTGGCGATGTCGTTGGAGTTTATGCGCGGCTGGAGAGCGAAGTGGGAGTGGTGATTGAGTGCGCAGGTGGAAAGCCGATGGCGGAAAGCACCGAGCGTCGAACGAACTTTCCAGTTCGTTCGGGGAGCGAGTTGGAAAACTCGTTCTACGTTTCCACACTCGATGTCATCGGCGCAGGAAACTTCGTGCGCACGATGCTACTCCTGCATGTGAAGGGGAAGATGGCGCTCGGCACGGTGGTGAATGGGACGGGGCTTTCGGCGAGGCATGTGAAGGAGAAGTTCGGTTTTGCGAAGGCGGCGACGGATTTCGCAGAGGCGACTTCGGAAGCGGTGATCATCGGGACAAGGCATGATTGGCATGCGGCGATGGTTTTGAGGGCGCTGAAGGCCGGGAGGCATGTTTTCGTGGAGAAGCCGCTGTGCCTGACACCGGATGAACTGGCCGTAATGGATGCGGCGATGGTCGAAACGACGGGAAGCTTAATGGTGGGCTTCAACCGGCGTTTTGCACCGGCGGCGGTGGAGATGAAAAAGTGGCTCGATGGGGCTCCGGGAGCGAAAATGATGTCGTATCAAGTCTGCGCGGGTGTTTTGGCAACGGATCATTGGTATGCTGATCCGGCGCAGGGTGGGCGAATCATCGGCGAAGCCTGTCACATGCTCGATTTTGCGTGTTTCATGCTTGGCAGGCCGGTGCGGGTTTCGGCGCAGAAGGCGGGAGCGGATTCGGTTTCAGCGCAGGTGGAGTTTGCGGAGGGTTCGACCTTCCAACTGATTTACTCGGCGGAGGGCGACAGCGCGTTTCCAAAGGAAAGCATCCGCGTGTTTGCGAATGGCCTCGTGGCGGAGTGCGAGAACTTCATGAAGCTGACGGTTTGGAAAAACCGGAAGGTGAAGGTCACGAAGCATGCGTCAAAGGGTCACGCAGAGGAGATGGCGGCCTGGCTGGGCTTTTTGAAGGATGGAAAGCCACATCCGCTGCCTGATGCGCAGTCGCGGCAAAGCATGCGGCTAACGTTTGCGGTCGTGGAGGCAGTGAGGAGGTCTGCCGTGATCGATTTGGACAAACATTCAATGGCTCACGCCGCCGGTGTCGTGAATGAAAGTCCCTGAGTACCAACGAGCGACCGCCGCGGATATACTGGAAACAACGCATGACCGCCTTTCGAAAAGTAAGCTGGATCTGGCACCGCCTGCGGGCGATGCCACCGCAGGAGATTGCCGGCCGGGTGAAGGTGAAGGCGCAGGAGTGGACGGCGGCGACGACGCTGCGGACGCTAGATGATTTTGTGCTCGGGGCCGTGGACTTGAGTTCGATGCGGCTGCCGACGAAAGAGAAGGCACCAGCTGGGCTACGCGAGGCCGTGAAGAGGCGCTGGGCGTGGTTGTTTGGCTGGAAAGAGGTGCCGGTGGGCGATGCGCCCAACTGGAATCTCGATCCGGTGCATGGGGTGGAGGTGCCTGCGGAAGTATTCAATCATCGTGAACTCCCCGAAGGCGCGGATGCACGCTGCGTGTGGGAGCTTTCGCGATGGAGCGAGGTGGTGCGACTGGCCCAGGATGGCTGGCTGAATGAGAATCCAGAAGCTTTGCGCCTAGCGCAGCGATGGATGAGTGACTGGCTGGAGAAGAATCCGGCGTCCAACGGCATCCACTGGCGCAGCCCGCTCGAAGGGGCACTGCGGTTGATCAACTTTTGCTGGATCGATGCGCTGGTGAGGGCGGGTGGTGATGCGGAGATCCTCGCGGAGCAGGATCGCATCGCGCAAGAACTGGTGCCGCTGCATGCGTGGTGGGTGTGGCGGAAGAGGTCGTTTGGATCGTCGGCGAACAATCATCTGATCGGTGAGTTGGCGGCGCTGGTGATGGTGACGCGTCGCTGGCCGTCGCTGGCGAAGGTGATCTGCTGCCCGGAGCGGTTGTGGCCGATGCTGGAGGAGCAGGTACTGCGGCAGTTTGCGGAGGATGGCGGGAACAAGGAGCAGGCGCTGCATTACCATCTCTTCGCCTGGGAGATGGCGTGGCAGGCGGGTCGCGTGATGGACGGGCTGCACGGAATGATTTTGAAGCGGCTCAAAGATGCGGCGCAGTTCTTCTGCGATGTGAGCCTCGGTGCCTGGGACTTTGGGGACAGCGATGATGCCCAGGTGACGCCCTTCACGCTGGATCGTCGAAACGCGGAGCATGAATGGCGGGCGTGGATGCTCGGCGAAGAAGAAGGTGCCGCGCTGGCTTTCTGGCTGGGTGAAGCACCGCGAGTGACCTTAGCTGTGAGGCAAAAGTGGATCACGCATGCGGAGAGCGGTCATGCGATCTGGCGTGATGAAGCGTGGACGGCGCGAGTGGATGCTTCACCGCTTGGTTTTGGCACGCTGGCGGCCCACGGGCATCTCGACGCGATGCATGTCTCGCTTTGGAGCCATGGCGAGCCGCTGGTGATTGATCCGGGAACGGGTGGTTACTACGGAAATGTGGCCTTGCGGGCGAGTCTGGCGGCCTGGGAGGCTCACAATGGTCCGGTGCCGATGTGTGGACGGAGTGTTCCGATGCGTGCGGGGCCGTTTTTATGGCGAGAGCATCACGATGTGCCGAAGATGGAGATCGTGGATGATGCGTGCGTGTTGCGTTTTGCGTGTGATGGGCCATTTACCAAGCGGAGTGTGCAGATTGCGGGCAAGAGTGCCCGCATCACGGATGAGGTTTGTGGTCGCACGGCGCATGTGGTGACGTGGCAACTGGCGCCCGAGTGGCGCATCGGTGGCGAGGATGCACGTGAGTTTATTTTGAGTCACCGAGACGGCGCAGAGGTCAGGCTGCGCATCGAGGGGGATGCGGTCCAAACCTGTGAGGTAGTGCGAAACGTGGTTTCGCCAAGGTTTGGGCAGGTGGTGGAGGCGGCAGCGGTGCGGGTGATCTTCACGGGCAGGCTGGTGAGTATGTTCTCACGCTGAAGAGGGGCCTGCGTGGAGGTTGAGTGAGCGATGGCGGCAGCCATGGCCAAAAACAAAGCCGGGGCCGCTCCTCAGCGAACCCCGGCTCCGCAATGTTGTTGGTTGCGGTAATTAGCGGATGTCTCCAGCGAGTCCTTCCGCGTTCAGAGCGGCGGCCAGTTCGGCCTTGGTGAACTCGCCTTCGACCATGAAGGACTCCGATTTGGCGACGATGTCGTGCTTGGTGATGCCGGAAACATTCTTCACAGCGGCGATGGCGGCATCGGCGCATTTTTTGCAGCAGAGATGTACGCCGGAGACGGTGGCCTTGGTGAGCTTGGCCTCGGGCTTGGCGGATGTTTTGGAAGCGGTGGATTCCTCGCCCTCGACTTTGCCGAAGTAACCGGCGGCGAGGATGGCCTCGACGGCCTTCTTGGCATCGGTCTTCTTTTTCGTCGTGATGGTGACGGTCTTGCCTTCGGCGGTGACGGTGATGTCTTTACCGACACTGGTGCCGGCTTTGACAATGCCGTTGGTGCAGCTCTTGCAGCAGTTGTGCACGCCGGTCATGGTGACGGTGGTTTCGGCGTGTGCGAGTGTGGCGACGGCGAGGAGAGAAAAAATGAAGCGCTTCATGGTGCGTGGTGAGACGCTAGCACGGAACACTTTCTTAGCACCAATTGATTTTCTACCTCATTGACGAGGCTGACTTCATTGAGGCTTCATGATCCACGATGGGATGGATTGATCTATGGTGAGGAAGATGGCGCGGAAGGCGGGAAGAAGTCTTTCGTGCGTGGTTTCGATGTTTTTGGAATCGAACCAGGCGGTGCCGGCATGGGTGCGGCGGAAGGCGTGACGCGTCATGGTGGAGTCGCCGTTCCAGATTTGAAGCCTGTCCGCATCAGGTGAGAAGCCAGCGGAGGATGTCATGGACATGGAGGCGGGGCTTTGATCGAGCGGATGACCGGAGCCGATGAGCTGTGATCCGGCGCGGAGTGTGCTGACGAAGTTCCAGGCACGCACTTCACCGCTGACGGGGAGTGTGATCTCGGTGCTGCGGCTGTGGACAAGCACACCTTCACCGGGTGCGAGAATGGTGGAACCGGCATCGGCGAGGGTGGTATCAGTCTGAAGCGCCCAGTGAGCGCCGAGAGCGGAGGATTTGAGGCGGAAGGGACTGGCGAGGGCGTAATCGAGCAGCGTGCCGTCGTGATCGAACTGCCACTGCGCATAGGTGGCAGGAGCCGCGAGCACGTTGGTGCTCATGCTGTTGGAGGCGGAGAGGTTGTTGATGAGCATGCCGTAGAAGCCCGCCACCTTCTTGCCGCCCCATTGATTGAAGATGTACTGCACATCCAGACGCTGCGTGCGGGTATCATAGGCGAACTGGGCGCGGTCGATATTGGCGATGCTGCCGCCGAAAACGAGGTTCGTGCCCAGAGTGGTGCCAGTGAGCCACTGGATGAGCGGCACGCCATCGCGATCCGTATCGGTGAGGGGCAGGTAAAAGCAACCCTCCCGCTCCGAGTGAAAGCCGAGGTCCACCGTGAGATCCACATCACTGTCACGCGCATCATCGGAGGTGCTGCCGCCGGCCAGCGCCCATTCGCTCGTGGGGGCCACCGCCTTGCTGTCATACACCCGAAGCCAGGCCTGCGTGCCGGCGGTAAAGGCATAGCTCGCCAGCGGGAGCGATTCGCTCGAAAGCTACCCGCCGAGTACCGTGGTGTCCTTCGTGAAGCATTGCAGCCCGGGTTCCCAGCCATTGCCCAGCAGCGGCTCAAAGGTCGCCTGTCCAAAAGCATGCCATCGGCTGCTCCAGTCCCCGTAATTCGTGGCGCTCGGCGTGAATCCGGCCCCGAAAGCGCCCAACTCAAAGGTGAACGAGTCATCCAGCGAGAGGCCGCTGCGATTGAGGAGATCATCCCCGATGCCGCTGCGCCACGAAATCGTCCTCGCGGAGTCCGAGACAGTCAAAAAGGCAAAAAGGAAGGTGAGGAGCTTCTTCATGGCGTCGGAGGTTGTTGCGTCCAGGTGGCGTTTCCGGCACGGCTGATGACAAAAGCGGCCCGCCAGGCATCGAAGAGCGGTTCCAGGCCGGAATCGACCAGATCCGCATCGCCCATCTTGCCCCAGAACTGGCTGCCGCCGAAATCCATGAAGGTGTAGCTCGTGTAAGCCTCCAGGCTTTCCACATCCCCGCGCCACACATGAATGCGATCCGCCTGCGAGGCATCGGGATGGGCAAGGAAACCGGCCAGCGTCGTCATGCTGCGATCCAGCGGACTCATCGGCATGGCCCAGCCAGCGCCCACGAGATTCATCCCGGCACGCAGCGGGCACACAAAGGCATTCGTGCGGGCCACACCAGCCTGGGGCAGCGTCACCGGCGTGCCGCGGGCATGCAGGAAGACCCCTTCCACCGCATCCACCACGCGGCCGTTTTGACTCGTCAGCCTCGCATCCCCGCTCAGCACCCACTTCGGCGATCCGCTATTCGTGAAGAGCCAGAACTCACGCAGCAGCCCCGTGGCCCGATCCAGCGTGATGACGCGGTCCGCCAGTTTTTGCAAGGTGTTCGAGCTGAAGCGGCTCACCGGGAAGAGGTCGTTGAAGGTCCAGTGCGCCCGGATCGCGATCAAATCGCCCTGAAGCGTGATCGGCAGCGTCGCCATGGTGCTGCGGGCATTGCTCAAATCCATGCGCAGCATCGTCGCGGTGCTTTGCGCCTCATCGATGTCCCAGCGGTGACCTTCATGATCACCGCCGATGACCTCGATGTAGTAGCTTTTGCCATCCACGAAGTAAGGAGCCAGCGAGCCCGTGCCCACCGCCGTCGTCAGATCGAGCGTCGAACCCGTGATGACACCATCCACCGCCCCGGTGAAGACATCTTTGCGCACCAGCGGCATGCAGAAGGTCTGCGGACGCTGCGGCAGTGAGCGACGCTTCCAGCTCCACACCGGCGTCACCGCCTCCGCTTCCGGCGTGCCGTTGGTATCCGCGTCCAAAGCCACCCGCAGGCGCAC
>Ga0114980_10000241_pt1 | contig 38341 bp, 29 predicted proteins | sample S_140806_EF_Meta_FD_87018 | JGI IMG/M metagenome (GOLD analysis project Ga0114980, IMG submission 87018) | Freshwater microbial communities from Lake Simoncouche, Canada to study carbon cycling - S_140806_EF_MetaG | ecosystem: Environmental > Aquatic > Freshwater > Lake | place: Lake...
ATGAGCATTAACAAGCCCTTTACGTTAGCAACCGGAGCACGCATATTATGCGAAATGGCGAAAGAGAAATGGCGAAGATCCTTGTTGTTTCTCATTAACTCCTCAGAAAGGAGAATCAATGCATCCTCTTTATGTTTCAACTCATCAATATCCAAATGAATTCCCGTTAATCGAGTTGCAATTCCCCGATTGTCTCTTTCCCGCGCTTTTGCCTTTGCAAGAATCCACTTCCACTCGCCGTTCTTTTTCATCATTCGCACAACACCTTCATACGCTTCTGACTTTCCCAAAACGTGATCGGTGATTTCTGTAATAAAAACATCACGATCTACCGGATGCATCAATTCCAGAATAGATTCTCGGTCGTTTCCAATTTCTTCCGGATCATAACCCAACATTACTTTACCGACATTATTAAAGCTCACTGTTTTGTTACGAATATCCCACGACCAAATACCAAGTCCGGCACCAGTAACCGCCGCTTCAAGAAATTCTTGAGCGTCTTGCAACTGATTCTGTGCAGTTAATCGTGTTGTAATTTCTGCTTCTAGCTTTTGCTTCTGTCGCGCGATAATTCTCCGTAAGTAAAAGAAATTCCACAAGATTATTGCACCCGTAAGAATTGCAGCCAATACAACAGCCCCCAACCACGGAAAATGACTGGAAGAAATGTAAAATCCTTCGGCACTAAGATTTAGGGAAAACATGAAAGCAAATAGTACACCTATCGGTTTACACATAGCACGGCATTTGAAGTATACAAATTGCAAGGGGGTAAACCCCAAGTTAATAAAACAACTGTATGTAATGTGCGGATCATGAATAAATTTTATTTGCCGGCTAACAATTCTTAGTTTTTAGGCAATGTTTGAGCCAAATAGTAATTTTAGCCCATGGAAAGTCCAGCAACACCGGTAACATTCGCGGAATCCCTTTCACATGGATTCGATGAGTATTTGAATTACTTCATTTACTCATTTAAGAATCCGGATGTACACAATCCTCTGATTTACCTGTTTGTTGTTTATGTTGTGGCTTTCCTTACAGAATCACTGGCGCCGAAACAATTAAATTATTCGGTAACCGGTCGTAAGGGTTTTATGACCGACCTGCTCTATTTGTTGTTCATAGACTTCACGATTCAAATAGTCGGATTCTATGCAATATGTTCAGGAATTGAATTCCTAATGAAGAAATTATTCAGCAGTATTGGCATGACATTGCCGCTTATTGATCTTCACACTACATTGCCACCCGCTCTTCGATTTATTGTTTTCTTTTTGCTGATAGATTTTCTTCAGTGGCTGGCACACTTTATTATGCATCGTAGTAATTTCTTGTGGCAGTTTCATAAAATTCATCATGCGCAGGAACAACTCGGATTTGCATCTACAAGACATTTTCACTTTGGAGAATATCTTGTTCTCAAACCAGCGTTCTGGATTCCATTTGCACTCTGCGGATTTCAAGCAGAAATGTATGTGGTGTGGTATGTGTGGATAGCGTACATGCTCACATTTCTTTCCCATTGCAACATCAAGATTAATTGGGGACCGATAAAGTACATTTTCATCACACCGGAAACGCACTATTGGCATCATTCCAGAAATATTCCTGGACGATACGGAAATAATTACGCTTCTTCCCTTGTAGTTTGGGATTTGCTTTTTGGTTTTTTCTATAACCCCAAAGATAAAAGCCCGATTTTGGGTATTCCGGAAAATGATGTGCCTCCTACTTTTTTAGGACAAATGGCGTATCCTTTCCGCTCGTTATTTCGGATGAAATCTTCTCCGGCGCAGAACAAGGATCAAGACTTCGTTGCTCAGCAAACAAGACAGGAGAAAAGAAAATCTGCGAAAAAATAAACTCGCCTAATAAGACCCGCCGATTTTTCGATTGTTCATTTCATCATCATCTATAGTAGGAAGACGGTTTGGCCTACTTGTTAAACCGGTTGTGTCTGAAAGGCACTCAAGGAACTTCACGAGATCATCAACTTCGCCATTTGAAAGTTGTAATGGAGCAGCATCCAATGTTTGACTTGGAAAATTCTCGCCCGCTCCGGATGCACCTCCTTTGTTGTAAAAATCAACCACTTCGCGCAACGTTTGAAAAACACCATTGTGCATATACGGAGCAGTCAACTCAACATTACGAATAGTAGGTGTTTTAAAAGCAAAACGATGAAGCTCCAATCCGGTATACATCAAGCGTCCAAAGTCTGAATCGACAGTCGTATTTGTTGTGTCGCTGAACTGAGGTACACCAATAATTTCCATCTCCGATTTAATATATGCCGGAGGAAATGTCCCACTGAACATTGGCAGAAAATGACAAGTCGCGCATTGAGCCTTTCCCATGAAAAGGTTGAACCCTCGCAATTCAGCTTTTGACATAACTTTTCCTTCCCCGCGGATATGTTTATCAAATCGCGAATTATTCGAAACCAAAGTCCTTTCGTAGGCCGAGATTGCAGAAACAATCGCGTTTGTAGAAATAGCCGTATCGCGTGAACCTCGAAATGCATTTGCAAACAGTGCGCGGTATTCCTTACTCTTCTTGAGGATACTGATTGAAAAAGAAAAATTGCCATGGAGTTCATTGGTATTATTGACTACCCGGCGAATTTGATCCTCCAAAAAATTCACGCGGCCATCGAAGAAGTACGTTGCCTGAAATGCAACATTTAACAATGTAGGCGAATTCCTCTTGAGCGAAGTACTCCCTGAAAAACCCAAGCTGGTTGGTTTACCATCACTAAAACCCAGTTCAGGTCGATGGCACGAAGCGCAAGCCCGTTCTCGATCGCCCGACAACACCGGATCAAAAAAAAGCAATTTACCAAGCTCCGCAACCTCGATGCGTTGTAATTCAGGTCGATTATCCCGTGCATAAAACCATGGATCCATTGCATCTTTCTCGAAAATATTTTTAGCCGTTCTTCGAATAGCAGTGGGGGTCTTGGGCCATTGTATTTGCAATGTATCACACGAACGAATAAGATCGGCATAAAGCGGGTTTGCAAAATCACGAATAAACACCATTCGATCAAACGAATCGAATTCACTATGATCTTCCAGGTACTTTTCTCCTCTAATCAAACTGCGCAATAACTCATGTGCAACTTCGCTATTGTGATTTTCAATCTCCAGCAACACCGCTTGCAGATAATAGTGTATCCCGTCGATAGCGACATGCTGCTCTTGAATTGTATTCGCAGAAACAGGAGTATCAAAACCAGTAATACCGAGTGTGATCATTCTAACGACTTCCAATTTCAAAGCATCCATTATTTGCCAATCGCTCATCTGTTGCTTAAGCGACAATTTCTCCAGCCATCGGCACGCAGAAATAAATCGCCAAACTGCTTGCACAAAATCACGACGTGACAAAGGATTCGAACTATCAGCATAAACAAATTCAGCTATGACTTGAAGTCCTTCCGGTTGTACAATCTTCGGAATACCCGATTCCAATTCCGCTTCCTGAATCGGAGGTCCATTCAACAATTTTGCCGTTCCCGGATAAAAATATTCCGTGAATGCTTCCGATCGCTTATACCAATACCTGCATCGATGGAACGCATCAACCACAGATTCACTATTCAAGTTTGAATCGCAGACAGCAAGCCACAAAGAATCTGCGGCCATGTTGAGATTTTTAACATCAGCAACATATGCACGTTGTATGGAATCTGTGTCAAATGCATTTGAATTTCCAGACGCACTTAACAACCAAAGTGCAAAGAAGGCAAATAATGCAGCATACCATTTCTTCATGAAAACGAAATTTCACCTTCGGGAACTTCGAATTACCGCTTATTTGGCTGAGTCAGCATGAACAGACCTTTACTATTATGTGAGCAAAATGTTTCGCGAACACAAATCGGTATTGTATGTAGTAGAACATAATCTTAACACTGCGACCTGCTTAGCATAAAAGTTTTCATTCCGGTAATATCACTATAGCCGCAACTTATTATCGCCTTGACACCACAGTAACGATGGAGTTTTAGCTTCGCACAGAAATAAATCACGTTGCAATGCAAAGACTTCTGTGCGTACTATTGTTATTAATTACAACCGAACATTCCCTCCGTTCGCAAACATTAATGGTTGGCTGGGGCAGTAATTGGAAATATTTAGACAATGGAAGTAATCAAGGAAATGCATGGACACAAATTTCATTTAACGACGCGTCATGGAGCTCCGGCAATGCTGAATTAGGCTATGGTGATGGTGATGAAAGTACAGTGGTAAGTTATGGTCCCAACGCATCAAACAAATATGCAACTACTTATTTCCGACAGACCTTCACTGTAAACAATCCATTGCAGTACACACAGCTGATGGGCGAAATTGTGCGTGATGATGGCGCAGTTGTATATATCAATGGCATCGAAGTATTGCGAACAAATATGCCCGGCGGCCCTATCAATTACACCACATTCGCTTCCGGAACAGTTGCATTTCCTTTTGAAGATGACATCTACACATTTGATGCAAGTCCATCAGTTTTGGTAGCAGGTACAAACGTAATTTGTGTGGAGATACATCAAGAGAATGCAACTTCCTCAGATATCAGTTTCAAGCTCCAACTGAACGCATCCACCACTCCGGTAGTAGCCAATGTAGTTCGCGGACCCTACTTGCAGATTGCGACGCCCACAAGTATGATTGTACGTTGGCGAACTGATGTCCCATGCGATGCGCGCGTTAATTATGATTTAACACCATCTGCATTCCAACAAACAGCCAGTTCGCCTTCATGGGGTACTGAACACATCGTGGAAATCAATGGACTGTCACCATGGACAACCTTCTACTATAACATTGGAAGCAACACGAATGTACTGTTCGGCGATCCCGACATGTACTTTCGAACCAATCCATTACCAGGCTCTGAACAATCTTATCGCTTCTGGGTAATTGGCGATGCAGGAGAAGTAAGCACAGGGCAGCGTCTTGCTCGCGATGCATACTACAATTATAATGGTGCGCCACATGCAGATGCTTGGATCATGTTAGGTGACAACGCATACGCAGGAGGTTTCGATAGCGAATATCAGAATGCTGTGTTCGATAATATGTATGATCAATTATTAATGAACACACCATTATTTCCTGCACCCGGCAATCACGACTACAACAATAATCCGTTGTCATCTAATCCGCCGTACTACGACATTTTTTCAATGCCTACTCAAGGTGAATCCGGAGGAATACCGTCAGGAACGGAGCATTATTATTCATGGGACTATGGAAACACTCATTTCATCTCGCTAGACTCTTATGATGAAGACCGAGATTCTACAGGAGCCATGGCCAATTGGTTACGTGCTGATTTGGCAGCAACTTCGCTAACATGGATTGTAGCCTATTGGCATCACCCACCTTATACAAAGGGAACGCATGACTCCGACAATCCACTCTTCTACGATTTTGAGATGGTAGATATGCGTGAACAAATACTGCCTATCCTTGAAAATGGAGGAGTTGATTTAGTATTGTGTGGACATAGTCACGTGTATGAACGCTCACCACTTCTAGATGGTCACTATGGCAATTCAGGTTCATTCAACTCATCACATATTCTTGACCCAGGAAGCGGCGACTATTCACAGGGATGTCCTTATCAGAAAAACTCACTTCCTACACGTTCACATCAAGGTACTGTTTACACCGTGTTAGGGTGCTCAGGAAAAACCGGTAGTACACAAAGCGGATGGCCACATCCAGCAATGTTGGTTTCTACTAATAATGAAATCGGTTCACTCATTCTGGACATCAATCAAAATAGCTTGGATGCAAAATTTCTAACTACGAACGGTGTGGTTTACGATCAGTTTACCATATTTAAAGATGCCGGACGCCGATTTGTATACCAAGTATGTCCGGGTGACTCTGTAAGCATGGTTCCATCATGGCCTGGCACACATACTTGGACGCCGGGCAATTTTCCAGCAGATTCATTGACATTTCAACCTGTACTTTCAACTTATTTCTTGGCTTCTGACCAATGGGGTTGCATAACAGACACGTTCGATATTACTTTCCTTCCTTCACCACCTTGTCCTCCGATTACAGGAATTGGTATCAATGATCAATCAGCAACATTATCTGTACTACCTAATCCTGCCAACAACAACCATGTCATCACCGTTAATGCCGGCAATGTTACTCAAGAGTTGTATACTCTGCGCATTTATGATGCTGCAGGACGAGAATCATTCAATAACCAGCAGGAACCTGTTTCAGGAAAACTGAAGTGGGAATTAGAAGCAGTACTGTTACCGAGAGGAATTTACTTTATCATGATTACCAGTACACACCAGACGCTTTCCACTAAACTCCTTATTGAATAATTCACATGAAAAGATTATTGTTTTTCTTAAGTATTACCTGTTTCATTTCGCGCATTGGTGCACAATGTGATACAACCAATGTGAATGGTAACCTGACTATCTCTTTTCCGCAATTTCTTAGCGGCACTATCATTGTTAGTGGAACATTTCACGTTCCGGCTGGAGTAACACTGTACGTTGAACCATACAGCTTTGGAGGTTGCGGCAAATTGGAAATCCACGCGCAGAACATTATTATCGACGGAACAATTGACGGAAATTTTGCAGGATACAATGGCGGAACCGGCGGTTTAGGCGGAAGTACAGTGAATAGTTTGACCGGTGATCAGACTGCTTTATCCAACTGCAGTAACAAAGACAATTCAGGACAGATTACAGTTGACGGAGGATATTCCGGGACAATTGGCGTTGGGCCAGGATCAGGTTTGTCAGGCGGACAAGGCGCAGATGGATCAGGTCCGAAACAACAATGTCAGAACAATGGTGATGAAGCCGGATTGATTGGTTCGGGTGGTGGTGCAGGCGGTGGAGGTGGCGGAAGCTATGGGGGTACAGGAACAATTGCGAGTTACGGTGGTGACGGTTCAGATTATTATGTTGCCAATAGTCTTGCCGTTTCTCCGGCATTCGTTGTAGTAAAAGGTTTGGGAGGTTCAGGAGGAATCAATGGAGCAACATATGGATCACAATTCGGATTAGACATAGACGCAGGATCAGGTGGAGCGGGATCAGGTGGAGGTGGAAGATCGTACAATCAAGGATTGCAAGGAGGTAATGGTGGAGCCGGAGGAGGCATGATTGCCTTGTATGCTACGGATACACTGATAGTCGCTGGTAATGCAGTTATTACTGCCAATGGAGAAGCCGGTCAAATAGGAGGAATTGGTGGAGATGGCGGAGCATCTACTAAATGTTGTTCCGATGGATGTGATGATTGCGGAGAAACCACCTTGTCATGTGGATCAGGCGGTGGATCAGGTGCAGGTGGAGGATCAGGTGGAGGAATTCTACTACACACGAATGGGTATTCACTTATAGGTGGTGTCTTCAACGCACGAGGAGGAAATGGTGGAAGCGGTGGCAATGGCGGTCAAGGTTCGAACTGTACATACACAAATACATTTTGCACGGACAATGACATCAATAGTGGCGGCGGACAAAACGGAAACTCCGGTGGAGCAGGCGGTGGCGGAAGAATAAAAGTTTTCGTTTCACAAAACTGCGGTTCGGTTTCAGCAGTGATGAATTCTTCGGGAGGAACAGGAGCAAATGGCAATGGAGCTACAGGAACTGCAGAAGTAATTTGTACGACTACTGTTGAGGAAGAATCTGCCAGCGAATTTACTGCGTTCCCCAATCCCGTTACAACAGAAATAACACTTGCATTCGGATCGTTTCCCGTTAATGAAATCAGAGTAGTTATTACTGACATCTCCGGCAGAGTAGTCTATGATCAAGTGAATAACGCTTCAGGAAATCTATTGGTCATCAATACCGAATTTCTTTCCACGGGAATGTACTTCTGCACTGCTCAATCTGAAACATTCTCCGGCACATTGAATTTTATTCGCAAATAATCATGAAAAAAACCGCTTACTTACTTTTGCTTCTTGGATGCGTTTGTAATTATACGATGATGTCTGCGGCTGCCGGAGATAATCCGAGTCCGCGCGTACAAGTTGCAGTAGATCCTTTGCTGGAACCATTTTATCATGGTGTTGCTTCTGGAGATCCGCTTTCAGATAGAGTAATTATTTGGACACGGGTAACACCTGACAGTACGGTTTCAGGTCCGATAATCGTAAGCTGGCGAGTAGCACTTGACACCGGAATGTCGCAAACCATCATGGCGGGAAGTTTGATTACATCCGCCACTTCAGATTACACAGTGAAAGTAGACGTAATCGGGCTACAGCCATCAACAATTTATTATTACGAATTCACTGCATTGAACAAACTTTCTCAACGTGGTCGCACGAAAACCGCTCCTCAAAATATGCAGGACAGTTTGCGCTTTGCAGTTATATCGTGCGCTAACTATGAAGCAGGATTCTTTAATGTATTCCGTGTAATTGCAGAACGCAACGACATCGATGCAGTGATTGGTCTGGGAGACTACATCTACGAATATGAATCAGGTGGATATGCACCAAACGCAACAGCAGGTCGCGTATGGGATCCTGCAGTTGAAATCACTACGCTTACCGATTATCGTACGCGATATTCTACTTATCATTTAGACCCGGATTTGAGAAAATTACATCAACAATACGCGTGGATCCTCGTTTGGGACGACCATGAAACAGCAAATGATTCCTGGTACGGAGGAGCACAAAATCACACCTTCCCAACAGAAGGACCTTGGGCGTCACGTAAAGCCGCCGGAATTCAAGCTTATCAAGAATGGTTACCTGTTAGAGTTCCTGACCCAACAAATGATCCGCAGCGAATTTTTAGAAGCATTCGTTACGGAAATCTTGTTGAATTTGAAGTATTAGACACCCGATTATATGGTCGCGATCAACAAGATGGAACAACAAATTCCAATGTAATGTCACCATCACGACAATTACTCGGCACTTCCCAATTCAGTTGGCTCACAGGGAAATTGGATTCGAGTACTTCACAATGGAAAATCCTTGCGCAGCAAGTGATGATGGCGCCTCTGGAAATTTTGGGCTTTCCTGTCAATGGTGACCAGTGGGATGGATATCCTGCAGAACGTGAACGCGTGTATAATCATATTCTCACCAATAATATTCATGATGTCGTAGTGATTACAGGAGACATCCATAGTTCATGGGGCAATGACCTTCCAACCAGTTCCTATAACTCTTCGAATGGAGCAGGATCAGCAGGAGTAGAATTTGTAGCTCCAAGCGTAACCTCGCCTGGGCTTCCATTGGCTTGGGGTGCACCAGCGATTCAAGCAGCCAATGGACATATCAAATACTGCAATCTCGATCTTCACGGTTTTATCATTCTCGCCATTAACCAAACCCGCACGCAGTCTGATTGGTATTATGTGAACACCGTTGACAGTTCATCATCTTCATTTACGTATGGTGATTCATGGTATGTTGATCACCTTTCCCGTCACCTTCAACATGCCGCAGGAGCGGCGGTACCGCGAACAGCGCTCAGCTACGAAGTACAGGCTCCCTACCCGCCACGTACCATTATGACAACTGTTGCACAAGAAAGCCCACCATTAAGTTCCTTGACGTTAATGGGAATATTTCCAAACCCGGCGTCATCATTTGCAGAAGTTGTTTTCGTAGCCAATGAACCCGCTTACGTAACACTCTCCATCATCAACATGAACGGACAAGAAGTTGATTCCAAGCAATTAGGTTCTCGCTCTGGCATGTGTGCAGAACGTATTGATCTTGAGTTCTACCCCGCCGGACTCTATTTCGTGCAAATCACAAGCGGTAGCGAACGTAAAATGATCAAGTTGATCGTTGAATAGGTAAATACTACTCGCGATTGTATCCCAGTTTGCGTAAGTTATTGAAGTTGTTCTACATAACCACTGACAAGTACTTATAACCGAAAGTAAGTATTTGATAACCGAATATTCGGGAAGTGGGGGCGTATGTTTGGGCATGATCAATCAAGAGAAACAACTGCATGAGCTCTGGGCGCGTAATCCTTATGCCCAGACTGAATTACAAACGGAGACAGGACAATCCTTGCGCATCCTCTCTGCCGGTCAACTCAATACCGATAGCGGTCCGGATTTTTTTGATGCTCGAATTTCGATCGACGATCAGATATGGTCGGGGAACATAGAGATGCACATTCGTTCATCAGACTGGAAGCGCCACAATCACGATTCAGATTCAGCATACCGTAACGTTGTTCTGCATGTTGTAATGGAGAACGATGTTCCGATTCACGACAACAATGGACATTTGATTCCCACACTTGTTTTGACAGATGAGCTATTGGATATTGCCAGTGAATCTGATCCGCACAACCAATTGCGTCCCGTGCTTGCTCCCTGTGCTTTGGAAATGTTCGGTGCAGCCAGGCTTACTGAAAAATCAAAGCTTCTTGCAGAAGATCTTCGCCAGCTCAATGGAGATATGGAAGCATTGTTTCAGCGCCTCTTGTTTCGTCGTTTCGGCATGCGTACCAATTCAGAAGCATTTCAGCAATTAGCACATTCAATTCCACTTTCTGCAATAAGCAGGCAACGTAACGTACTCTCGGATGTGGAAGCCATTCTTTTTGGTCAATCCGGATTGCTCCCTAAAATTCCAACTGATGCATACACCGCCGACCTCCAGCAGCGCTATTCAACTTTAAGCAGAAAGTTCGACTTGCACCCAATGCATACAGCGGCCTGGAAATTCATGCGCATGCGTCCCTCCAATTTCCCTACGGTGCGTATCAGTCAGCTTGCAGCATTGCTTCATCGAAATGATCATCTCTATACGCGAATGATAGGAGAAGAATCAGTTGAAGAATTATTCTCCATCTTGGATGTTCACTCTTCCGAATACTGGACCGAACATTTCCGATTTGGCATAACGTCACCCAAGCACGTGAAGCATCTGGGAAGGGAGGCTGCATCTTCTATCCTGATCAACGCAGTCGCTACATTGCGTTTTTTCACCGGCGTAATCCGCGACGATAGGAACATGCAGGAAAGTGCCATATATCTTCTACGCGCTTTACCACCGGAAGCCAACAGCACCGTTCGGTATTCAGGAATTGTCCCTCAGAATGCCTTGGAAAGTCAGGGCGTGTTGCAGTTAAACGCCATGAACTCCTATGTCGATACATCGAAAAATGATGGGCAAAATCGTAAACATCGTGACAAAAACAACATAATGAATGACGACGAATTTTGTTCTGAACCGTATTTACCGTATTTTAGTAAGATATATTATGACAGGCAACAATCACATAGACAAAATCACCGCTTGGTTTGAAAGCAAAGCTTTCGGCGTTTGCGATTGGTGGGGAAAAAAACTTACCATCAGTCCTACTCGCATCCGTATGTATTTCATCTATTTATCATTCTTCACTGTTGGTTCACCTGTGATCATGTACTTCTTCATGGCGTTTATTCTTGAACATAAAGAATACTTTAAGCCGTGGAAGAGCAGAAGAAAAACTGTTTGGGATTTATAGTCCTATCTCAATTACGCCTGATATGTAACCATTGGCAGGCTATTCGTTTTGTCTGATTTTTGAAGCCACATACTTCCAACTCCAGTTACCTTCTTCATAATTGCAAAACTACACTTCTCTAAGGTTCGTTGAGAAGCTAAATTGTCTGGTAAACAATTCGCTACACTACTTTTTAAGTGCATGTGCTCTATCGCATAGCCACACAAAAGCTTCTTAGTTTCAGTCATGTAACCGCTAATCAAAAATCCATCAAGCGCTCCTGCACCGAGTTCAACTTCACCGTTTTCATTCGGCGGACATTTGAAAACACTACCAGCAACAACAGTATTGATGGTAGCGTCAATTGGTACCCAAAGCGTGTTACACAAATGATTCTCGGCATCAGCTTCAATGTGTGGAATCACTGTTTAAGTTATCAAATTAACAGCGTTAGGAGGTACAACACGAAGGTGATTTTTCAGCGAGAAATGCTCCTCAACTGAAAAATCATCAAGAAAATAGAGCGCGTTTTCCAGAGTGATAACGGAATCAAGCGAAGTCGATCTGAACTAATGATAACAGCACCTTAGTAGTCAACGACCTCTTAAGAAATTACTTCACAAACTCTTTCGCTTTTTTCAAAGCGCTATCGATACCAGCCGGATTATTACCTCCACTGGTTGCAAACGAAGGTTGTCCGCCGCCGCCGCCTTGTATTTCTTTCGCGAGTTCACGAATGATCTTCCCCGCATCCAGATTTTTCTCCTTCACCAGGTTATCCGACAAGAGAAGCGTAAGCGAAGCCTTTCCGTTCACTTCAGCTCCAATCACAAGGAAAAGATTTTCGACCTGATCACGAAGACCATACGCAAGCTCCTTAATTGCATCTGCAGAATTTAAATCAATCTTTTCAGAGATATAATTCATTCCGTTCACTGATTCCGCTTTGAGCAATAATGCTTGGCGAATTGCTTTTCCTTTTTCCTTGATCAGCGCTTCCATTTGTTTCTCCAGCGAACGCTTATCATCAAGCAATTGCTGTACTGACTTCACAACGTCCTTCGGATTCTTCAGCACATTCTTCAACTCAGCAACCAACTGTTGTTGTTCATTTACGTAACGCTCAGCACGCTCACCGCTGATGGCTTCGATACGACGAATACCGGCCGCAATAGCACCTTCAGAAATGATTTTAAACAACCCTATTTGCCCGCTTGCCTTCACGTGAGTTCCACCGCATAATTCAATAGAATATTTTTCATCGAATGTTACGACGCGTACAACATCGCCATACTTCTCACCGAACAACGCCATCGCTCCCCGCTTTTTGGCATCCTCAATTCCCATTTCGCGAATATCCGATGAAACGTTTTCGCGAATTTTTTCATTCACAATTTTCTCGATTTCCGCGAGTTCATCGTCCGTCACTTTCTGAAAATGCGAAAAGTCAAAACGTAAATATTCTTCATTTACCAATGAACCTTTTTGCTCAACGTGTGTGCCGATTACTTTACGCAAAGCCGCATGCAGTAAGTGAGTAGCGCTATGGTGACTTTCCGTGTTGCGACGTTTTTTCACATCTACAACAGCACGGAAAGTTTTATTTACGTCTTCCGGAAGTTTCTCTACGAAGTGAACGATTACGCCATTTTCCTTCTTGGTATCAAGGATGCGTACAGAATCATTCACAGAATCCAATGAACCTGTATCCCCTACTTGTCCACCGCTCTCTGCATAGAAAGGTGTTGTATCCAAAACAATCTGATACGACTCTTTTCCTTTGGCTTTGATGCGACGGTAACGAATGATGTTGGCATCGCATTCTGTTTTCTCGTATCCGACGAAAGTGGAAGCAGCGTCTTTCTTCAGTTCTATCCAATCGTCTGTATCAATTGCAGTGGCCGCGCGGGAACGGTCTTTCTGTTCTTTGAGATGCTTGTTGAACGCTTCCATATCCACGCTCACATTCAATTCGCGAGCGAGCAATTGCGTAAGATCAATAGGAAATCCAAATGTATCGAACAATTCAAACGCGAAGAAACCATCAATGTTCTTGCCTTTGTTTTTCGCGGCATAATCTTCGAAACGTGCAATACCTAATGCGAGGGTACGCAAGAACGATTTCTCCTCTTCTTCGATGACTGACGTAATCAACGCCTGCTGTTTGCGCAACTCAGGAAAAAATTCGCCCATCTCTTTTGCGAGTGTTTCCACCATCCTGCACAAAAGCGGTTCTTTGGTATTGAGGAACGAATAGTAATAACGTGCTGCACGACGAAGAATTCTTCTGATCACATAGCCTGCACCGGTGTTCGACGGAAGCTGTCCGTCTGCAATGGCAAATGAAATGGTACGAATGTGATCCGACAAAACACGCGTTGCAATATCCTGTTTTGAATCTGTTCCTTTGTAAATAGTGCCGGTCAGCTTCTCAATGGTATTAATCAACGGCATGAAAATATCCGTATCATAATTCGATTGTTTGCTTTGCATCACACGCACCAAACGCTCGAATCCCATTCCGGTATCAACATGTTGCGCAGGTAATTTCTCCAATGAACCATCAGCTTTACGCTGGAACTCCATGAACACGTTGTTCCAGATTTCGATCACTTGCGGATGATCTGCATTCACATACTTCGCACCATCAACTGCTGCCCGTTCCTCATCTGAACGCGAATCAAAATGGATTTCCGTACATGGACCACACGGACCTGTATCACCCATTTCCCAGAAATTATCTTTCTTATTTCCTTTCAGAATGTGAGTCGGATCAACATACTTCAACCATTCATCGTATGCTTCCTGATCGAACGCCAATTTCTCATCAGCATTACCTTCGAACACGGTTACATACAAACGGTCTTTGGGCAATTTGTACACTTCGGTCAGCAATTCCCAACTCCAAGCAATCGCTTCTTTCTTGAAGTAATCTCCGAAGCTCCAGTTGCCAAGCATTTCGAACATCGTATGGTGATACGTGTCAACACCAACCTCTTCGAGATCATTGTGCTTACCGGAAACACGCAAACATTTCTGAGTATCTGCAACTCGTGGCCATTTAGCAGGAGCATTACCCAAAAACCAATCTTTGAACGGAGCCATTCCTGAGTTGATAAACATCAGTGTAGGATCGTTCTTCACTACCATAGGAGCAGAAGAAACAACTTCGTGACCTTTCGATTTAAAGAATTCAAGAAATGTTCTACGTATATCGTTTGCGTTCATAATAACAGTTTCCTCAAGTATTTTAACAAAAAATGAGGATTGCAAAGTTAGGCGATTTTGGTAATTTTGAGAGTCTTACGCTAAAGTGATCGCTAGTAAATTATGTCGAAAGTCCGATACAGGTACAATACGAAAACCCTTTCCTATGAGAAAGCGGTTATTCCGTTGCGTACACGGCTGTTCCGGATTCTGTCCTTTTTGGGAACGGCCTCTGTAATTGGGATGATTTCCGTCGTTATTGCGTTCCGGTATTTCGATTCGCCGAAGGAAAAACAATTGCGTCGTGAATTGGAGAAAATGGAGTTTCAGTATGATCTTCTTAATAAACGATTAAATAACCTTTCATTGGTATTGGGCGACCTTGAGCGTCGAGATGACAATGTTTACCGTGCCATATTTGAGACGGATTCTATTCCAGATGAGATCAGAAGAAGCGGTTTTGGTGGAGCTGATCGCTATAAAGAGTTGCAAGGATTCACGAATTCCCAGTTGATGATTTCAACGACCCAGAAAATGGATCAGTTGGCGAAGCAGATGTACATCCAATCGAAATCGTACGATGAAGTAATTAAACTGGCCGAAAACAAAGAGAAACTGCTTTCTGCAATTCCTTCGATCATGCCAATATCCGTAAAAGACCTTAAGGGAATTCCTTCCGGTTTTGGCTACCGAACGCATCCCATTTACAAAATTGTGAAGATGCACACGGGAATGGATTTCAACGCAGCAACAGGAACTCCAATTTACGCTACTGGCGACGGTGTAGTTGAGCGCGCAGATGCAGAAGCTTCAGGATATGGTAATCATGTGGTGATTAATCATGGATTTGGATATGAAACTTTGTATGGTCACATGAGCAAAATACTTGTTGTTGCGGGTCAACAGGTAAAACGCGGAGAAGTCATCGGATTAGTAGGAAGCACGGGCACATCAAGTGGTCCGCACTGCCATTATGAAGTAATTCGTAATGGCAATAAAATCAATCCGGTGAGTTATTACTTCCTTGACTTATCACCGGCAGAATATTTGCAGATCATTCAGCAATCCAATCAGTCCAATCAATCTTTCGACTAATGCATAAGTACTTATTACCAGTTGCAGCACTCTTCATCACAACGGTGCATGCACAAACGGATACGTTCACCGTTGGAGGTGTTGGAGATATCATGATTGGAACCAATTATCCTGCGGGGCATCTTCCTCCTAATGACGGTAAAACCATTTTCGATCCAGTCAAAACCGATTTGTTGTCACCTGATTTGATGTTTGGAAATTCAGAAGGGACATTTCTTGACTCAGGAGGAACAATGAAAAGTTGTTCTAATCCAGCGATATGTTATGCATTCCGTCAACCTACTCGCTACACACAGTATTTGGCCGATGCAGGATTCGATGTCATGAGTACGGCGAACAATCACGTAGGAGATTTCGGCGAAGAAGGGCGTACATCAACAGGAGCAGCACTTTCGAAAGCAGGTTTGCAATTCGCAGGATTAGTTTCGAAGCCATATGTTACATTCGAGAAGAGTGGAATGAAAATCGGTTTTACCGCCTTCGCTCCCAATTCAGGAACACAAGACATACGCGATATTGAAGCTGCGCGAAAAGTGGTCCATTATCTGGACAGCACGTGTGATCTCGTAATCGTTTCTTTCCATGGAGGTGCTGAAGGTTCTTCGCGTAATCATGTAACAAGACAGACGGAGTTATTTCTCGGAGAAAATCGCGGTAATGTGTATGAATTTGCACACGCAGTAATAGATGCAGGAGCGGATATTGTATTCGGACATGGCCCACATGTTACAAGAGCAGTGGAATTGTACAAAGATCGTTTCATTGCCTACAGCATGGGAAACTTTTGTACCTATTCACGATTCAATTTAAAGGGGAATGGAGGATATGCACCCATCATACACGTTAATGTTGATCGGAAGAACGGAGCGTTTTTATCCGGAAAAATTATCTCGATAAAACAGCCAGGAGAAGGCGGTCCGGTTTACGATGCCGAGAATCAGGCGTTGAAAGACATTCAGTCGTTGACCAAGGCAGACTTCCCCGACACTAAGTTGACCATTGCAGACAATGGCGATATGAGGAAGAAGTAAGCCAGCAGAAAAAGCTCATTGAAGCAACATAAAAAGTTGCCCTTCTGTTTGACTCAAGAAATACTTATAGGAAATTAGTAAGAGATACGGCGCGCTTGCAGAAAGCGTGCTTTATAGTACGTCATTGTAGTGTACTCATCAATGACCACTCCTCTATGCGTAGAATGAATGATCTTGATAGAACCGGGTTGAACATCGATTACCAACGCCACGTGGCCAATTTTTGGTGAATTGATATTGCGTCCTTTGAAGAACATCAAATCTCCTTTTTTCACTTCGTTAAGAGAAACTTCAATTCCGGTTTGCGAAAGTCCTGCACTTGAAGCAGGAATACTTACACCCAATTTTCCGAAACCGTATGCCACGAAATGAGAGCAATCGAACCCGGTAACAGGGCTATTTCCACCATAGTGATAAGGAAGTCCGATAGATTCTTTCATAATAGAAATAACACTATCGGTGATCATTTCGCGATGGATGCTATCTAAGCGAACTTGTTCGCGTGTTCCAGCGGTATCATTCAAAGGAACATAAGCCGCAGCAACTCCACCATTCGACGAAGGAAGGAGGAAGAAGAGAATTGCAGCAAACGCCAGAATTTTTCCGAACATGGGTGCAAAAGTAGCATAAATAGCGGAGTGGCAGGCCATTAGTTTTCCACAAATGAGGAGAGTGGCGCTCAAGTGGCTTGTTTTCAAGTTTTTGACTCCTGAATAGGCCTAACCCTCAAAGGGTTATAGACCTTTGAGGGTGGCACCCTGCAAGGGTTATAACCCTTTGAGGGTACCCACCCTTGCTCACCATTGTGCCTTTCTCAAGAATGAAAGTATTCCCAGATTATTAACACCCCAATTTCTTTTACGCTCTCCGTCGTATCATTGCCGAATGCCATATAAGGAAAAGGAAACGGAGAAGCTATTTTATAGCATTGGAGAGGTTTCCGAGAAGTTTAACGTCAATGCCTCTTTAATTCGATTCTGGGAAAAGGAATTCGATATTATTAAACCAAAAAAGAATGGCAAAGGAAATCGAATGTTCACGAAATCGGACATTGAAAATTTCCGATTGATTTTTCACTTGGTAAAAGAACGAGGCTATACTTTGCAGGGAGCGAAAGAAAAATTGAAGTCAACCACCACGGAAGAGGCAAATGAAAATGTTGAAATTGTAAAATCCCTTGAACGGGTGAAAGGATTTCTACTTGAATTAAAAGAAGAACTGTAGACTGCTCCACACTTACTTTGAATTGCCGACATTCAGTAAACCGAAACTAACTTCCTTCTACTAAAATCAAAAGCCGCCTACTTTCGTAAGCGGCTTTTCTAATTGTATTGAATCTGAAATTACATTCCCAATTTCTTCTTCAGGTTTGTATCGAGTGCATTCAAGAAATCTTCTGTGTTCAGGTAATGTTCGCCTAAAACAACTTTGCTTCCGTGAATACAAACTGCCAAATCTTTGGTCATTTTTCCGCTTTCAACAGTTTCAACGCAAACTTCTTCCAAAGCTTTTGCGAAACGGATCAACTCTGCATTGTTATCGAGTTTGCCACGGAATTCCAAACCACGTGTCCAAGCAAAAATTGATGCAATTGGATTTGTTGAAGTTGGTTTTCCTTTTTGGTGGTCGCGGTAGTGACGGGTAACAGTACCGTGTGCTGCTTCCGCTTCCATGATTTTTCCATCAGGAGTAGTTAATACTGATGTCATCAATCCAAGTGAACCGAAACCTTGTGCAACTGTATCGGACTGTACATCGCCATCGTAGTTTTTACAAGCCCATACAAATTCACCGTGCCACTTCAATGCAGAAGCCACCATGTCATCAATGAGGCGATGCTCATATACAATTTTCGCTTCTTCGAACTGAGATTTGAATTCATTAGTATAGATCTCTTCAAAAATATCTTTAAAGCGACCGTCATACTTTTTCAGGATAGTATTTTTCGTAGAAAGATACAATGGCCATTTCTTCGACAATGCCATACGGAAACAAGACTGTGCAAATCCGCGAATAGAAGCTTCAGTATTGTACATCGCCATTGCAACGCCATCTCCTTGGAAATTGTAAACTTCCCAAGTTTGGGCTGGTGAACCATCTTCAGGTGTGAAGCTCATTGTAAGCTTGCCCTTGCCTTTGATGACAGTATCTGTAGCGCGGTATTGATCACCGAAAGCGTGACGACCAACAATAATTGGAGCAGTCCAGTTCGGCACCAAACGAGGAACATTCTTACAAACGATAGGTTCACGAAAAACAGTTCCGTCCAAAATATTTCGGATGGTTCCATTAGGCGACTTCCACATTTGTTTCAAACCGAATTCTTTTACGCGCTCCTCATCAGGAGTAATTGTCGCGCACTTAATTCCAACCTGATATTTTTTGATTGCCTCAGCAGAATCAATTGTAACCTGATCATTCGTAGCATCACGGTGCTCGATTCCGAGATCGTAATATTTGATATCAATTTCGAGGTAAGGAAGAATCAATTTGTCCTTGATAAACTTCCAGATGATGCGGGTCATCTCATCGCCGTCAAGCTCAACAACGGGATTGGCTACTTTAATCTTGCTCATAGTGTGCGTATGTCTTTTTTTAGAGGTGTAATATTACAAAAAAACAATTTGCTAAAGTGGCAATTTGCTAATGATCACGGTTCAAAACTCGCATACCGCATTTGGGTTGATTGAAAAGCATGATTAATAATCCAAGTCTAGGTCGAAAATCAGACGTAGCTTTTGCAGGGCCGGATTAATCTCCGCGAGTCTCTTAAATTTGTCCTGTGAAGTATAAATTTTCTGCTCGCCTTCCTCCTTACTCAGAATAATCTCTAGCGTAAATACATTATTCTTTAGCCTGTCGCGAAGAAAGCCCATCAGGGTGGTCTTGTCCCCATTCAGACGCTCTTCCACCATCTTATTATGCACATTGAAGGTAACACGATTCTCTGCCACAAGGACAGGCTTATTCATTGTGAACGCCGAGAAATCAGTTGTTTTCCCTTTGGACTTCAGATCCTCAGCGAACTCATGCCACGCCATCTCTAACATTGTTTGAGTAATAGTGCTCGTAAGCACAGTTCCTGGAATCTGTGCCGCAACTTCTTCTTGATTTTGATTGGATTTCTGTTTATCAGCATTCAACAATCCCGAAAGTCCGCCGGTACTCTTAACGAAACTCTTTTTTGCACCAGGTTGCGCTGTTGTAGGAGCTTGAGTCGCGGGATTGACGGTGTGTATAACAACGGGATTAACAACAGGGCTAGGTGTGGTTACCTTAGCAATTGCCTGATCTACTACTGTATCTGTTTGTCCGGCAACAACAGGAGAAGAAATAGGAATACCCGACTTTTTCTTAAAACCTTCTGCACCTACATTTCCTTCGTAGATGTCGACGCGTCCGTCATTTTTTTTTTCAGCGGACTGGTTACCGTTTAACGCGCAAAGCTGCATGAGTGTAAATTCTACCTGCAGTCGTGGGTTCCTTGCTGTTTTATATCCAACATCACATTTCGTGATCAGGCTTAAACCTCGGAGGAGCATAAGAGAATTGCATCGCTCCGCCTGATCCTTGTATTTTTCTTTGATCTTCTGCCCCGCCTCAAGTAACACCAATGTGGCTTGATCTTTACAAACGAGTAGATTCCTAAAGTGTTCAGCAATACCCGCAATAAAGTTGTGACCATCAAATCCATTATTCAGGATTTCATTATACACCATTAACGCACCTGGTATTTCATCTTTCAGAATGTGATCTGTGATTTTGAAATAATAGTCGTAATCGAGGATATTCAAATTCTCAATTACGGCTTTGTAGGTCAACTTATTTCCCGCGAAACTCACAACCTGATCAAAGATGGAACACGCGTCACGCAATGCACCATCTGCCTTCTGTCCGATGACATGCAATGCATCGGATTCCGCTTCCACTCCTTCATTCTTGGCAATATATTCAAGATGATGGGCAATATCTTCAACCTGAATTCTGTTGAAATTGAAAATCTGACAACGTGAAAGAATGGTTGGAAGAATTTTATGGCGCTCAGTCGTAGCCAAAATGAAAATAGCGTAGCGAGGTGGCTCTTCGAGTGTTTTTAGGAATGCGTTGAATGCCGCCTGCGAGAGCATGTGCACCTCGTCGATAACATACACCTTGCGTGCATTGGCATTGTATTCGACCAATTGTGGTGGAATACGAACCGTATCTACCAACGAGCGAATGTCTTCCACAGAGTTATTGGATGCTGCATCCAACTCTGAGATATCAATTGCTTGTCCGGAGTTAAATGACTTACATGATTCGCACTCATTGCACGCTTCAATATCTGCGGTAAGGTTTACGCAGTTGATGGTTTTAGCAAGAATACGTGCGCAAGTTGTTTTCCCTACACCACGCGGACCGCAGAATAAAAACGCCTGTGCAAGGTGATTGTTCTTAATCGCGTTCTGAAGAGTTGTAGTTATGGAAGACTGTCCAACAACAGAGCGAAAAGTAGCCGGTCTGTATTTTCGGGCAGAAACAACGAAATTATCCATTCCGTAAAGATACATTCAGCAGCTCCGCGATATGCATCCGAAACTGATTTCACCGCGGTCATTTTTCAACAAAACGCGAAGTATTGTGCAAAAAAAAGCGGCCAACCTTTCGGCTGACCGCTTGTGCTTATTGAAAATCCGCTTAGTGAATTACTTCCATGCGGTTCATTTCAGTGTATGACTGCCCATCAGTAAGACGGTAGAAATACATACCCGCTTCCAGGTTAACCGTGTTGATTTCAACAGTTGCAGCTCCAGCCATTACCGGCTGAGAAGAAACAACGCGACCTTGAACATCAACAACTTCCAAAGTCATGTTGTTTTCAACATTAGACAAAGGAACGATAGTGCTGTTACCAGCAGGGTTTGGATAGTTCTGACCAGCAGTAAGCGTCAACATAGCGTTGTCGAACTCTGGCGTGCTCACCAAACCGTAGAACCAGTCGTGAGACCATTTTAAGATTTCGTTTTTCGCAGTGATGTTACCTAACATCTCCATACCAACACCTACGTAAACTACTTTCCAAGTTCCGTTTGTGTTACGAGTACCAGCAGTTTTAGTTCCACCGTTGTACTTGAATACCGCAGTACCACCGTTAGCAGCAGTAAGTTCATCAGGGTAGTAGTAAGTAGGACCATAAACTGTGTTGATGATGTTGCTATTTGGAACAGTTCCGAAAACAAGATCCGTAGCAACTGCAGTCAATGATGTGCTGGTAGCTCCACCATCGGCAGAGAAATTACATCCGAAATAGCTTGTAAAGAAAGCCTGTGTATTTGCAGTGAAATATGGGCTGTTCGCAGTATCCCAAGTTTCCCAAGCGATATCCTGACCAGAGATAAATAGACATCCACCACCGTTCAAGAATGAAGTAAGGCGAAGAACGAGTTCGTCTGTCAAAGCAGGGAAAGTCCAACCTACGTTGTAGTAAATGTTACGTACACCTGCAAAAGCACCATCGCGAATTGCCATTGCTGTAACAAGTTCATCTGTTTTTGCCCAACCTGGCTCGTTAGCGTAAATCATTGCGTTAGTGAAAGTAGAATCCCAGTTTGCAGCAGAACCTACAGTAACACCATCACCAATTCCACCTGAATTGCTCACTACAAGGTCAGTTACGTTAGCGATAACGTAAACCGTTTTCACAAGTGGTGGAGAGTTAGGATTTTGAACTGAAGTGACTGTCAAAGTTGCCTTACCAACATATGGAGTTGCATCTGGAGTGATGTTGATCGTAATGTTGTTTGTAGCAGCAGCTGCAGTAGTAACAGTTCCTGTAGTAGTATAAGGAGTGCTGTTTACAGTGAAACCAGCTGTCCATCCTGAAGGAATATCAGTAGTCAATGTGTACACGAAATCTTCAGACGCAGAACCAGTGTTCAACGTTGTCAAAGAAAACGAGTTTGCAACCGCACTTGTACCGTGCATTACAGTTACTGATGGAGCGCTAAGCGTGTAATTGATTGTTGGATCATTTACAGTTCCGCACTGAATCACCTCTTTCGTGATGTCGTTCTGAACAAATGCAATCACTTTCAAGTTAGCATTCACCCAAGTAGCGTCTTCAACATAGTTATAATTGAAGGTTACTGAACTTCCAATTGAAGCAGCAGTATATGCATCACCTGTAGTGTTAGGAAGCATTTTACGGAATACGTTCGGGAAATCTGTTTCACCATTCGTTCCAGGAGGAGTTGTATACTGGATTGGATCCTCAACAACAGCAACACGAAGTTTGTAGTTCCCTGAAGGCACAGTTCCAACAGTAAGAACAGTAACAGTTACGTCGCGGTTATTTCCGTTATCAACTTCAGAAACCGAAATTTTGATAGGGCTTCCCATTGAGAACTGGTTATTCACATCGTTCTGTGTGAACGCACCTGGCTGTCCAGTTTTTTGATTACCATTCATAGTGATGCTAGGAACACCTGTTACAGTGTAATAGTTTACACGGTCAGTTGGCTCTGTAGGGTTCGCATTGTACATTGGATCAACTCCTGGCCAAGAAGTGTGATAAGCAATGTGGCGCACTGTGTTAGGGTTAGGAACAAGAATCGTAGACTGGAATCCAGGATTCTGCGCAGCGCAAGGACCACAGCTTGCTTGCGTGAAATGCTCCATCAATACGAATTTAGGTGCTTGAGCAAAAGCCGATCCGGCAATCATCACAGCAGCTACCGTAAGAGTAAGGTTTCTCATGTTGAAAATATTGAGCGTTAAGTTTGAATTCCAAATATACTAAATAATACGTTTTACATTCTGCGGAAACTACCCAACCCTACTCCGATATTGACCGACCACATTAAATCGCGATTTGATGCAGTATTCCCTCCAAAACGCCTCTTTCTGCATTTGACAGATTCGCGACAAACCTAACAGCATACGATACTGTTACTACGCAGCCGGATCACGCAAACAACACCTGCAATGCTGAATTGTCGTAAATTTGCACCCTCAATCACATTCCATGGAATTAAATACACTTACCGCAATTTCTCCGATCGATGGCCGATACGGAAATCAAACCAATGTTTTGTCCGAGTATTTTTCGGAAAGCGCGTTGATCCGTTACCGATTGCTCATAGAAGCAGAGTATTTCATTGCCCTGTGTAAATTCCCTTTGCCACAACTTTCAGGAGTTGATTCGTCAAAATATGACGAGATCCGTGACAACGTTTATCGAAAGTTTACACTCGCAGATGCGGAAACTGTTAAAAACACAGAGAAAACCACCAATCACGATGTGAAAGCTGTGGAGTACTTTGTAAAAGAAAAACTAACTGGATTGGGGTTAGATACGTACAGTGAATTTGTCCACTTCGGACTCACCTCCCAAGACATCAATAATACTGCAACACCATTATTGATCAAGGACGCGCATGCCACTATTCTGCTTCCGGCAATTAATGGAATCATTGAGCAACTCGAAAGTTTTGCCAAGGAATGGGCTAACGTTCCCATGCTCGCTCGCACACACGGACAGCCAGCATCACCCACACGTTTGGGCAAAGAGATCATGGTATTCGTTTCCCGTTTGAAAGAACAACTACGTTTGCTGGAATTGATTCCATTCTCTGCAAAGTTTGGTGGTGCAACAGGAAACTTCAACGCACACCATGTTGCCTATCCGCAATATGATTGGAAAAAGTTTGGTGACACTTTTGTAGCTTCATTGGGTCTGGTGCGTTCGCATCCAACCACCCAAATTGAGCATTATGATAACCTCGCTGCCTATTTCGATGGACTCAAGCGCGTGAATACCATTCTTATTGATTTGTGTCGTGATCTGTGGACATACATTTCTATGAATTACTTCCGCCAGAAAACGAAAGCCGGCGAAATCGGTTCGTCTGCAATGCCGCATAAAGTAAATCCGATTGACTTCGAAAATGCCGAAGGAAATTTAGGAATTGCTAATGCATTGTTTGAATATTTAAGTGCTAAACTTCCAATTTCGCGTTTGCAGCGCGATCTTACTGACTCCACAGTTCTCCGAAACGTTGGTGTTCCCGTGGCGCACATGATTATTTCGTTGAATTCAGTCCGCAAGGGATTAGGAAAACTATTACTTAACGAAGACGCGCTACACGACGATCTGGAAGCAAATTGGGCGGTAGTAGCTGAAGCAATCCAAACAATATTGCGCAGAGAAGGCTATCCGAAACCTTATGAAGCGTTGAAAGACCTTACACGTGGCAATGCGACCATTACAAAAGATTCAATTCATGTGTTCATTGATCAGCTTAAAGTAAATGATACAATCAAAGCTGAACTGAAAGCGATTACGCCGGCGAATTATACAGGAATCTGATTATGTTCATCTCTGGCTTCTCCATCGTTCGCAACGCCATTAAATACGATTATCCGGTCGTGGAGGCCATTCGCTCCATACTTCCGATTTGCGATGAGTTCGTAATCGCTGTTGGCAAATCTGACGATGAAACATTGCATCTGATTCAATCGATTAACGATCCGAAAATCAGAATCATTGAAACCGTTTGGGATGATTCACTACGCGAAGGCGGAAAAGTGCTCGCCGATGAGACGAACAAAGCGTACGATGCTATTTCTCCGAACGCTGACTGGTGTTTTTATATACAAGGAGACGAGGTAATTCACGAACAGTTTCATGCTTCAATTAAAGCAGGAATGTTGCGGTGGAAAGATGAAAAGAACATAGACGGACTCCTTTTCAACTACACACACTTCTACGGTTCGTATGATTATGTTGGTGATTCGAGAAAGTGGTACAGAAAGGAAATCCGCATTGTGCGCAAGAATAAAACCATTCGTTCCTACAAAGACGCGCAAGGATTTCGTCACACCGACAACACGAAACTGAAAGTAAAACCAATTGATGCAAGTGTGTATCACTATGGTTGGGTGAAGCCGCCTGAAGCACAACAGGCAAAGCAAAAGTCGTTTCACAAGATGTGGCACGACGACAACTGGATGAAGGAAAACATTCCAGCAGTGAACGAATTTGACTATTCGCAGATTGACTCACTGGCCAAATTCGAAGGAACACATCCGCAAGTGATGATGGAGCGTATTCAGAAAATGAATTGGAGATTTTCATTTGATCCAACCACAAAAAAGTGGGGAATCAAAATGCGTTTACTGATGTGGTGGGAGCGCTCCACAGGAATTCGAATCGGAGAATATAAAAACTACACGTTGTTGTAACACATTGCGCGTACAATTAATGCTTCTCCCGCAAATAAGTAATCAAATCGGTTGAAGGTATTTTACCTTCCAATCCTGTTTGGCGCAAGAGCGTAATCAATTGACCTCTATGAAAGGTACTATGATTCATGCAATGCATGATAATATTACCGTTCGATTCGCGATAAACTTTCTGATCCAGCGAGGTGTAAGTACAAACGGATTCGAAAAATGTATCGCTTTGGAATGAAAGAAATTCTTCTAAAGATGAAGACGTATTGCGCAGCGCTGTTATGGCTTGATCGTTGGATAGCGAATTGCTTGGCCAATCAGCAGGTGACATTCCACGTAAACGTAACAACCAAATATGCTGTGCATCCGCAATGTGGAATAATGTTTTTCGAATTGTAGGAAAACTACTGATCAAGTTCTGATCGAGCACTTCATTTGATCTAACTTCAATAATCTTAGCGAGTGACTCATTCGCCCACACATTGTACTTGACATATTGTAGATGATCCATAAAAGGCCTTTTTTCTATTAGTCCCACCCTTCAGCTAGTGCATCAATCAGGTGCATTACTTTCATTGGCCTTTGTTGACGTTTGATGTATCCTTCAAGGTGCATTAAGCACGACATGTCCGTAGAAATCAAGTAATCAGCTCCCGTATCTTCAGCATCAGTCACTTTTTGCTCTGCCATTCCAACTGAAATACTCTCATGCTTCACTGCGAAACTTCCACCAAAACCACAACATACGTCGGCGTTGTTCATCTCGCGAAGTTCTAATCCTCGCACCTTAGAAAGAAGCACACGAGGCTCACGGTGGATTCCATATTCACGCAATCCACTGCAGGAATCATGAAATACGGCCACGCCATCCAAACGCGCACCAAGGTCAGTAATCTTTAGAATGTTAACGAGAAAATCAGAGAACTCATACATGTTCTTCTGTACTTGTCGATATTGATTATGCAACACGGAGTTTTGAAAAACTTCTCCGTAATAATTCTTTACGAATCCTGCGCACGAAGTGGAAGGAGAAACAATGTAGCGATCAGCTTGAAATTCCTTAATGAACTTCTCACCCACTTCTTTTGTTTGATCCCAATAGCCCGCATTAAACGATGGCTGTCCGCAACACGTTTGTTCGTGGTTATAATTCACTCCGCATCCCACACGTTCCAGAACCTTGATCATGTTCATTGCCGTGTTCGGATAGAACTGATCAATGAAACATGGAATAAATAAATCAACAATCATTGGAGTAATTAATGTACGTTTTCAGATTTTGGCACGCGCAGCAGCAGCAAGAATCCGATGACAAAAGTAGCAATGAGCGACAAAACAGATTCGCGAATTCCACCAGTAATTCCTTCTATAAGTCCGAAAGAAACGGTACCAATTGCCAATCCGATTTTCTCACTCACATCAAAAAAGCTGAAATAAGAAGCATGATCCTGCGTTTCAGGAAGCATTTTGGAATACGTAGAACGCGACATAGCCTGAATTCCACCCATCACCAATCCAACACTTGCAGCAACAATGTAGAATTGGAATGGAGTATACACGAACTGGTAAACACAGTAGCAGATAAATGCCCAAACAAAAATGACAATTCCAATGGTTTTGAGATTTCCAATCACGCGAGACAAGCGCGACATGAGAAAAGCACCTAAAATTCCCAAGAACTGGATCAACAAAATACTAATGATCAAACTTTGGTTTTTCTGTTCTGGTGTTTCCCAAAGAATTGCTTTTGCAGCAAATGGAACAGCCATGATCATTACAGTTTGCACACCCATGTTATACATGAAGTATGAGCCAAGAAATCTTCTGAGCTGCTTGCGCGTAAGTATATCCTTCAGTACTACACGCAACTCACGATAACCTTTAGTAATGAAATTACCATCTCCGGAACGTTCGTGCCTCGGGGCTTCACCTTTAGGAAGGTGGCGAAATGTTATCTGAGCAAAAATAATCCACCATAGCCCAACAAGAATAAAACTATTCTGAACGGAAATTAATTTATTGAACACAGAAATCACCAGAATAGTAATCAGCAGAAACGAACTACCCAAATATCCCATTGCAAAGCCACGCGCACTCACCTTGTCTTGATCTTCAGGAGGCGCAATCTCTGGCAAGTATGCATTGTAAAACACTAGACTGCCCCAATAGCCAACACTGGCAAAGAGCAATGCAATCATACTATAACCCAAATGCTGCGGATCGAACAAACTCAACAACATGCAACTTCCTGCACCGATGTAACAGAACACCTGCAAAAACCGCTTCTTACTTCCCGCATAATCCGCAATACCCGAAAGCACAGGTGAGCTGAACGCCACAATGAGATAAGAAAGCGCAACAACGTAAGAATAGAATTCTGTGTTCTTGAACTGAAACCCAAGTACAATAACATCATCTATTATTTTCCCACCCTGCTCGTAGGTTGTCTTTGCTTCGTAAAAAATTGGAAATATAGCTGATGAAATAACCAGCGGATACACCGAATTGGCCCAGTCATAGAATGTCCAAGCCCGAATAACTTTAGGATCTCCTTTTTGTAGCATGCTTACCAAAAGTAAGAACAAGGAGCCGTGCAGAATTTTATTGTTGATAAGTAGTGTCAAATGTTGAAAGGGAAGATTTCACTTCCCTCCCGCCCTATTAATAGCCTACTTCAAAATTTAGCGGAAATTGACACGGCGAGGGCTCTCCCATCACATGCAACAATTCCAGGTCCAGGATAGCCTCCTGAGCGGCGCGTGAAATACTGATTATTTGCAAGGTTGTTCAGAGAACCTTTGATCGCGAAATTCCTTGGCAATTTGCAAGTAACTGACCAGTCTAAAACATCGTACGAAGGAATTCTACCAGCTGTTCCAGTTGCTGAAGTCTCAGTGTTTTTAGCATCCGAATAAACACCGTCGTTATACGTCCAAGTAAATGTTGTTGAGATGCGTCGAAATTGAAACGAAACTCCGCTACGCACAATCCATCGAGGAGCGTATTCAACACGCTTTCCTTCATTTGCTCCTTCGTTATAATATGCCTCAGTATAGCTTAAAGAACTGAACAAACCAAAATCGCCCAACTTGTTTCCAAAATTGAAAAACTGAAAAGGGTGGATATCAATATATGCCTCAACGCCCTTGTGCTTGCTATCACCTGCGTTCATGCGCATGAGAATTGTATTTCCAGAATCATCAGTGATTGATACATCTCCAACTCGACCGTCTATCTGCATCAAGAACGTACCGATATCGTAATACAACGCATTGCGAAAACTACCTCGGATTCCTACATCACTGCTCCATCCCTTTGATGCTGAAATATTCGGATCAATAATCAATGCCGCGTTCGTTGTCCACAACTCGCTGAAGGTAACAGGACGAAATGATTGTGACCAGTTCGCAAACACATTAATTCCCAGAGGTAATGCATATTCGCTAGCGACACCAAACAATGGGAAATTGTATTGACGTGATTCTCTTTTTACAGCTGGGATCCCCTCAGCTGAGGTCGTTATCAATTCATAACGTACTCCTGGAACCAACTTCAGTTTTTTTCCGATGTAAAATAGATTCTCGGCAAAAAATGCAATGTTCTGTGAATTCAAATCCAAGTCACGAGCCATATTATTTGGATCGGCAAAAATGAATTCTGCATCGCTTCCATCTGTTCCCTTGCCCTGCTTTCGATCTGTATGACCATGATAATAGCGCATGCCGAATGATAGCCCAGAACGCTCCTTACCCCATAGTTTATACCGCCAGATGTTGCGCCACTCGAGACCGAAGTTGGTATAGTAGTCGCGATCAACAGTGCGCTGCCCCAAATTGTCTGCTGTGTTTGCCGTTCCTGTGTAACCTATACTGTTGCGCTGACTAACGATTGCAACTGCTTTCAGTTCCGTCGTTAGATTCGTGTTGAAGTCATATCGTAAATTAAAAGCAGGCATGTTCCAACGGATGGAGAACCAATTTCTTTCGCGTACTGATTCACGCGCGTTTGCATTGAACATAGAGTCAGTAAGTCCTCCAGGTTGTTGCAAGACGTAATACATCGCTGTATATTCTAAACCGATAGTCATTTTATTCGTAGGACGATAAACAACAGAGGCGTACCCATTGTTGTTGAAGTAGGCTGTATTTTCTCTCCAGCCATCTGCGCGACGGTAGTTGTAATACCCGTAATAGCTGAGCTTACTTTTTGTTCCACCAATAGAAGTGAATGAATTCATCATACCGTAACTCCCGGCGGTGAGCGAAACTTCAGCTTGACACGCTTTGTCTTGAGGAGCCTTTTTCATTCGGTAATTCACCATTCCTCCGAATTGAGAGCCATATTGAAGTGCCGATGCTCCTCTTAGAATCTCAATGCTCTCCACACCTTCCATAGGCGGAACAAAATACGCTTCAGGATAACCCACAGGATCAGAAGCAATGTCGTAACCGTTCTGACGAAGGTTAAACTCCCATGAACGATTCGGACTCAAACCACGCGTACCAATGGAAATGCCCGTTCCTGTTCCATCATTTTCCCAAACATTGATGCCTGACACTCGCGCAAACAACTGTCGCGGATTACTCAACACGACATTTGCATCTGTCTGACCGATTACTATCACGTCGTTTTTCTTTCCGGAGTTGATCACCGTTCCATCAATATCGGTCAAACGTTGTGCAGGTCGATTTGTATAGTAATCAGAAATTACGACCGGATCTGTATAGCTACTTGCAGATTCAGTAAGACTGATTATGCCAAGTAAAACAAGTTCGTTATCATACGCCACAATAGCTTTAACGCTATCCTTTGCGTAACCAATCATTCGAATCTGAAACCAATACGTACCAACAGTTACGTTCTCTATCCGAAAAACTCCATCTTGATCCGTATATGCACCATTCTTACCGCAATACACCAATGCATTCAAAACAGGAGTACCATTTGCTTTGTCTACAATAGTCCCTTTGACAGTGGCTGCTTCAACGTTACCTACACAAATAAAAAAGAGAAAATAAAGTAGAGTCGGCGTGTTTTTCATGGGTTCGCAATTGTAGATGCAAAAATGTTCGACTAATTGCATTCCATCAATACCTAATCACAGGTATTAACATACCTAAAACATGGTATTTTGGCCGTCAATTTTCATTTTCTCCGAAAAACTCTTTGTTGAAGTTGATCAATTGCACCTTGTCTGTAGTGCGCGTCAATGCGGTATACAGCCATCTAAAGAATTCCGCGTTGATCATTTCCTCGGTTATATACCCTTGTTCGATGAACACATTTTTCCATTGGCCACCCTGTGCTTTGTGACACGTAACAGCGTAAGCGAATTTCACCTGCAAAGAATTGAAAAAAGGATCTTCTTTCATTTTGCGGTATATCGCTCCTTTCGATCCTTGATCCGCATAATCTGCCTGAACACTGTCAAACAATTGCTGGTTTTGTGCCGCAGATAAAGCAGGTGTTTCTGCCATGAGTGTGTCAAGAATAATACGCGCATCAAATTCTGATTCGTCCGGGTAATCCAATAATCGTATCGTTACGTCCGCAAATCGAAATCCGTGAAGATTGTAATATTTCCGAATAGCGAGAATCTCTGCAGTATCACCGTTCGCAATAAATCCCGCACGCGATTCTTTTGGTAACCAGAAGTAATTATTCTTGACTATCATAATATAATCGCCAATGGAAATTTCGTCTTCCTGCCAACGAATACGCGCACGAATTTGTTGATTGTAAATATTCGCACGTTTGTTCGAGCGACAAATGATAATAGTATCATCAACACCATTCGCTCGATAAGCATCTTCCAAAGCATCCAACAATTCTGCGCCGCCCAAACGAACGATGTCATCGTATCCATCCAATTCAAATCCAGGAAATTGTTTCGACTCTTCCGCTATTGCTAAACGGAGCTTAGTCGCATTATACAAAACACCCGAATCCAATTCCTGACGCAGCACTTCGGTTAGTTCCACCATTCCAACTGGTACACGAAACAATCGCTTCAAGTACGCCTGATCCAATGCAGGAGAATAACTCAGTCCTACTGGAGGTAACTGCGCAGTATCTCCAACCAATAACAATCTGCAATTTTCCCCTTGATTCACATAAGTGAACAAATCTTCCAGCAGACTATTTGCAAACTGCGACTTATCTGCAATTCCTTCTCCAATCATTGATGCTTCATCAACAATGAAAACAGTATCAATATTTGAATTGCCTTGCAAGATCACGAAGCCTTCATCAGTTCCTGCAGGGCGATAAATTTTTCTGTGAATGGTAAACGCCTGCTTTCCGGAATACCCCGAAATAACTTTTGCTGCTCGTCCTGTTGGGGCAAGCAAAATGCTCTTCATCTTAAATCTCGGCAACGCACGAACCAAAGCACTTAAGAGCGTTGTTTTTCCTGTACCAGCGTATCCACGAAGGATAAAAATTGTGCGCGGATCTGGATGCTGGAGAAATCGCACAATATTATGCACAGCGGTAGTTTGTCCAGCGGTAGGCGCAAATTTCAATTCGCGAAAAATGAGATCAGCCTGATTCATTACACGAAGATAAATTGCTAATAGGGCCGTTTACCGCCCTGTTCCGTGAAGTTCCTAAGAATCCGCTCTCATTCGCGTATCTCACTGATGGGCAGAAGATTGTTTTATCACCAAATCGAGTGATGGATTACAACATTAGCAGATCAGGCCTGTGAATGTTACATTTGCACAATGGCGGAAACCAGCAAACTTCCGGGGCTGCAAATCTCCTTTCGTGATAACGCATTCGATCCGAATGCAACTGAAAGATATTGCTTGGTCGTTCAAACCGATCGTGAGCGATTGACTTTGGCTGTGTTGGACAATATCTCCAATGATTTTCTGGCATTTGAATCATGGTTCTTCAAGAAAGCAGTAACCGACGCACAACTCGCTGAACAAATCGAGCGTTTGTGCACCGATCATGAATGGTTGATCAACGGATTCAAACGCATTGATGCAATAGTAACTACTGAGAAGTTTACGTTTGTGCCTGCACCAGTATTTGACAGCGCAGCCGCTCGGGAATACCTTGCATTCAACATTCCACTAACAGAAAATGACGTTGTACGCAATGATATTTTACGCCAAACAGACGCGCGTAATTTGTATGCCATTGACCGTAAGCTCGAAAACGCATTATGCAGACTTTCTTCATCCATTCGAATCAGACATCACTTTACTCCGCTTATGGAGAAAGTCCTTTCATCTGCCAAGAATCAGAATGAAAAGAAAATGCACGCCCACATTCGTCAGGGACAATTTGATCTAATTGTTTCCGACAACGGACATTTGCTACTTGGAAATGTTTTCACATTCTATTCTGGCGAAGATTTCATCTATTTTTTACTGTTCACTGCAGAGCAACTGAAGCTCAATCCAGAAAAATTGGATCTGGAGATTTCTGGAGAGGTTGAAGAGCAATCGTCGGTAATTTTGGCAGCCAAAAAATATGTTCGCAATATTCGTTTTGCTGAACGTCCATCCGGACTTCGCTTTGCAGAAGGATTCAATCAGTTTCCACAACATTACCATTTCAACCTTTTTGCCTTACACTTTTTTTCATGATTAGAATTATCGGAGGCAAAAACAAAGGAAGGAAAATTGCTGCGCCAAAGAATCTTCCCGTTAGACCAACAACCGACTTTGCGAAAGAAGCACTGTTCAATATTCTCCGCAACAAATTTGATTTTGAAGAAATCACTGCGCTAGACCTTTTCTGCGGAACAGGCAATATCAGCTATGAACTTGCATCGCGCGGCACAAAAGACATTACCTGTGTAGACATTGACGCAGGCTGCATACACTTCGTCAAGAATACCATTCGTGAAATGGAATTTGATGCAATTCACGCGTCGAATTACGACGTATTCAAATTCCTCCGAAAACAAACGCGTAAGTGGGATCTGATTTTTGCTGATCCTCCATATACGCACAAGCAGATTGCAGAAATTCCAGGACTCATCTTTCAACACGATTTACTTGCAGATAACGGATGGCTCATTGTAGAGCATCCTTCACGGATGTTTTTCCCTCCAGAGGCACCACTACTGGAAAGAAGAACCTACGGCAAAGTAAACTTTTCCATTTTCGGGAAACCGTAGAAATAAGGTCGAATTTCAAGTCGCACTACAGCGTGATTTTTTTGCGTTAACTTTGACCTAAACACATTCAAATATGGAACGCATAGCTGTTTTCCCTGGTTCATTCGATCCGTTTACAACTGGACACGAATCTATCGTGAAGCGATTTCTTCCACTCTTCGACAAGATTATCATTGCTATTGGTGTGAACAGTCACAAAAACTCGTTTTTCCCTCTCGAAAAAAGGAAAGAATGGATTCGCTCCGCGTTTCAGAATTATCCTCACATCATAGTAGATGATTTTACAGGACTCACTATCGATTATTGCCATAAAGTTGGAGCAAAATATATCCTAAGAGGTTTACGCACAACAACCGATCTCGAGTTTGAAAAAGCCATTGCGCAGATGAACAAGTCTATGGCAGATGATATTGAGACCCTATTTATTTTACCAACTCCAGAACTTTCCGCAATAAATTCCACAATTATCCGTGATATAGTACGCAACGGTGGAGATGCATCACGCTTTGTTCCTGAAGGAACAGATTTAAAATTGTAACTCGGCACACGTTTTGCGTTATAACTACATGAGAAATCTCCTGCTTATCCTATTTTCCTTTCTTCTTCTGCCCAATTTAGAGGCTGAAGAATCTACGATTTACGGTCGTGTAGCAGAAGGTTCTGGGAAAGTAATTGGCGTATACATGTATGACGATTACATCACCAATACGGAAAAACAATTAGGCGTTGCTATTACTGGAGATAGCGGAAAGTTCTCCATTACCATTGACATTGCAAACATTTCCTGGGTTTTTCTTAGATGCGATAATCTGTACGGATTTGTTTTTGCTACTCCTGGAAAAAACACGGAAACATTTCTACCGGCCCACAACCCAGATGTGCATATCAACAGTGAAGTAAAATACGAAGTACCCATAACCGTTTGGACTAGCGACTCCACCGACATGAATTTCTTGGCGAGCGATTTCAACGAACGCTTTGATGCCTTTTGGTCAGATTCAGACCAATACATGTATTTCGTTGTGGGACAATCGGCGCTGGTACTCGATTCTTTCCATGCAGAAATGGATTCACATTACGTGTGGGTGAAAAATCCCTATTTCCATACGTGGATGGATTACGGCTTTGCGGCAATGGAGAATGCCACTTTCCAAAGTGAAAGGAGAACTGCAGTTCGTTACTTGGTAAATAAGCCCATTCAATACCATAACCACGAATACATGGGCTTCTTCAATAACTTTTTCAAAGATTATGTTTATCGATGGTCGTTGAAAAAACAAGGAGCCGGAATCTACAGAGCTATTAACGAAAAAGTGAGTTATGATAGTGCAATGGCTTCAATGCGACATATACCTTGGCTGCAGAATGACACGTTACGAGAACTCGTCTTACTCAAAGGTCTCACCGAGTTATATTTTGTAATGTCTTATGATCCGCGAAACGTAATCACCGTTGCCCAACAGATCAGTATTGCCAGCAAAATAAGCGAGCATAGACAAATCGCGAGAAACATTGTTTCCATGTTTACAAAGCTTCGCGTAGGCACAATGGCTCCAGCTTTCACGGGAAGAAATATCAAAGGCGACATTGTCGAACCATTGTCATTGTACAAGGGGAAGTACATCTACTTATTTTTCTATGCAAGCTGGAATGTGAACTCTGTTAATGAACTGCGCTACATGGCAGACTTGCAGAAGAAGTATGGAAAAGAAATCATGTTTGTTAGTGTATCGCTTGATGACGATACTACCGCATGGAAAAAATTCATGAAGGCGAATCCGAAATACAATTGGTTGAATCTTCATTATGATTTTTCGTCCAAACTGAAAGAAGATTATAACCTCTACGCCCTTCCTGTTGGATTTATCATTGATAAAGACGGAAAGTTTTATGCCGCTCCTGCAGATAAACCATCAGGAGATTTAGAATACGTGCTGCACAGATTGGCCTTTCCCAAGAAGCCGCCATTAATGAAGCCTGAAGATCATTAAATCAATAATTACTATCACTTTATCGCGCCTAAATCATTTACAACTTCCACCACCGAATGGAATGTACTCGTTAGCGCGTCTTTCACACCTGCATTGGACATCCACTCTACTCGTGTAATGCCTTCTTCCTCCTGTGGTACTAGTGCGTTGTTAACACAGCAACGCATTTCATACCACCACGTTTTTTTCAAGATCAAATGACCTTTCTCCTTGTAGGTGTGATACGTAGGTGTGAGCGGTCTAACAATAGACAAGCCTGTTACCCCACATTCCTCTTCTACTTCTCGAATTGCAGCCATTTCAGGAGTCTCTCTTTTCTCAAGTTTACCTTTTGGCAAATCCCATTTGTTATTGCGATAAATCATCAGGAGTTTACCTTCAGCATTCAAGACTGCTCCGCCCGCCGCTTCAACAAGTTTTCCCAGTTTCTCAAGTTTTGCCAATAAACGAGAAGGGTCGGCATGCAAAATAATAGTGCGCTCAAAGAAAACCTCTTCCGAATAAGCCAGATCCACTATTAGGGAAAATGTATCCAGAGAATCGTAGTTGACCACTAACGTTCCGGGAATATTTGCAGCCTGACCGGCATCTGACATGAACTGAAAGAGCCTGTTGTTGATGAAAACTTTATACATTTGCTGCATATGCTGAGTAACGCCGAAACGGCTGCGAAAGTTGCGGAATTTCTTCTTCAGATCAAAGCAGTCAGACTACAACCAACAGAACCTTTTACGTGGGCATCGGGATGGAAATCACCGATTTATTGTGATAACCGCAAAACTTTGTCACACCCGCGCATACGAACTTTCATTCGCCAGAAATTTGTCGAAGCGATCACTGCGTCGTTTCCAAAACCTGATGTAATTGCCGGTGTAGCAACTGGAGCAATTGCGCAAGGCGTGTTAGTGGCTGAAGAAATGGGACTACCCTTTGTTTACGTGCGTCCAGAGCCAAAAAAACATGGTTTAGGAAATCTAATTGAAGGAGAAATTAAATCAGGCCAATCTGTCGTTGTGGTTGAAGATCTTATTTCTACAGGAGGCAGTAGCTTGAAAGCAGTAGATGCTTTGCGAGACGCAGGATGTGAAGTAAAAGGAATGGCGGCAATATTTACGTACGGCTTCCCAGATGCTGAAGAAAATTTCCGCAAAGCAGGGGTACAATTATCAACGCTCTGCGACTATAGTTCCTTGATTCGCCAAGCATTGAAAGACAATCTCATTGCTGAAACAGAATTGGAACAATTGGAAGCGTGGCGTAAAAATCCTTCCACCTGGGGAAAATAATTAATCACTTCTAATGTTCGATTTTCATCTGAAAACTTGAAAAGAGACAATTGAGAATCGAAAGAGTAAGCGCATGACGAACATCGAAACAGATAAAGTTGAATGTCAGCAATCGGCAGAGAAAATATTCACTTTCCTATCCGACTTTAACAATTTCCACGCCTTGATGCCACCACAAGTAACGAACTGGACATCAACCAGCGATACTTGTAGTTTCACCATCAATAACATGGCTACAGTTGGAATGCGCGTTCTATCCAAAGAGCCATTTTCCAAAATTCACATTACCTCTGATGGAGGAAAAGTTCCATTCTCTTTTACCTTGGATGTATTGCTGGTTTCAACCGGTGAAAACAACTGTACAGGCCAATTGGTTTTCGCTGGAGATATTCCCATGTTTATCCGCCCAATGGTTGTTGGACCACTTACCAACTTCTTCAATCTTCTTGCCCGCAAGATGACCGAAATTAAGTAGGTCAAAACCGGAAGTTGACCGTCGCGAATTACTACCTTTACAGGCTCAAAACTGAACGCTATGTCTAAAGGTGTATTCAACGTACCAACCCCTATCAACGAACCGATTAAAATGTACGCACCCGGCTCTCCGGAGCGTGCTGAGCTAAAGAAAATGCTCGCACAGCTGCGTTCACAAGAATTAGACATTCCAATGTACATTGGCGGTAATGAAGTGCGTAGCAATAACAAAACGCGCCTCGCGCCTCCGCACGATCATAAACATACGCTCGGACATTTCCACAAGAGTAGTAAAGAACATGTTCAACAAGCCATTGATGCGGCGCTCGCTGCACGCGAAAAATGGGTGAATATGTCATGGGAACACCGTGCAAGTATTTTCCTCAAAGCAGCAGAATTAATTGCAGGTCCTTACC
>Ga0114980_10000246_pt1 | contig 38241 bp, 44 predicted proteins | sample S_140806_EF_Meta_FD_87018 | JGI IMG/M metagenome (GOLD analysis project Ga0114980, IMG submission 87018) | Freshwater microbial communities from Lake Simoncouche, Canada to study carbon cycling - S_140806_EF_MetaG | ecosystem: Environmental > Aquatic > Freshwater > Lake | place: Lake...
AACCAGAAGGGTAACCGTGATGGTTCGGGGCTCATGGCCACAACCCCGCGCGGCCTCACCCGCGGACTTTGCCGCGCCGATGGCCTCCCGAACGGTGAAGGCCGAACCCGTAACCGAACGGCCGGGGGATTCGGAAACCAGAACCCAACGAAACCCCGGGACTACCTCCCACTCTCCCACGGCCCCTTTGACCAACCGGGAGCCGGGGTTGAGTTCCATTGAACACGTACACCGGCCTCTCCCCGGCCGTCGCCGGTTCGGGCAACTGCGAACCATTGCGGCGCGGTACTCCGTCCGGGAGAGAATGCGCTTTCCGCTGGTCAACACCTGGACTTGAAACGTTCCAGAGTACCCGTGCGCGGGGTTGTGAAACGCCATCGAAAGCATGGTGTGCGGGGCCGGGTTCGGGGGCGGATTGTCGGAGTTGCTCATGGCCTCGGAAGGTCTCCCCGGGAGGGGCTCCCCGTCAATCCCTTGTGTGCTGTTCCGGGTGTAGTGAGGGTGTAACGATGGACTCTAGACCGCGAAAACCTAACTATTCGGCGCAAAACTCAACTTGGGCGATGTAGGCAAAAGCGCATGTGCGAAGACATGCGATGACATTCTGCGACATATGCGCACAGTGTAGGTATCCCAATAGTTACATGATATCGCCAACTTAGAGCCGTGTATGGTCACATAGGGTGCCACTTGCGAGGATAGTCGCGACTTCGGAGAGAGGTCTAGAGTCTGGTGACGTATGCACCCGTTGTTACTGTAATTCTACATATACATTGTAAATACCCCACTCTCTCTTTCAATATCTCCAATGATGTTTGCAATCCTCTCAAAAGAAATGGGTGATTGCTAAGTGGTTGAAACCACATGGAGAAAACGTGTTGCGACGACATATACCTACATGCTACGACATTTTGAAAAGTATGGAAAATCGGGAACCGACTTTGATAGGTTAGCAACCCGCAACCCTCCCGGGGAGGCAACCTAACCCGGTTCGGGAAACCAACCATGTAGGGAACGAACCTACATTGCGCGTGTTTGACTACATCCCCCGTACAGTGTTGGCCAACCTCGGAAGGGGTTAGGGAATCGACCTCGGATCTAATACCCTTACTAATTCCCATGGAGACCTCCGAGGCCGGAGGCTAATCCGTCCAGCCCCGTAGCGCCGCACTAGTGGCCCTCGGAGCCGTGGGAGACCTCCGAGGCCGTAGGCTCGCGGGGAGTGGCTTACGGAGCTCCCTACGTGGTATCGTCCGGGGATGTTTGTCTATCCGGCATGTGTGAGATACCCGGGGGAGGGAGAGACGGCCTTTGAGGCTTTCCAAGACTTCGTGTCTTTGGGTTGGGATACCCACTCACCGAACAACCCCCGACGGAAGCCGCGCGGCAACCTGGACTCCCTCCGCCGCAAGTATCAACCCAACACGGTTGACCTTTGGGCGGAGCAATTCGAGTGGGAGGATAGGGCGAACACGTACGATACCGCCATGAACCAAGCCATTGCGGGGTTGATTCGCGACTCCGTTGCGCGTTCGCAAAGCGCGTTGGCTTCGTTTACGGGTATGGCCTCGGATGCGCTGGCCTTGGAGTTTGAACGGTCGTTGACCTCGCTCCGAGGGAAGAAACAGACGATTGCGCCGGAACAGTTGGTTGCGATGGCCGAACGGTTAACCAAGACCCTCGCGGCCCTCTCTCCCCCGAAGCCGGAGGATTCCAAGACCTATTCACCCAACCTCGGAGGGTTGCCGGAGGATGAGTTGATTGCACTGGACCTCCAAGCGTACGACGCCGCGAAGTCTAAGCTCCAACCCGGGGAGCCCCCTCTCCCGGGCGTAACCGAACCCCTGGACCTCTCCGGCGACTCCGCGGGGCTGTTGTGAGCGCACCCTTTAGCGCCCACTCGGCGGAGGCAATCCAGCGCGAAAAGAACCGGGAGCGCATCCGGCGACGGATCGTATCCGAGGGGTTCTATTCGTTTGTCAAGTTCTTTTGGTCAACGGTTGAGCCGGGGGTTCCGTTCTCCGACGGTTGGCATATCAAGTTGATTTGCGACCACTTGGAGGCCGTGAGCCGTGGTGAGATTGAGGGGCTCATTATCAACCAACCTCCGGGAACCTCCAAGAGCTCCATTGTTTCGGTTATGTATCCGGTGTTTGATTGGTTGTGCCATCACTCCGGTGACCGTTTCATGTTCGCGACTTTTGATGAGTCGTTGGCCGTTCGCGACTCGGAGAAAAGCCGCAACCTTGTTAACTCAACCCTCTTCCGTATTCTTTTCGGAGACCAGTGCGGCCATGAGCCGGGTACGTGCAAACACCCCCGGGTTATCCACTCGCGGCATGACAAGTCGAAAGACCGAAGCGATACGTTGGGTGTTTGGTATAACGCCGATGGAGGGTTGAGGTTCTCAACCACTATCCAGAGCAAAGCCACGGGTTGGCACGCTCACAAACAAATCGTTGATGACCCTCTCAAGCCTCAAGACGTATTGGGAGGTTCGGGGGTTGATGCTCGGAACGCGCTCAACCGGGTGACCAACTGGTTTGCCGGGACCATGGCAACCCGTAAAGCGGACCCTAAACGCTTTTACCGAATCATCGTAATGCAACGGCTCCATGATGGAGACCTTGCGGGATACCTGTTGAAGTCTCAACCGGGGGAGTGGGTTCACGTCAACCTTCCCATGGAGTTTATTCCTGAGAAGCGTTGTGACACGAAGTGGGGCCGTGACCCGCGAACGGAGGCCGGGGAGTTGCTTTGCCCCGCACGGTTCGATGCAAAGGCCGTGGCGATTCTCAAGCGGGATATGGGGCCGTTGCTCTACTCGGCGCAATGTCAACAGGAACCCGTACCCCCGGGCGGAGGTATCATTCAAGACACCTGGATTGGATACCATGAGTGGGATTCGCAAGAGTTGGAACGTCGCGGGGCCGTGGGTGTACACAGTTGGGATTGCAGTTTCAAAGACCTCGCGTCCAGTGATTGGGTTGCGGGTCACGTGTGGTATTACCTCCCCTCGGATGATTCGTTCTATCTCACCGAAGTTCGCAACGACCAATGGAACATTCTCGCGACCATGGCCAACATTGAGGCCGCGGTTAAGGCGCATCCGTCTATCTTCACAACCCTCATTGAAGACAAAGCCAACGGCCCCGCAATCGTTACCCTGTTGTCAAACTCCGTTGTGGGTATGGCGGCGGTAACCCCGAAGGGCTCCAAAGAGGCGCGGTTGATGGCATGTACCCCGGCTTTCGCGGCTGGACGGGTGAAGATTCGGAAGGGCCAACCCTGGACGCAACGTGTGGTTGATGAGTTGGTGAGGTTCCCCCGGTTCACAACCGACGATAACGTTGATGCTTGTACGCAAGCTCTCGGATACTTTCTTCAATCGGGTTCGGCCTCATGGCTCAAATACATGGGTGAACTTTTCACGTACCAACACGCCGCTTGAGGTAGAGTCAAGACCATGGACCACACACACCAACACCTGGACGCGCAAGCCCTCACCATGGCCGCGTTTGACATTCTCGCAAGTCGCCCGGGAGGGGCCGTTGAGCCCTCGGAAGGGGAGTTCCGAGAGGATGGTTGGTTCAACAGCAATACGGGCATCGGTGACCCTACGGAGGGAGACGCGCATTACCTCAAAGGGCCGCAACTCACGTTGCCCGAACTCTCCGCAATCTACTATGGCGACGACTTGGCATACCGGGTTGTCTCAAAGCTCCCCTCCGAGGCCATGAAGCGAAAGCCCGTGGTGAAGAATAAGAAGGCCAGCAAAGAGCAAGTAACGGCGGTTCAAACCCGGTTGGACGCTCTCGGATACCAAGAGAAGATCCGCGATTCTGCAATCTTTGGCCGGTTGTTCGGTGATGCCGGTTTGTGGCTCGCAACCAACGCGGACCAAACCCAACCCTTCCGAATGGGTGAGCCGGTTCGGTTTCTCAAGCAACTGGATAGGCGCGTTCTTATCGCGGCTGGTTACTACTGCGATCCCAACTCGGAGCTCTTGGGCCAACCCTCCGCTTATTCGGTCGTACCCGTGGGTATGACCCTCAATTATCAAGCCCTCGGAAGCCGGGTTCACGCGACGCGCGTTCCCATGTTTCACGGGATGAAACTGGACCCTGTTGAGCGCGCATACAACATGGGTTGGAATTACTCAATCCTCCAACGCATCTACGGCGCGATCAAAGATATGGGCGAAACGTGGGGAGGCATTTCCGTTCTGTTGCGGGAACTCTCAATCAAGGTGCTCAAGGTCAAGGGACTCAAGACCGCTAACGAAGTTCGGCCCGATCTTGTGCGGTTTCGTCTGAAACTCGCGCGGCAAACCCTCTCCACGCTTCACATGCTGGCCATTGACGCCGATGCTGAATCTTTCGAGAGGGTTGAGAGTGGCACGCTCACGGGTGCGGCGGCAATTCTGGAACAGTTGTTGGTGAGGCTCTCCGCCGCGGCTGAAATGCCGGTAACGGTGCTCTATGGTCGGAGCCCCTCCGGCCTCAACGCAACCGGGGAGAGTGACCTCCAACTCTGGTATGATTCCGTCGCAACCTACCAGCAAAATGAGTTGCTCCCTCCCATGATGCAACTTCTTAACGCGGTTGCCGCGGAGTTGTGTCCCGGGGTGAGTGGTTGGGAATGGGAGTTCCCTCCCCTCAAGGTTCCGACGGAGGCCGAAAACCTCGCGGCCATCAAGGCCGTTTCAGACCTGGATATCCAACTCATCAACGCGGGCATCGCAACCCCGGAACAGATTGCCGTGTTGAGGTTCGGGCCGGAGGGCCATTGGAGGCCGGATTACTCTTCCCTGGATATCAGCGTGGCAAAGGCACTGGCCTCCGGCCCTCCGTCGCGGGAGCCCCTGGACGGCCCCGGAGACGGCGGAGACCCGGCCCTTGACCCGTCCAAGCCTCCGGCCCCTCCCCCGGCCCTCCCGGCCCCCTCCGCGGCTTCTGGTGAGGGGCCGTGATTCGTTGGGTAGTCATCAACGGCCGGAGGCTCCCGGCCCCGCAACCCCCGGCCCCCGCGGCCTATCGCAACGGGCTGTTGCGTATGCTCCGGGAGCTTGAATCCGTCTATCTTGAGGCCATGGGCGCGGAGCCGGAGTCTCGCGAGGATTCGGGGCTGGTTCGGAGGTTGCTCGGAAACCGCGTTGCGCTGGTTCGGTTGCTCCAGAAGACAGACCGCGCAAGGGGGCTCACCCAACACAACCTCTCATTGATGATTGATGGAGTAATGGAATACTTCGGCCAAACGGAGTTGGTTGACCAGTTTGGCCGCGCGATCGTTCGGGATGCCAACTCCGGGTTTGACAAGTTGGTCAAGGCCAGCGCGAAACCCGGCCAACAACTCAAGGCATCCATTTACGCAATCAACCTCAAGGCCGGAAGTTCGGATATGGCCCCGTTTCTGGACGGGTTCCGTCGGAAGAACACGGATCTAATCAAACGGCTTGTGGGTGAGCAAGTAGTCAAGACGGAACGTGTGATTGCGAACTCTTACGGGGAACACGTCCGGGTGTTGAGGGAGCGAATCCAAGCGGCCACGGGTACGACCGAAAGCCACGCGGAGTTGCTCGCGCGTGACCAAACACTCAAGGCCAACGCGGACATTCAACGCTTTCGCGCTCAATCCGTGGGCGCAAACCGTTACACCTGGATAACCAGCAACGATGAAAGGGTGAGAGGTAGACCCGGGGGGAAGTGGGAGGATTCGGATTCAAACCACTTCAAGTTGCACGGCAAACAATTCGAGTTTAACAAACCCCCTTTGACCAACGCAAAGAAGGGTATTCACTTGAACCCGGGAATGGACTTCCAATGTCGTTGCACGGCAACCCCGGACCTTTCACATATTTTCGAGTGAGGTATAATAGAGCCATGGTCACAAGAGCTTTCCGGCTTGACTCGGAGTTGCCGGGGAACATCGAACGCACGCCGCAAGGGGGAGCAATCATTCCCGCGATGCTCACCCGTTCGGGAGTGGTTTCCTACGTTCAACCCGACGGCTCAACCGTCCGGGAGTGGAGGCCATGGGAAGAGGTCTCCGCGCCCGAAAGCCTCGCGACCCTGGACGGGGCTCCGGTGTGTCTGGAGCATCCGGGGCTTGTGACCAACTCCAACTTTCGGGAGCACACTCGCGGCCACGTAGTCAACGGCTCCGTGGGGCCGCAAGAGCCCTTCGCATCCGGCAAGCTCTGGATTCAAGACGCGGAGCTTCTGGACGATGTTGCATCGAACCGTCGGGTTGAGTTGAGCCCCGGGTATAATTGCAGCGTGGAGAAGTCCAGCGGGGTAACCCCCGACGGGGAACCTTACGACGCAATCCAGCGCAAGATTAGGTACAACCACGTTGCGGTTACTCGGAAGGGGAAGCAAGGGCCGGAGGTATCCCTCCGTCTTGACTCGGAGGGTAACCTTGCGTCACAATCCAGCGGGGCCAACGCGCCCGAAAGGCAGTTTCAGACCATGAAAACGGTAATGATTGGCGGTGTTGCGTACATCGTCGGAGGCACGGAGGCCGATAACGCGGCGCTTCTCGCGGCCCTCGCGCGTGAGGCTACGCGGTTCGATTCGCTGGCCTCGGAGCGTGCGACGCGAGAGGCCGAACTCAAGTCGCAAGCTCTCGCGGCAACGGCGCGCGCGGAGGCCGCGGAGAAGAACCTTCAAGCCGCGCTTCGGTACGACGCAACGGATACGGAGGTTCTCGCGAAAGCGGCCTCCATCCTCGGAGCGGATTACAAGGCCGAAGGCAAGACCTCCGGCGAAGTGATGCGCGATTGCGTCGCGAAAGCGTACCCCGAACTCTCCATGGAGGGGAAGTCGGAGGATTACGTTTCGGGGTTGTTCGATGCAATCGAGGTTGAAACCGGGGAGGATGTTCCCTCCATGGACGGTGCTCCCCCGGCCGCAACCGACGACTCGAAAGAGCCCCCGGCCCGCATGGACTCGCATCCGAGCGTGGCCCGTGTGAACCTCGCTTCGGCCCTCCCCGGCAAGCCCCCGGCTCCCGCGCGGCCGGAGCTCTCCGCAACGGAGCAACTCCGTCAAGACTCCCTCGCGCGGGGCCGCGCGCCTCTCCGGGGGAACTAGGCTCAACCCTCAACCGACAACATCGAACCTCAAGGGATAGCGTCCAATGCCCACGTTCAATTACGGAATCCAACCGCCGCGCGCCGTCTCCGGCATAATCGGAGACCTCAACCTCGCAACCATCGAAACGGCCGTGTTGGTCGATTCAACCGGGACCAGTTCCGGCAAGGTTGCTCTCCAACTCCCGGGAGGCTTCGGGGGTTCGGGTATCAAGACCATGCAACGCACGCGGACCAGCGGAACGCGCGCGTTTCTTGGGTTCGTTGCGTACAACCCCGGACTCCCCGGTGACCCGGCAACCTCGGAGTACGCCAACGGGATGTTGGTTCCGGTGTGCCGTCAAGGTCGCATGTGGGTTTACTGCGAGAACTACTCAACGGACCCTATCTCCGCGGCCGATACGTGGTACGCGCGTGATTCGGGCGGAGCCTCCGGCGCCCCCGGAAACCTCCGGTATGGCGACGATGATTCGGCCACGTGTACGCGAATCCCCGTCGGCCACTTGAAGGCCGTTGACTCCATCGCGCTTTCCGGTGGCGCCGCGCTGGTTCTTCTGGATTTCAACCTCCGTCAACCGGCCCAAGTCGGCCCCACGGGCCCCGCGGGTGTCACGTGGCGCGGAGCCTACGCGGGCGGTACGACCTACGCGGTCAATGACCTCGTGCGCGAAACCGGGGGTTCGGCCCCGGGCGTTTACATCGCCATTCAAGCGGGTTCGGGACACCTGCCCTCTACCTCTTCAACCTACTTCGCAGCGTTCGCGCTGGACGGCGCGTGAGCGAGTAGACACAACCTCAACCGACAACCGTTCAACGTAGAAAGCCCCCACTTCCATGAAGATCCAACGCAACCGCGGCCCCGGCCCCCTCAACCGCCGCGCGGACCTTTCGCGCGAGGATTCGCAACTGGCCTCCGTTCTCGCCCGTGCGGCGGAGGCCGGTGCGCGGCAACAGAACGTCATTACGGTCACGCCGCAACTTCTCCAACGTTTCGATTCGGATTCCATCAACCTTACGGTTGATTTCCGTACCCGGCTCTCTCAGGTCTACCGCGACAAGTTCCAAGCTCTCCGCGCGCTGGACTTCGTTCCCATGCTGGATTCGCCGGTTCACCAGACTTCAACCGGGTACATCGGAGAGTTTCTCTCCAAGGTTGGAACGGCCCAACTCATCACCGAACTCTCCACGGATGTACCGTTGGTGAGCCTCACCGGCCGTCCCTTCACCGGCAACATCGCCACGTATGGCGCGGCCGGTTCGTGGTCTCAAATGGACGTGTTCCGCGCGGCGGTTGGTCTCATCAACCTCCCCGTGGAGACACAGAAAGCGGCGCGCGAGGCCGTAGAGACCATGACGGATTCGCTCGTTTCGCTCGGAAACAGTGACGCGGGCATCCCCGGGTTTCTCTCGCATCCCTCCGTGGAGACGGTTCCCCTTTCCGCGGGCAACTGGACCTCGCTTTCGCATTCGGCCGTGGTGGCCGACATTCTCACGTGGGTTGGCGGCCTCATGGCCCGCGTGGGGTACATCGAAAGTTCGGTGCCCGATACGATTCTTCTCCCTCCCCTCGCGAAAACCGCGCTTCTCGCGATTCGTACCACGCTCGGAGTGAGCGCATGGGCCACGGTCACCCAAGAGCTCCGAGAGGCTTACGGTATCACCGTGGATACCTGGAGCCGCCTCGCTTCGGCCGGAACCGGGGGAGCCGCGCGCGTGGTTGCGTATCGGCGCGATCCCAAGATTTTGGGGGCCATCGTTCCCATGGTCTACACGGAGTTCGCTCCGCAAGAGCGAGGCTTCCAAGTGGTGATTCCGGCCATGGCCCGTTGCGGCGGTACTGTGGTCATCGAACCGAAGGCCATTGCCTACGCCGACAACTCGCTTGCGTGAGCGAGGGGCCAACTCAACATCAACCGACAACGTGTGAGGTTCAAGTATCATGGCACGCATCCGAATTACCAGCCGCGCGAGTTTCGGGTTTCAAATCCTCTCCATCGGCGCAATCTTCGCGGCCCTCGCTCCGGGAGGTCAACCGGCCACGTGGGAGGGTGAAGACAAGCTCTCCGACGGGGAGCGGCGTCAACTCGCGCGATGGGAGCCCATGGGGGTGACCCTGGAGCCCCTGGACGGCCCTCCGGCCCCGGTGGCCCCTCCCCCGGAGCCTCCGGCCCCTCTGGAGCCCCTGGACGGCCCTCCGGCCCCGGCCGCGCCCCCGGCTCCCCGGTCCAAGGCAAAGCCCCCGGCCGCGCCTCCGGCCCCTCCCCTCCCGAACGGCTAGCCTCCCGGCCTCGGAACGCGGTACAGTGAAGGCATGGACCTTCCGACGTTCCGAGTCCGGTTCCCGGCCTTCAACAAAGCCCCCGATACTCTGGTCCAAGCAAAGATTGACGCCGCGTTGCGACGTTGCTCCGCGGCTTCGTGGGGAGACTTGCGCGACGACGGTGTTGCGCTTTGGACGGCTCATCAACTTACCATGGAGCCGGAGGGCCGCGAGGTTAGAATCGCGAACCAGCAAAGCGGAACTTCAACCTACAAAGACCAGTTTGATGCGCTGGCCATGGTTGCCGGGTTCGGGCCGGTTGTGGTGTGAGCCGTGGGAGTCAAGGTCAAGCAACGGAACCCTAACGCAATCAAAGATCGGATTGCGGCAACCCCGCGTATATCGGTCAAGGTTGGCGTGCAAGGCACGGAGGCAACCCGGGACCATGGAGGGGTTACCGTTGTTGACATTGCGGCAATCCATGAGTTCGGGTTAGGGAACGTCCCTTCGCGCTCATGGCTCCGAGCGTGGTACGACGCACACGAAACCGAAGCCGCGGAGAAAATGCGCAAGGGATACCAGAAGGTTATTAGCGGGGAAATCAACGCGGAGACGTTGGGCCGTGCAATCGGCCTTTGGGCTGTTGCCTCCATCCAAGAGCGAATCAGCGCGGGTATCTCGCCCGGGTTGAGCGATGCGACGAAAGCCCGCAAAGAGTCAACAACACCGCTCATTGATACCGGATTGTTTCGCAGTTCAATTACCTTCGTTCTTTCAACCGGCGACATACTTTCGGGGGTTCTGCCATGACCTGGACGCAAGCGATGGAGGCCATCAAGACGGCGGTAGCTACCTCCGCGGGGCTGGACACAAGCCGGGTAGAGTGGGCGCACACCGGCCGTGATGGAGAGTGGACCGAATACCCGCGGGTCAAACTCACCCCCGCGGGTAACCGTCAATTCGGGTTGCCGGAAGAACGGCACACGTGGGTTGAGCCAACCGCAACCGAACCGGGTTACCTCCGCCGCGAGGTCTGGAGCGTTGACCTCTTCCGAGTAACCGCGCGCATCGAATGCGATGCAACGGCCCTCGGAGACGGAGCCCCGTTCGGCCCCGCGGATAGGTTCGCGAAAGTCATCTATACCCCGGGCGTTTCCGAGGCTCTCCGCGCGGCCGGAGTGGCCCTCAACACCTTGGGTGAGTTCGGCCCCTTCGCGGCAACGGCGGAGAACCGGGAGCTTTCTGTTTCGGTTGCCGAAATGGTGTTCCAAGTCAACGCACCCGTAGACACAACCCCTCCCGGCGGAGTGGGTTGGTTCAACCGGGTTGAAATCAACTATGAGGTCAAAATGCCTGGATTCACCGTCGGGCCGGTAACTGAGAACCCCTCAACGCTTCTCTACCTCCCTTCAACACCGCTCACGGGTACAAGCGGCAACCCCGACAAGACCGCGGATTTGGTTCTTCCGCGGGGGTTCGTGGCCGGAGTCGGAACACGATACCAGTTGTCGGGGGTGTTTCTGGTCTACTCCGCGGCCGGTGCGCTTCTCGCGTGTCGCGAGGTTGGCGGTATCATCGCGCAACGTGGTTCGGGCACATGGGTTGAGTTGGTCGGAGGTTGGATGCGTACAACCACGTTCACGGGTTGGAGCTCCTACTTCGTGAGCGAAACCAACCTCCCCGGTTTGGGCTTCACCGGAACCTATCTCCAAGCGTTCGCGGCCCCGCGGAATGGTGCCTCCGTGCGAGTGGAGTTCCGCGGAGCGATTGCGGCCTATGTGACTTCCGTGTAGGCTTGAGGGGCTGTAACAGCGGGGCCGCAAGCCCGCGGCCTCTCCCAACATCGGAGCTCCATCCATGAACCGTCAAGCCCGTCGCACCGGCCTCTTTCCCCGCAACCGCCAACCCTTCCGCGCGCGCTTCACCACAACCGAAGTGGTCAACTCCGCAAGCCTCACGGCCGCAACGGATGCCATCGCGGCGCTTCGTACCGCGATGCGCGCGGCCGGTGGCTTCCCCGTGAGCCTCTCGCCCGTCCAGGTCACCGGCACGGGGAGCCCCGTCAACGCCAACATGACCATGCCGGATTCGGGGGAGTACCCCATCAACGCGGGCGACAAGCACGAACTCACCGGCTACTTCCAAGTCATCGCGCAGGAACCGGCCGTGGTCGTGGGCTTCCGTCGCGTGGAGGGGCTGGTTCTGTCGCGCGGTTCGGGCGTGTGGAACGATCGGCGCACGGGTGAGTTCGCGGTGACCATGAAGCACGCGGATTTCGCGAACTACTTCGCCAGCGATTCGGCGTTCCCGGACGTGGCGAACAACTCCGGCGCGCTGGCGTGCCTCTACACCGGCATCGCGGATGCGATCTTCACCATTGACGGTGATTTTGTCATCACGAACAAGGGTGTTGACGCGCCCGCGTGATGGCCGCGCCTCGCGCGTGACCTCCCCTCCGGCCTAGTTCCAGCCCCTCCGCCCCCTCTCCCAACTCATCAACGCTGGTCCCTTCCGTGGCGCCGCGAAACGCGGTACACTAGCCACGAAAGGAACTTGCACACCCATGAGTGACCCTCTCGGAATCGTTGAGGTCTCTATCACCGGAACCTCGCAAACCCCGGCCGTTGCCGGGTTCGGAACCGGCCTCATCCTCTCCAAGCACACCCGGTTTTCGGGCATCCGAACCTATACCGGCCTCGCGGGAGTCGCGGCCGATGGTTTCGTCGCGAGGTCTCCGACGTACCTTATCGCGCAAGCCTACTTCGCGCAGAACCCCCGGCCCGCGCGCCTCAAGATTGCGAACAACGTTTCAAGCGTGGCATGGACGGCCCGCTTTGACGTGACCTCCGTTCCGGCCGTGGGTACGGTGGTTGAGGTCAAGCTCTACACGTGGGATTCGGTTCTGAGAACTGGAACCTACACCGTTCTCACGGGCGACGCCGCAACGGACATTGCCGCGGGGCTCCATGCGAGTTTGGACGCGCTTACGGGTGTCTCAACCTCTTTCACCCTCACCAACGAATATTTCACCATGACCGCGGAAAGCGGTTCGGGGCGCAAGCTCCAAGTGGTGAGCCTCCATCCGTGCGTTTCGTATCGGGATACGGAAGCCGGTTCGGATTACGATACCCGGCTCTCGGAACTGGCCTTGGTTGACCCGGATTTCTATGGCGTGATGATTGACTCCACTTCGGGAGCCAACATTGAGGCCGTTGCAACGTGGTGCGCGACGGCCCAACGGGTGTTCTTTGCGGTGACGCAAGACACCCGGGAGAAGACCAGCGGGGCCGTGTTGCTCCCGGCCCTCATGGCCGCGGGTCACAAGCGGGTTGATGCCCGTTACAAAGAACGGGGAGAACGCTCGGATGGAGCCATGGCCGGAGTGATCCTCTCCCGCACGTGGGATTCGGGAACGGCTCCCACGTGGGCTTTCCGGGAGCTCTTGACCATCGGTGTTGACCCGCTTACCCCGACGGAGGTTACCGCCGTTCTGGCCAACAACGGCTCCGTCTACGTGGCAGACCGCGGAGGCCGTATCACGTGGGAGGGTAAGACTCCCTCCGGCACCTATGGTGACCTCACCGTGTTTCTGGATTGGTTGGATGCCCGTATCGGTGAAAGCGTGTTCGGGTTGCTCTTGCGGGAGCTCCGGCTGGCCTATACCTCCGAGGATATCCAGAAGGCACAAGACGCGGTTTGGGATGTTCTCCGCGTGGCCATCGAACGCAAGGCCGTTTCGCTGGACTTCCCCGTTGAACTCACCGCACCGGCCCCCGGCGATGCGACGACAAGCGAGCGCGAAAACCGGACCCTCGGAGGGGGCGGTATTCGCTTCTCTTTCGTGTTCTCCGGTGGCATTCACAAGGTACAGGTCAACGGGGTTGTCACCCTGTAACCTCAACGACGGATAGAGAGGATTCCCGCCATGAGTGAGCCTATCGGCCTTCACAACCCCGTTCTCTGGACGCTTCTTTTCGACACGTTCTCCATTCAAGGGTTCGGCGACGGGGATGCTATCTCCATCGAACCCCCGACGGAAACGATGGTTGCGAAGCGCGGAACGATGGGAGAGTATGCGGTTGCGATTGTGACCGATGGTCTCCACGCGCTGAAAATCAACGTGCATCAAACCAGCGCAACCAACGCGGTATTGCGGGCGAAGTTCCGCGCGCAATACGCCGCGGGCTGGAAACCCAAGGTGTGTTCGTTGAAGAACCGCACCACGGGGGAGACGTGGCGCGGAGTCGCGTGGCTTGACAACGATGCTCCCCTCAAAGTGGGGAAAGAAGTCCAGAACGTGGAGTGGTCTTTCGGTTTCATCGTAGACCAATACACGGCCCCCACTTCGTAACAACTGCCTTCAAGGTGTGAGGTTCCAACCATGCTCAAGACGGAAACGCAGCGATTCGGCGAAACTCCCCCGGTCACCGATACGGCCGGGGCTGTTCTCACTCCCGGCAACCCGGGGGTTGAGGTTACCTGTACTCAAATGCCCTGTAGCCTCCAACGCGAGGTTTTCGCGTGGCTTCTCTCGCAGTTCCCGGAGAACCTCCCGGAGAACCTCATCCGAGGCCGCAAGGCTACGGCGGAGGGGGCCGCAAACTTCGCGTATCAAGTCGCGCGGCGCATCCTCGCGGCCCCGGGAGGGGTTGCGTACCTCCAAAAGCAATTCGGGCAACACTCCATCGCGCGAGTCCAGCGCAACGGCAAGTGGCAGACGGAGCCCTTGGACGAGGGGTTGTGTGATGAGTTGTTCGGCGCGCGGTTTTCCGTGTTGCTTGAGTGGCTCGTGTACTCCCTCATTTTCAACTTCATGGACCTCATCAATCTGTTGCCCGATTGGGGAAAAGAACTCCCGGCAATCGTGGCCGCAGCGATGGCCGGAGAAACCCCCGCGGAGCCCCGGGCGGAGTAAAGCGGGCGACTATCCAACTCCCTCCGGGGGCCGATTGGTTGGTTTGGAGAATCGTTCTCACCCCGGAGCATTTCAAGGCCAGCAAAACAGAGATTGAAACAACCTGGACCTTTGTTGAGTTGCTCCAAGCGCATATGTTTCTTGACCAATTCGAGAGCCTCAACAACGCGGAGTGAGTCATGGGCGCGATTCGGGAGTTGATTGCGAAGTTTGAATCCGAGGCCGATAACAAACCCCTTGAGGCAACCGACGGGTTGCTTGACAAGTTGGCAAAGAAGTCCGGGGTTGTCGGAGACGGGTTCAAGCGACTCAAGGGAGCTCTCGGAGGCGCGGCCATCGTCGGGGGTGTTATCGGTTTCGCCCATGCCTTCGTTGGGGAAGTCGAAAACCTCCAATACACGTCGGATAGACTCCGAACCACAACCCATGACCTCCAACTCATGGGAGCCGTTGGCCGTTCCGTTGGGCTGGACCTCAACGCAACGGCCGGTGTGCTTGGAAGCCTCCGCGCGAAGGTAGATGAGGCCGCGCGAGGCTTGGGCGACGGGGGATATACGTTTCGTCGGTTGGGTGTCCAGGTAAGAGACTCCAACCGGCAAGTTCGGCCCCTCGCTCAAATCTTTGGAGACGTGGCAACGGCCCTCTCCGGTGTGCAACGGCCCGCGCGGCAACTCATGTTGACGGAGCGGCTGTTAGGCTCCGAGGGCCGGAGGTTCATTAGCCTCTTCGCAGAGGGCCGCGATGCAATTCGCGACTTCTCACAAATCATGGCGGAGAGTGGCGGAGGTATCTCGCAAGAGTCTATCAACGCGGGGCTCCGGCTCTCTCGCGCGTGGAATATCGCCGGGTTGAGCCTGGATTCCCTCAAGAGCCGGATTGCCCTGTTTCTGTTGCCAAAACTCGAATGGTTGGTGCGAACCGGAACGAAGGTTCTCAACTTCTTTAACACAACCACGATTGCCGCAAATGGGTTGGGTATCGGCCTCGCGGCCATGGGAGCCATGGGAGCGCGTTCCGCGGCCATGTGGGCCATCGCAAACCTTCCCTTGATTGCTCAATTCGCAGTTATCGCGGCCGGTATCGGGGTTGTGGTTGTGGTCGTTGATGACTTGATAAACCTCTTCACCGGAGGTCAATCGGTTATCGGTTCGTTCATTGATGAAATGTTCGGGGTTGGCGCGGCCGGTGAGACGGTTACCTATATCAAGGGGCTCTTTGATGACTTTCTCTTCACCGTGCGAACCATCACCGGGGCCATCGGTGAGTTTTGGGATTCAATGTCAATCGGCCCGAACGCGCGAGACAACCCGGCTTTGCGAGCCTCCCGAACTCCCATGCGTGCGCGGGGAGTCACCCCCGGGGCCGTCGGAGCGGTTGATACCCGCGCGCTCCCCGCTGGCGTGTCTGCCACGGCCCAAGCCAACGCGGCGGAGAGCCTCCGACGGATGCTCACGGGTGCGGCCCCTCTCCCGGGGCCACGGAGGGGCCGCGAGGGGGCTCCGACGACTCCGGCCGGTGCGTCGCCCGTCCAGGTCTCCCCGGGGCTCTCCGGGGGCCGTGGCGTGGCTCCGGTGATGGTTCCCGCCCCCGGTGGCCGCGGAGCTCCGCGCGCCTCGGAGGTTAACCTCCACTCCAACCCCGCGGTTCACGTGACCATCAACAACCCGACGGGGAACGGGGCCGATATCATCCGGCAAGCAACTCCGGCCGTTCGGCGTATGCTCTCGGATGAGAGCCGGGAGCAAGTCCGCGCGCTCCAAGATTCCGGGTTGGTCTCATTCCAAGGGAGCGAGGATTAGCCATGGGCTGGCTTTACGGTTTCGATGACTCGGAGGTATTGGAGTTCCCGGGGCTGGTTACGAAAGTGGTGCCTCACGGCTCCATGGAGGTCACCGAAAAGCCCGTTGAGGGAGGCGCGGCCCTCACCGATCACACGGTGTTGAAGCCCCTCCGAGTGACGGCAACGGTGTTTGTCTCCCCCGTGGAGACCCGGCCGGGGCTGGCCTCAACGGTCAAAGCCGCAACAGAACTCATTGAACGAATCCAAGCCGCGCGCACGGTCAACACCGTGGGAGTCGCCGGAGACGTTGGGCCGTGGGAAGAGTTGCTCTTGACCGAATGGCAAGTAGTCCGGGAGTTCAAAGAGGGAAACGGAGGGGAATTTGAGTTGGAGTTTACTCGCATCGTTTTCGCGCGAGCCGTGACAAACGCGCCCATTCCCCGGAGGCCGCGCGACCGTGCGCGCATCAACCGCGGCCCTCAAGCGACGGCGGAGACTCCCCGGCAATCGCTGGCCTTTGCGACCTATAACCGGCTTTTCGGTGAGGGTCTTATCTCAACGAACAACAGGTAGGGCCATGGCAACCGCTGTACAACTTGCGCTCCCGAATCCCCCGGAGCCGTTCTTTTCTCAACGTACGGTGTTGGGAGGCCGGGAGTTCTACTTTGAGTTCAATTGGAACCAGAGGGCCAACCGTTGGTTTCTCTCCATCTATGATGCGAACGAAAGCGCGATCATGCTTGGTGCGAAACTGGTTCCGGGGCTGGCCATTACTTACCGGGTTCGCGACCCTCGTTTCGCGGCCGGTGAGTTGCTGTTGCTCGGAACTCCCCCGACGCTTGAGACTTTGGGAGACGGTTCGTGTTCGTTGGTGTATGTTGAGCCATGAGCACGCTTGACCTCTTCAACCGCTGCTATCGGGTGAGGTTCAACGATCTTGTGTTTGACAGCCGCGAGCCGGGGGGCGCGTTGGCCGTCAAATTCGAGGTCACGAAAACGCTTTACTCCATGGCCAACACGGGGAGTGTGACCCTCACCAACCTCAACGAATCGCACCGAACCCGGCTCGCGGCCCTCCGCCAAAGCCGGAGGCGCATCCGGGTTGAGTTATGGGCCGGATACGGTAATGATCCCTCCCTCATTTTCGTGGGTGACCTCCGCGGGTTTGAAGACTCGGCGGAGGGGGTTGAGGCATCAACTAAGGTTTTCGGAACCGACGGCGGTTACAAAATCACCGATACGCGGTTCACCCGGTCATACGCGGAGGGGGTTGATATCCGGGTTCCGGTTCGTGACCTCGCGCGCTCCCTTTCGTTGGGTGATGGTAACCTCAACGAACTTGGTTTGTTGCAACTTGGCAACTATACGACCCTCCCCCGGCCGAAGTCGTTTCACGGGCTGGCCTCCAAGTCATTGACGGAGTTTCTCCGCGGCTTGGGCCATACCTGGAGCATTCAAAACGGGGCTATTCAAATCCTCCGCAACGGTACGGCCCTCGCGCGAACGGGGGTGAGGCTCAACAAAGATACCGGGTTGATTGAAGCCCACTTCGTTGACCGGAGAACCGTTCGCATCCTCTCGTTTCTCATTCCCGAACTTGCTCCCGGGTATCGCATCACGGTTGACTCGCAAAGGGTCTCCGGGGATTTCCGCGTGCATTCGGTGAAGTATTCCGGGGATTCGTGGGGAGGGGATTGGTTGTGTGAGACGGAATGCCGGATTCCCCGGCCGCTCACTCCCTATTGAGAAAGACCAGCAACCATGACACCCGAAGCAATCGACGCATTGGGGAGGATCTTTGAGGCGCAACGCTCGGAGATTAGAGTCTCCCTCTTCGCGCGAGTCACCCGGTTTCATAACGACACGAAAACCCCGACGGTTGACTGCCAACCCGTGATTGCAGAGTCCATCACTTCGGTTGAGGGAGTTCGGGACTTTGAAGCGTTGCCGGAGTTGCTCAAGGTTCCGGTTATGTTCATGCAAGCCGGAGACATTTACATTTCATTCCCCATGGCGGTTGGAAACATCGTTTCAGTTACGGTGAGTTCGCAAGACTTCGCGCACTGGTTTGTTACCGGGGAGGATTCCCGGGCGGAGGATGGTAGAAACCACTCCCTTGACAACTCCATTGCGTTTCCGTGCGGTTTCTCCGCGGGCCGGGGGCCGGTTATCGCGACGGGTGCCATGGTCATTGCGGCCCCGGAGCTCCGACTCGGAACAGCAACCGCAAACCTGCATTTGGCCGTGGCAGAACTGGTCAAGGCCGAACTCAACAGGTTTGCGGCCGCTTTCGATGGCCATACGCACGCAACGTCCAGCGGGGTAACTGGAACTCCGGCCGCCGCTCCGACTCCCACTGTGCTTTCTCCCGCGGGTGAGGTACGCTCCGAGAGAGTCAAGGTTGATTCATAGGGAGTGTGTCCAGTGTCAAAAGAACTTCGTGCGGCCCTCAAAGCCGCGGGGCTCATGGTCGTTTTCTCGCTCGCGGCCTCCCTCTGCGCGGAGGGTTGCGGGGCCGGTGGCCCTTCGTGGGTTGATATTCTCAAGATCGGGGTTGGGTTCGGCCAATGCGTGGCCACGGAGGCCGGTAGGATTGACCCTCTCAAGTTCGGGGGAACGGGCGACGCTGGAGCCCCTCGCGACGCTTCCGCGGAGTGACCATGACAACCGGAGTTTTCGCCCCTACGGCCGTTGATATTCTCATGGATGAAACCTCCGGGGATATGGCACTGGTCCAGGGTGAGGCAACGTTCTCCGAGGGGCTCCAGGCTATCGCCCAAGGTGCGCGAATCCGGTTCAACCTTTGGCGCGGGGAGTGGCTTTGGAATGCCGCGGAGGGGCTCCCCATGCTCTCCGAGGTCATGGCCCGTGGTATCCCGCTGGACGATATCCGCGGGGTGTTCTCCCGGGGGCTGTTGCTGGTTCCGGGGGTTCGTTCGGTCACCCGGTTGGAGGTCTCACGGCTCTCCGCAACCCGGGAGTTGGTTGTTGACTTCGTGGCAAAGACCAACGCGGGGCTTCTCGCGGCCTCCGACTTCGCGCCCTTTGTGCTGTCCTATGCCCGTTGAACCCGTGGTAGAGTGGCCCCATGGTCTACGGAGTCACCCCGCAAGGCTTTAACGCCAAAACAGCCGCAACGATCTTGGATGAGTTGGCCGAAAAGCAAGCCTCCGATATCGGCCCCCTCTGGAACGCTCGCGGCCCCTCCCTCATTGGGCTGGTAAACACGTCCATCGCAACCCAACTCGGCGCGGCATGGGAAGCCCTCGCGGCCATTCACAAGCAATTTGACCGAAGGGACGCGGAAGGGGAGGCACTGGATTCCGTGGGAGCTCTCACGGGTACGTTGCGACGGCCCCATCGGCGCACGGTCGTTACGGCCCAATGCCTCATGGTTCCCGGGACCAGCGTTGTTGCTGGTCAAATGGTCGCGCATGTTGTCGGAGACACAAACCGACGATTCCAGAACTCCGCCGCGTTTACCGTTCCCGGCTCCGGGTCTACGGGTACGGTGATTGATGTTCAATTCGAGTCGGTTGAGTTCGGCCCGATTGCGTGTCCAGCAACCTACCTCACCCTTCGGGACACGGCCGTTACAGGTTGGCTCTCCATCAATAACGCGGCGGATGGAGAGTTGGGTGATGGAGTGGAGTCGGATGAGGCTTACAAGATCCGTCAAGAAAGCGAACTTGCGGCCGGAGGTTCGGCCACGCAACCCGCGTTGATTGCGGCCCTCTCCGACGTTGACGGGGTTTCAACGCTCGCGGTTCTGGTCAACGACACGGATTCAACCGCGGATGCGATTCCGGCTCACTCCATGGAGGTTGTCATTTCCGGGGGTGATGACCAGCAAATCGCGGAGGTTCTCTTTGCAGAGAAAGCCCCCGGAGACGGTACGGTTGGCTCAACGACCATGGCGGTAACAGCCCCGGACGGGTTGGATTTCGCGGTTTCGTTCTCCCGGCCCCAACTGGTCAACATCTACCTTTCGGTTACCGTCGTCGCAACCTCCGAGTTTCCCGGAGCCTCCGCGTTGAAAACGCTTCTCGCAGAGTGGGGAAACGCGGCCCATGCTCCCGGCAACGATGTTGTTCCGTCGCGCGTTGGAGCAAAGTGTTTCGAGTTGCCGGGGGTGTTCAATGTGACCAGCGCAAGGGCTGGAACTTCGGCCCTTGGTGTGTCTACGTCGGTTGTGTCGTTGGGCGTGCGTCAACGGGCGTCGTTTGACGTGTCGCGCATTGCCGTAACGGTTGCGTGAGGCTTCCATGAGATACGACGACAACGGAGCCCCCACGGGCAAACTGGACCACTCCGCGGAGGTTCTTCCGACGGTTCCGGCCGTGTTTCAAAAGCCCCTCATTCTCGCGTTGCTTGGTTCCTACCTCAAGCAACTCCAAGACTTGGAGGATGCGTGTTGGCAACTGTTCACGCTCCGGTTCCTTTCGGTTGCGGAGAACGAAGCCCTTGAAAAGTGGGGCCGGTTGGTTGGTGAGTCGCGCAACGGGGATTCCGACGACTTTTACCGGGTGCGAATCACTATCCGAATCGCGGTCAACCGGAGCCGTGGCAACATGGCAGACCTCCGCAAGATCGCGCTTCTCGTTTTCGGCCATGACCAGTTCCGTATTTGGGCTCACCGCAAAGCGGTTGCGATTTACGTGTTTCGCCCGTGGGAGACGCAAGCGACTCGCACCCAAGCTCTCCGGTGGTTCCAACTCGCAAAGGTCGCGTGTGAGAGTTTCCGGCTGTACACGGCCGTTGACTCTGGACCTCTTCGCATCGTCTCAATCTATGATTCCATTCCGAGTGATGGCATGGAGTCGGTTTCCGCTCCCCTCTCCGGGGGCCGCATGATGGGAGAAATCTAAAGTGACACGTCCAGCCGTTCCCGAATGGGCTTCCGATAGCGTTTTCACGGCCGGGGCCGGAGTGGCTCCCGGAGCCGTTGGCCAGCCCGTGAGGGTTGAGCCTACTTCCGGCCGCAAGGGTCAAGGGGATTCACCCGGCCTCGGATACGACGCCGAAACGCACAACTGGATTGTGGGTTTGTTGGCGGATAACGCCGCATGGGTTCAAGGGCTCATTGATTCGGGCGGAGACTTCAACTATCCCACGGGGAAGAACCGAAAGAAGGCATACCCCCTCAACCACGGATGGAACCCGTTTTCGGCCGGGGATTGGTATGCGTACAACGGCCAAAGCATCCGGTCTCAAGTCAATGAGGCATGTTGGGTGGTTCCGCTGGTAGGCATCCCCGAAGGGGCTCAAGTGGTTGGCGTCAACGTGAGGGTCAAGACTCACAACGCTACCGGGGGCCGCACCACTCCCGCGCGGATGGAGATTGTTCGGTATAGCTTCAACCGGCTTCTGGACCTCTCCAACCCGCTTACTTACGACTCTGGCCCTAATCCAGGTTGGGAGATTTATACGGGGAGTTTCTCCCCTCCGGGGCCGTTTGTTCTGGACTTCCCCGCAATCAACCTGGAGCTCTTTGCCGGAACCTCGCAACCGTTCTTCATTGAAGGGGGTTACGAATACGCGGTGAGGCTTTGGGCGGGAATCGACGGCGGAGCCCACAACGTTGATGAGTTCTACGGGGTTGCCGTGGATTGGGTAGACTTCGGCCCGCGGAGCGGCGGATAATGCCTCTCCATGAGTGACCCGCAAGAGCGCACAAGCGCACCCGGCCCCCTCCCCTCCCCTCGCAACTCAACCCCTCCGCCCCCGGCTCCATGGCAACACGGCCCCGGGGGAGCCCCGGAGAGCCCCGGGAACGGCTCCGAGGGGGCTCCCATGGCTCCGAGGGTCCAAACGCCAGCCGCGGGGGTTCCCGGGGCTCCGAGGTCTCCCGGCTCCCCGGCCTCCGTGCCTCCCCCGGGAACCCCTCACGATGTTTGGAGGGATCGTTTCCGAGTCGCGCGCGACGGGGCTATCTACATCGCGGTTGTGGTTGCGATGTACCGGCTCCGAATGGCCGATAAACTGGATTGGGGAACTACGGTTGCGATGCTCTTGGTTGCGGGCATCCGCGCGCAAAACATCGGAGACTTTATCGCGAGGCGCGCGGAAGTGGCTCCCGGGTCACGTGCGGCCATGATGCTTGCCGTGATGCACGTAGACCCGGCCACGTTCCGATCACTGTTCCGGGGTTAGGTTCTCACAACCTGATATCGCACCGGCCCGATTGCGGCCAACCCCTCCAAGACCTCCGCAACCCGAACCATGATGAAATCGCCCGGGTCTCCCCGGCCACGGTCCAGCGGGCGCACGTCCCTATGGCCGAACACGCCGCGCGTTTCCGGCGCCACGGCTCGCGGCCGGGTTCCGTCGGTGGGGTAGCTTGTGCGAACCTCCAACCACGGCAACGGGTGCGACGCATCCGAGGGGTTCAACAGGCTCACTTGACGGTGTTGCGCTTGAATCGTGCCATGGATGAGGCGCGCGACGGTGAGGCATGACGCCGAATAAACCGCGTTGCCGTCGGAGACCTGGACCACTTCAACCCCGATAGAGTCCATGGACGCGCCTTTCGCGTGCCACGCAATCACGGGGATGAGGTAGTGAGTTTGGACCAGTTGCCCGTTGGTATCCACAATCACGGGGGTTGATGCGCTGGCCTTGTTTCGTCTCCAATACCGGGAGACGTTCTCCGCGCGTTCGGAATCCGCTCCGGCCCCTTCAATGAGCCGTTGGGGCCAAAGCCCTTGCGTGGTGTGAAGAACGAACTTGCGAACCGTGCGAGTAGGGGCCGCGCGGAAATCCTCCGGGGCTAACGCAAGCTCCGGGTTGCGCGTCCAGTTGGTGAGGGGGATTCCGTCCAGCGAAAAGCCGGAGCGTGAATCCAAAAGAACTTGGGTGACCGGGGGCGGTTGAGGCATGGGAGACCTTCTATCAGTTGAAGTGTTGGAGAACCGAGGGCTTGACTCCCGGGTGAGGCATACCAGTTGAGATTTGCCGCGCGAGATATTCCGCTTGTACCCAATCCAAAGCCTGTTTCGCTTCGGTATCGGTCCAAGTCTGAATTACCTTCATTTCGGGCGGAGACTCGAAAAGCAACATTGCCGTGAAGAAAACCTCCGCGTTGATGTTGCGCCGAACCTCGGAACTCATGGCCGAACCCCTCCACGTTCCATGCGGCCGGTGGCCCAAAGACCAATCCCAATTGCGTCCAGGGTGTTGTGATGGAGCCCCGGGGCATGGTCCATGAGCCCCGCGCGCATGATGGCCAACTCACCCGGGGAGAGAATGGCCAGAACCCGACGGCCCATTACGTCTTTCGGGACTTGACCTTTCCACTCTTGCGGGGTTGCAAACCTCGCTTCAAGGGAGACCATACCGGCAACAGCCGCGCCGATGGTTGCCACTCGGATGAGGTCTTGCGCGTTGCTCCGTACATCGTCCGGGCGAAACTCCATCAACTCGCACACCGCAAGCGGCCTATCGCCCGGGTGATGGCCCATGGCCCAAAGGGCGCGGAGAATGCTCCCTTGAGCCCCGGTGAGGGTCTCCGCGGCTTGTTCGTTGAGACCTCGCGCGGCGGAGCAAACCAGCCCGCAAGCCGCGAGGGTCCATGCGCCGTGGAGAAAGGCCATGAGGCACCAACCCAAGTTGCGGCCGGGGTCAATGGCGACCAATGCGGTACGGTTGCTCGGATTCGTGACGTTCACGGCTCAACCTTCTTTCGCGAGGCCGGTAGCCTCATCCCACTCCCACGGAATCAGACACCCTTTGAAGGGGCCACTTTGCGCGATCTTGATATCGGCGGATTTGGTCCAGCGTTTGGCCATCAACGCGGGTTCGGCGGAGATACCGGCCTCAAGCTCCGGCATCCAACGCGCGGCGGTTTGAACCATGATCCGAGAGACCTCCCAACCCGCAAGCGTGGCCCGCGCGGGTTCGGCCGGAACCTCAAGTAAGAACTCATCATGTACGAAGTTCCAAACACGGCAACCGTACAGGGGAGAGCCGGTTTCCACGTAGCACGCGCGAGCGATTCGGAACCCGGCCTCTTTCGCGATATCAGCCGCGAGCCCTTGGAAGAATGAGTTAGCAACCTCGCAATACCCCACTCCGCCGCGGTATCGGTTAGACAACAGGTGTTGAATGCGGGTCGTATCGTTGCCGTCCAGAAGCCGGTTGACCAGTGCGAAATAGGGTTTGGCTTCTGGCCAGTTGGTGAGCCACTGTTGACGGAGTGTGGTTGCCTCATCAAGCGAGAGGATCACACCATATTCCGCGCGCGCTTGGGCCACAAACCGCTTTACGCCCATGCCTCCGGGGTAACCGAAGTTGGCAATCTTTGCGGTTTGCCGAAACTTGCTCTTGAAGAAATCTTTTCGCTCCGGCCCTTGCGAGCCGTGAATAAGAGCGGTTGCGGTGAGGTAGTCAATTCCGGCCATACCGGCCGCAAGATCCGTGTGCGGGTCTTTGCCGGAATTAAGAACCTCCATCAATCGGGACTCTCCAAGCAACTTGAAACAGACGAAAGCCCACGCACGGAGTTCCATTCCGGTGTAGTCACACGAAAGGAACCAGCAACCCGGCCGCGGTTCAAAACACTCTTTCGGCCCCTCTTTGCGGGCCGTGTTTTGCAACTGGTAACCATACGCCGCGGGGAGGCCAGTTGCACCCGGCCGCGGGTCACCCTGCGAACAACTTGTGCGTCCAGTGCCTTGAAGACACGTAAAACGGGGCTGGATAGGGTATCGGTCGCCGAACCGGAGCCGTTCAATCCGACTCAACACGGTTTTCGCGGCCCCGTATTTCTGGAACTTCGTTAAAAGATCATGGCCGGTGAGGCCGATTGCATCCTCCGAGAGTTCCGGCTTTCCCCCGGCCGTTGTCGGAAGGGTGATATCAGCATCCGAACACGCTTGCTCCATGAGCCGTTGTGCGGCCTCCATGTTGCGAACTCCGTTCGGTCGCACCAACCCGGCCGCGGTCAACTCGGCGCGGTATGCGTCCAGCCGTGCGCGCTCCAACTGGTAATAACGCTCAACCTCTTTGGCGTTGGTATGCACTCCCCATGCTGAAACCAACTTGAGCCAAAAGTCCGCGGCCGATTGCCTGGACTCATCCTCCAAGGCATCCGGTGCGATACCCCGCGCGCGGGCCGATTGGGCTTCGTGCAAGGCATATTGCACGGCAACATCCCCGCGCGCGTAGTCCAGTGCCTCCCGGGGCCATTGAGCCACGGGGGTTGCTCGGAGCTCCCAATACCTCAACCTCCACGGGTTGGCCTTGGATACCGGGGGAAGTCCGTTGTAACGGTATGCGACGGATTCCAGGTCATACGTTTTGTGGCGTGAACCCTCCGCAATGTCCAAGAGTTGTTCCCGGATGATTGAACACGTAATCCGGCCCTCTTCATAGGCCGCGAAAACCAGCGGGGTAAGCTCTGGCCAGTTGGCGCACACAACCGACATATCAAACGCGGTGTTGTGGCCAGTGATGAGGTACGGCCCCTCAAGCACCGTGGCCAGAAAGTCGCGCGTGCGCTGGTTCTCAAGTTGAGCGTGTTCGATGCCGGTTCCGCGCGAGGTTCTCCACTGGACGCAAACACACGGGGGAGCCTGGACTCCCGGCTCAATCAACTTGGTTTCAGTGTCCAGCGAAAGAAGTTCGATCATAGTGCGCGGCGGAGGGCTTGAACCTCCCGAACCCCTCCCGGTGAGGGTCCGCGCTACCGGAGGCCGTTAGTAACGGTGAGTCGTACCCGTTGCCGTGTCGTAATAGGCCGTGGGCGCATCCTCCGACGGCCCCGCGAACCACCAACCGGGGAACTTGACCGAATGGAACCAGCCCGCTTGACCCTCAACCGGCCGGGGGCCGGAGGGGGCCGCGGGAGCCGGGGGAGGCGCGGCCGGGGCCGGAGGGGCCATCACCGGAGCCGGAGGCGCGGAAGGGGCCGCCGGAGCGGCCGGAGGGGCCATCGCAGGGGCCGGAGGCATCATGGGCGCGGCCGGGGGAGCCATGGGCCGAACTGCGATGCTTGCCGAACCAGCCCCGGGGAGGTTCGGTTGAGCCGGAGGGAGCCCCCAACCGGGGGCCGTGGTGAGGGGAGCGGCCATCGCAGGGGCCGGAGCGGCCATCGCAGGGGCCGGAGCGGCCGAACCCGGCTCCGCGGCCACGGGGGTAACTTCGGGCCACTCGAAACCCGATTGACGCGCGAGGGCCGGGGTTGCCGCGCTCCACTCATGGCGGGTGAATTTGAAGCCGGAGCCCTTCGCGGTACGTTCTTCCGCGCGCACGAACACCCGAATACCGGCATACGGGTTGGCCGGTTGCGGAGGGTTCCCCACGGTAGCCTCGAAAGCGCGTTGGATGAGGGCCGCGAGCGTTCCCCCGTCAACCACGCGCGAAACGGGGTTGGTGAAATCGTCTTGAGACTTCCCTTCACATGCCGCACAGAACTGGACCAGTTCCCGCGTAGAGGCTTCGGGGCTCTTTTCGAGTTTCGGAACGGAAGAGAACTTTTGCCCCGCGAGAGGGCCGGAGACTACTCGCATTTCGATGATGAATGCCGCACCCGAACGCGCTCCCGCGGCCCCCGGCCGGGTAGAGATAACCTCTACCAAGTGGAGGCCGTCCGGGAGACGCCGCGAGGTTGCGTTGAGAATGTTCGGGTTGTTCGCGAGAAGCCCATAGATACCTTGTGCGCCGGTTCCCATTGTGTTGAATCGCTTTCGTTCGATGTTCCGTGTTCGGGACCAACCCCGGGGCCGTGTGCTCCGAGGTCTCTTCACGCTACGCCGCAAAGGGGCTGGCGTGTCAAGTCTTTTACTTGGACCAGCGCGCGCCGCGCCTATCGTCCAAGTCTTCAAGATCGGGCATATCCATTGCGGCCATGGAAATCTTTTGCGGGATACCCGTTGTCGCTTCGGTGTATTCGCAATCCCGAACCGTTTTCCAAAACGTGTTCACATGCTCCCAACAATTCAGCATGAACTCAACCCGGACTTCCGCGGAGTTCTGGCCTTGCCGGTGCGTTCTTCCGAGCAATTGCTCCAGTTTCGCACCCGTGAACGGGGGAGCCGTAATCAGGTTTCTATCCCAACCTTGGAGGTTGCGGCCGGTTCCGTTCGCGGCCATGGAAGCCACGAAGGGAGTACCCGGGGAGTGGTCTTCAATCCGCTGGCCTTGAGCCGTCTTACCTTGCTCACCGTAGAAGGGAACCCGCGCGAGCCGGGAGACGTAGCCTCCAAAACTTTCTTGCTCCGTCCAGACAATCCCCGTCGGGTTATCGCGGAGCCAACGTTGACAGTACCGCGCCGCGAGGTCTGAAATCCAACACGGCTCCGTCACTGGAACGAACTTCGGTTGCTCTGCGCGCCAAAGGGTGAGGGTTGCTTCTCCATCGGCCCATGCGGGAAACGACTTCGTTTTGATCCCATGGACTACCTGCAATTCGGTATCCATGTGGTGTGAATGCTTGAGAGTGGACCGAACGAACTTGCTCCATGCCTTGCGCGCTTCACGCCATGCTTCCGGGGGCTGTTGCGTCCAGCGATAGTAAAAGCCCAACGCCAACTCCCTTGCGTGTCGCGAGAGTTCCAAGGCATCCGTCATCATTTGACCATCCGGCAACTCCCACTCATCACGAAACCGCTCCCAATGCTTATCGCATCCGTCCAGGCTTCCGAGCGGATAGACCTCCGTATCCAACTCGGAGAGGATGAGAGAGGTTGCGTTGGTCGTATGAAGGGCCACAACCCCGCGGGTTTCAGAGAACCTCCGACGGTACAGCGAACGCGCGGCGCGCACCCTATCGTCTCCGACGGCGGAGGTAATGGTGAGCAACTCACCCGGGGTTGTGGCCAGCGTTCGCAGAGCTCCCGGGAGAACCCTTCGGCCTTGTGAGGGCTTCTCATCAATCGCGTTGGCCCATGGCGCACAATCAACCCACGCGCGAGGGAGGGGGCTCGTGTGCCGGAGAGCCCAACCGATAAGAAGGTAATAATCCAGAATCGACCGCTTTGTAATGGTGCCGGAGAGGCCAACGAACATGGCCCCCGGGTTCTCATCCATGTATCGCCGGAGCCTCCGAGTAACCGCGGCGCGCGGGTTTCTCAGGTGTTGGCATTCATCGGTCACAACCAAGTCCGGTTGATAGTCGCGCAGAAGGTCTTTCGCGTTGATGCTTGCCAACCTCTGGTAACTTTCGATTCGGTATGATTGCGGCGGAGTACCGTACAACCGGGTTGAGAGGTCTTGGAAGTCTCTCCGGGTCTTCTCTTTGAGGGCCGCGGGAATGAGTAACAGGGGCCGTTTTGCCTGGAGCATCGTCGGAGCAAGGTAGGTAATTGCGGTCTTACCCTCTCCGACGGGGATAGGGCCGAACAACCCGCGCGCCTCGGAGAGCTCCGAAAGCGCCCAAGCCTGGACCGGACGGAGGGTGAACCGTTGCGCGTGGCCCCTCGGAAACCGGGAGAAAAGATCGGTGAAAGCCTCGCAAAACTCCGTGCATTCGAGGGAATCCACTCCCCCGGGCGGATGTTGCGGCCTCCGGGGAAGGGCCGCGATTCGCTGGAGCTCCAGCGAATCAGGAACCTCCGGGAGAGTGAGGGGCTTCGGGATTGACTTCGCAATGCGCGCCGCAAAGTCAATACCCGAAAGGGCCGGGTGCAACTGGTTTACGAAGGTCTCTTCACTCATGGGTTCCCCCGGTAGGGATCGAACCTACACGGCCGGAGTCAAAGTCCGGTGTTCTGCCATTGAACTACGGGGGAGGGGTTCGGGGCCATGTTGCACGTGCAACGTTTCACACGGCCCCGGGTTAGGTTCTAGAAGCCGCGAATCACGCGCGAGGCCATGGCGCGGAGGGTGTCCAGGCAGTCACGGCCCGCGGGGGTGTTGGCGTCGATGGTCACGAAAGCCCCGGCTCCGAGGGCCGGAGCGTTGGCCGTGAGCCACTCGGAAAGGGCCGCGTTGACCAGCGGGAGCCCACGGCCGAAGGGAACGGCCCCGTACGACTCGAAACGGCCCTTCGTACCGTTGTCCAGGGTGATATCCGTTCCGGCGATGCGCGCTTGAAGCATGGGGAGGATGTCCCGGGCGAAGTCGGTTGCGCCTCCATCGCTCACGGTTCCGTTGATGACCAGAACGAAGCCCATGCGCGCCGCGGGGTTGCTGGTCTTGGATGCCTTGGGCGCCGCGGGAGCGGCCTCCGCCGCGGGAGCGGCCGGAGCGGCCGGGGCCGTGGGCGCCGCGGGAGCGGCGGCCGGGGCCGTGGGCGCCGCGGGAGCGGCCGGAGCGGCCGGGGCCGTGGGCGCCGCGGGAGCGGCCGGAGCGGCCGGGGCCGTGGGCTCCGTGGGTTCGGCCGGGGCAACCTCCGCCGCGGGGGTGAAGGGGGCCATGGTCGCGTTGTAGATGCTCTGCGCGCCCTTCGCGGCTTCGGCCTTCTCCCATGCCGCGAACTGGTCCAGGCTCCAGCCCCATGCGGTCATGGCGCGGAGCTTCGCAACCCCCGGCTTCCGGCCGCTCCGGTTCGCGGGGATGAGGCCGCGCGACACGAGCCCTTCATAAAGGGTCTTCTGTTCCGAATCCGCGGCCCCGCTGGCCTCGGAGGGAGCCGGAGCGGCCGGAGCGGCCGGAGCGGCCGGAGCGGCCGGAGCGGCCGGAGCGGCCGGAGCGGCCGGGGCCGTGGGCGCCGCGGGAGCGGCCGGGGCCGCGGGAGCGGCGGGAGCGGCGGGAGCGGCGGGAGCGGCGGGAGCGGCGGGAGGGTTGACCGCGGGAGCCGGGGCCACGTGGAACTTCTCCATGTACTCCGTCACGTGAACGCCACGTTGACCCGCGACGGGGATGTTGTGAAGGTACTCCGCGAATTGCGGGTCTTTGTACCACTCCCAACCGGAGGCCAGCCCCTCCGACTTTGCACGGGCCATGGCGGCGGCGGTCTTTGCGGCTTCGGGAATCTGACTCATGGGCGTAACCGTCTCTTTCGTTTCGTCGGGGGCCGAATCCGAACCGGGGAGAGCCTCATTGCGCTTCCGGTTCGGGTTCTTTGATTCGGGGTTGGCGCACGTTCCCACATTGCAGGAATCGCCGCAAGTTCCCTCATCCTCGTTTCGCGATTCTTCCAACTGGTAAGAGAAGTCGAAACACGTTCCGCGGAACCAGCAACCGCCATACTCGGAACAGCGGTTATCCCGCTGGCCAGCATAAGGGAACTGATTAAGCACATGGAGCTTGTGAGACCTGTTGACCAGCGGGTAACCCTCCGGGGGCTTCCGCGGGTCAACGATCGGGAGGCCGATTGCGCGCGATGCGTCAACGATCATGCGCGCCGCGGGGAGGATGGTTCCGTTGAACCCACCGTAAACCCACTCACGGGTCAACACCGAATCGACGCACCAACCGTTCTCTTTGGCCGCTTTCGAGTAGTAAACCCAACGGAGCTTGACGTGATTGTGCGTCGGGTTGCTCTCGAAATAACTCCATGCGTAGAGAATCGCTTGAAGATCGGAAGGGAGCGAGTCCCTTGTAAGAGCGTATCTCGCTCCGGCCGTAGTCTTGTGGTCTCCAATGATGGCCAGTTGAACCGTACGACCCTCGCGCGGAGCTCCGGCCCCGGAGTCGTCGTAAACCGTCTCAACCTGGACTTCCCACGGCTCACCAGAGGGAACGGCCGGGAGAAAGAAATCCACGGTACCTTTGAACCAAATTCCGCTTTCGGAGTGGTAGACGGCCCACGGAGTCTCAATCTCGCAACTCCCGGGCGGAGGGAGGTACGGAAACCCCTTGCGAGCAATGAGGGCCGGAAACCTGGACGTGGCGGAGCCGTTGGCCTTGCGCGTGATATGCACCGGCCCCGGGTTCGGGGGCTCCGTACCGTCGCGCAAGTAGGCTTCACAATGCGAGTGGACCAGCGTACCGAAGTCGGTTGCGTCGGAGACGGAGGGGATTCCAAGCAAGTATTGAAACGCGCCGAGTCGGTTGCACCGAAGCCACGCTTTCAACTGCGAAACGTTGATGAAAGGGGCTCCAGCGGGGATTGAATCGTGTGCGCTCATTGTGCTTGAAACTCCGTCGTTTCGTAGAGTGGGAGGCTCCGAGGGATATTGAACCCCCGCACCCTTGCGGGTCTATAACCTTTGAGCCTCATTAGGTCTCCGAGGCCAACACCCCGGAGACGTGCGAACCAATCCACGCTCCTATTTCTGTTGCCGCGCCGAGAGTGGTTAGGCGCTTAACGCTTGCGTTTCATCGGCCGCGTTTCCGTCGTTGTATGCCCCGAACCATCCGCGGAGGTTCGGAGGCCGGTTGACTTCGGGAGGGCTCACGGCGCTCCCTTGACGGGCCTTTGTGTTTCACGCGAGAAGGTTGACCTTACCAACCAACCGGGAGAGCCACTTACGGCGCTTCGCGCTCATTGCTCCCTAACCTCCCTTCTACGGAGCCCCTCCCGGGAATTGAACCCGGTTCGCTCAACCAACCCTCTTTGACTCACCCATGGCGACGGGGAACGCGCGACGGGGGTTGGTTTACCGAATACCTCAAGCCCCGTGAAGGGCTCCGAGGGGCGTAACGGGCTGGCCTCACCCAACCCGTTTTCGTTTCTACACTAACCCGATATCAGGTCAAACTTTCTTTCGTGTCGCTTGTCGTTTTCTTCCGGCCCTCTCCGGGGAGCCTCTAGCGGTGTGCGCGGCCCTTGTGCGCCGCGAGCGCGCGCTTCGTGGGAAACACCCGATCGCAACCCGGATAGATGCACCCGAACGATTCCAAGACCAGCGGGGCCGGTTCGGGGGAGTTCGGGCCGTGAACCCCCGCGGCCTCGCGTGCGGCGTCGTTGGGCGTGTAGGTTTTGGCCTCGCGGAGGAGGTCAACGAACTGGCCTCCCATGGCCTCCGTGTTGGCCTTGACCTCTTCCATGGTCTCCGAGAGAGCCTCACGGCCTTGACGTTCCAACCAACCCGGAGGCATGGGCCACGGAGGCAACATGGCCGGATTGGAAACGATCACAGCCCCGGGGTTGATGGCCGGGAGGGGGTTGAGGTTCTCCGAGGCCGGTTCCATGGCCTCCGGGGCCGGGAGGGCCGTAACCGCGAACTCCGAACCGGCCGGAGGGAGGATCACACCGGCCGGGTTGATGGCCTCCGCGGTAACCAGAACCTTGACCATGCGGTGTGCCGGGTCACCGGACGGGGAGACCTCGGAGCGGAACCGGATGCGCGCGGACTCACCCGGGGCCAACTTCGCGGCCTCCGTCTTGAGCCACGCCGCGAGCCCTTCGGCCTCACCCGGCTCCGGTGCGAGTTGGCTCGCAACCCGGAGAGCTTCGGTGACGCACGTGGAAGCCGCGCGGAGAGCCTCGGAGGGCTCCAGCCCCGCGGGAGTGTTGCGAACCATGCTCCGCGCGAGGTTGCGGAGCTTGCGGCCCACGGCGGTTTCCATGAGGTTGCGGCGCCGGAGAAAGAGCTCCGAGTTGGTGAGTTTGCGGGGGTATCCGCGGCCGGAGAGAATGCGCACGTTGCGAGCCATGGTGAGTTCCTTTCGAGTCGCCCAAGCCCGTCATGGGTTGGGTTGGTGTGCGGCGGAGGGGTTGAACCTCCCGAACCACTCCCGGTGAGGGCCGCACTATCCGAGGCCGTTAGACGTTGTATCCCGCGGCGCGGAGAGCCCACTCCAACGGCTCCGGGTACGGGTAGCCTTGAACGTTGTGGAACGGCTCCGTAACGCTTTGCGTGTACGCGAGAGCCTCACCGAACGAACCGAACCACTCCGAGTTGAGCCGGTTACCGCGAACGTCACCCACGAACCAGCGGGTTTCTACCCGAACACGCCAGCCGTTGCCGTCCAGAACCACCGCATAACCGAATCCCTCCGCAACCTTGAGGGCCGTAACGGGGCTCCGGGTGAGGGTGTGAATCATGTAACCCCCCCGAAGTTGTCGTTAGGGAAGAGTACAGTATAGAACCCGGGGGTTGCGGCCTCGAAAGGGTTGTATACGTTGCGATCGAACTTCGCGGTTTCCATCACGCAACCTCTTCGCGCATCGCGCGCAGCATGGAGACGATGATTTCGCACGCGGAAGCCTTGCGCGCGGCAACCTCCGCCCGGGTACACATGCCGAAGGTTGCGGCCTCGCGGCCCTCTTTGCGAGCGTTGTTCCCCATGATGGTAACCCGGCCCGCGATGGTTCCGAACTTGCGCGCCGTAACGGCCTCGGAGACCTCCCGGATTTCTTCCATGGTGAAGGTTCCATTGGGGAGCCCCGCGAAGATTGCGTTGATGATTGTTCCGTTAGTCATGGTCTTTGAGTCGTCGCTTTCTGTTCCGTCGCCGGGAACGGTTCCTATCAATGCGAGGGTTGTGCCAGAGGTTGCGACTCCCGATTTTGGCTCTCCCGGTTTGGCCTAGTATGACATTCGAGTCACGGGGGTTGAAAACGCGCCGAATTTCACTCCGTAACTTTTGCGATGTTCGGGCGCGGTTGTCGTGGTTCGCACCGGAGGGGCTCCGGGAACCTCGGAAGAGGATGCGAGAACGGCCCCGGCCCCAACGAAACGAACCCGTCCAGGTTGACCCGGAACCGAACCGAAGCCCCTTGTTTGCAGGTCAACGACGTGCAACCCCGGGCGGAGCCGGGGAGCCTCACCCAACGTTGCGCCCAATCCAACGCGCCTCCGAGCGTGCGAAAGTTGGGTGTGTTCGGGATGAGTTCCAACACGTTTCCCACGGCCTTGAACAACTGGAACGGTTGGCCCTTGCGTGCGACCGAAGCCACTTAGACAACCTCGCACGCGCGGCAAAGGGTGTGAGGCTCGCGGGGGATTGCCAGAAGCAATCGAGCCCATGCGAGCGTTTCGGAGCTCCCTCCGGCAACCCACTGAAACTCACCGTCCATGGTGCGAGCCCAAACCGAAACAGCGCCCTTCACATGGGGCCGTGCGCCCGGGGCCGGTGAGAGTTGTACCGCGCGGCCCCCAAACCCGGCCTTGATACGAGCGCGAACGGCCTCCCGAAGTTCGTTGATGCGCCGGATTTGGGTATATTGCTCCGAGTCCACTCCGGCCGGTTGCGGTACGGTTTCGAGGGGGCTCACGGGGAAGTTGGCTTTCATGGTTATACCAGCCCTCCGAGGGTTGAAAGGGTTGCGATCACATAGGCCAGTGAAAGGCCGATGACTACCGAAAGGAACCACTCCCACGACTTCACGGCAACTACCTTTCAAACTCTGCGATTGCTTCGTGGCAACGACGCACGGAGGCCGCGCAATCGGCCACAATCAACGCGGCGCTTCTCGCGCGGGCTTGGTTGGCCTCGGAGGGGCTCTTGATGGCCAGCATAACGGCCTCATTGAACTCCGCGCGAGCCGTTGCGAGTTGGCCACTTTGCGTGTCGTACGCGCGGAGCAACTTGAGCATTGCCCCGGTTGTCGTTTCGTATGCTGGACCGTAATAGAGCTTCACCGGCAAACCTCCGAGCGAATCAAGCGCCCACGGTAACACAACGCGAACCACGCATAGTGGCAATGTGAGCGCGCTTTCCAGCGGGCCGGAAGGGATACGGGCGACGTATCCAACCCCTCGCATTGGGCCGCGGAGGCCGCGCACCGGCTCACTTGGAGACCTCCCGGTGAGTGTATCTCCAATCCGCGCAATAGGGGCTCCGCCACGCATAGGTTGCGAGCGAGGCCGCGAAACTCTGGTCTTTGGTCTCAACGTCAACAGGGTATGAATCCCCGTTGACCTGATATTGAGTCCAGCGAACCCGGTAGATGCGAACGGCCGAAGGGTTGGGTTTCATGTGGTGCGCGGCGGAGGGGTTGAACCTCCCGAACCATCCTCCCGGTGAGGGGCCGCGCCTCCAAGGCACTAGGCTAGGCAATCGTCGCGAGGCTTGCGGAAAGGCATCTACAGCAACCCGTGCTTGGTTGCGTTACGAACTCCGATCTTCGCGCGGGTTGCTCCCTCTCCGCCATAGAGCCGGAACACCCCCGCGCGGAACGCGCTCCCGGGGTTGGTGAACGTGGTTCGGAGGTACGCTTTGACCTCGGAGGCCGAACCCTGAAAGACTGTCTTCCATACCCCGAACCCTTGAGCATCGCGCCGAACGCTGTATCGCATCGCCATGAGTCACTTTCCCTTCCGAGGGGCCGAAGCCCTAATCTCTAACACTTCGGCCGCACGAACCGCGATTCTCCAATCCGGGTGATACATGAACGCATACAGCGCATCCGTCGGGCAACTCGCGGCAAAGTAGAAGAACCACTCCCGCGCGCGTTCGGAGACCCTACGGGGAGGCTTCACGCTCCCCGCCTCGCGTTCGCATCCATGGTGCGAAAGGCCATGATGAGAACGTCGCACGCCGCAACCTTGCGCTCCATCGCGGCCAACTGGTCAAGCGTAACCGGAACGTCGGAAACCTTGAGGTTGGCCCGGAGGCTATCCGCGCGCTCCCGCGTTTCGGTCTTGAGGCTCGCGCACATGGCCTCCGCGGAGGCAAAGTCCGGGAGATAGGCCAGCGCGCGGAGCCTCGCGATATCCGAGCGAGAGAACAGCCCCGGGAGGGCCGTAAGAATCAGGTTGAGAAGTTCGGGGTTGGTCATGGGTTCGATGCTCCGGGTTCGGGTTCTAGGGTCCGCGGGAGAGCTCCGAGGGGTTGAGCCCCGGAGCCCTCCGACCGAACCTAGACGCTCGCGGCCGGGAGGTTGAGAATCAACGACCCCTCCGAGTAACCATCCGCGCGGCGGTAAACCTCAACCTGGACACCCGAAGCACGCCGTACGGCCTCCGCGCATGAACGCGCGCACCACTCCGCGGCCCGAACTCCGCCGCAATGGGTTGCGGTGAAAGTGGAGACTTCGGGTTGACCGCGGGTGTTGTTGAATTGAACCGTAAATTGAACCTTGCTTGCCATGGTCTTTGCCTTATCGCGCTTTCCGTTCCGTCGCCGGGAACGGCCTAATACGTTGCGAGGGCCGTGCCACGGTTAGGAGCCTCGGAGCGGTTTCCCCCTTTCGCCCGTGGCTTGTGGGTTTCTCCGCGGGTTTCGTGGGTGTGCCGTTTTCGCACGTATGACATTCCAGCCATACCCCGGAGCGAGAAAACCGTACCAACCCCTAGTTTATAGGGCTTTGCGCGGTGTTAGGATGTTGTCGCCCCTCGCGGCCAATGTCGCGGTTGCGTGAGGCCGGGTGTTAGGGGTTTGACGTTAGGGAATTGACGCCCCGTTTTGAGGGGTTGGTTTCCGATTGTCCGGCTCGTGTCACGAACCTATGTTGCACCGCACAAAACGGTTTCACGAAACCACTTGGAGCAAGGCAAATGCCCGGTAGTGCGTGCCACGGGTGAGGTTGGTATGTTCCCATGCAACCTCAACCCAACCCGCGGAAGGGGTTGCGGAGGGCCGGGAATCGAGGTCAAGGGAAATCGGCGGAGGGGTTGCGGGTTGAGGTTGGGTGCGAAACCTAACGGGCGACGATTCCGAACGCGCGAGCCATGTAGACCGGAACTCCGTTCCCTATTGTCTCGTAGAGAACCCGGAGCCAACCGGAGCGAGTCCAGCCCGTGGGGGTTCGCAACCACTCGGAGGGGATACCCAACCCTTGATGGTAGGCGCATTCACTCACGGTCAACCGACGGCCGTAGAACCGGCTCGCGCGACGGGTATCCGAGGCGCAACCCTTGTATTCCGTCGCGGTAACCGTGGGGCATACATCCGGCCCGTATTCGCGACGGAGAGGCCGGAATGCCTCCGGCTCCGGGTATCGGCCTCCGATGATTCGGTTTCGACTTTGGCGCGGAGTCAACTCGAATTGCGCCGCGTTGTACATCCGGCCCCACTGGTCAAGCCCCGGCTTGCGAGCCGGAACACACTCAACCCAAAGAGTCGGGTTCGGGAGAGAGAGACCAATCAACCAAGTCCGCGGAGTAGGGGCTCAAAGGCTCCCCTTGGGTGCGCGCGGGGCTCCGAACCTGACACGGAGGGGAAGCCCAAACCGCGTCATATTCGGGAAACGAGAACTTGGTTACGTCCAGGCATACCGAACGGCCCGAACCCACGAACCCGGAGAGGTAGTGTTTCACCGGGTCAATCTCGTATCCGGTGCATTCGTGGCCCGCTTGCTCCAAGCCCAAACGCGCGAGCCCTCCGCCGTCAAACAAAACTGCGATCTTCATACGTTCTCCATACACCAAAGGGTGAGGCAATACGAAACCGGGAGAGTAACCGCGCAGAGGATGAGAATGCGCCGCAACTCCCCCGGCTCCCAATCCAGGGGTTGCGCCTCCGGGGCTTCGGGAGGGAGCGAGGGGGCCGGAACTTCCCAACCCTCCGAGGTCTCCGGCCCCGGCCCATGCTCCGAGGTCTCCCGGGGGCTCACTTCATATGCCCCGGAGTGACCAACACCCACGCGAAGAGAACCAGCAACGGAACAGTTGCGAGCGAGACACATACGACGGCCATTGGAGTTGCTCCGGGTTAGGGTCCAGTGAATCCGAGTGGGTTGTTATAGGCATCTACAATGCGAGTATCCGCGGCCCCCCAATCGGCCATGGCCTCGCATCCAAGAAAGTCACGGCCGTTGAGAACCGAAGCAATGCCGGTGGTTCCCCAACCGGAGAACGGATCAACAACCAAGTCGCCGGGGTTGGAGTGGGTGTTGACCAACCGCGCGAGCAACTCAACCGGCTTCTGGCACGTACGCTTCGGGTGCATCACTTCGCCGATATCAGCGAACACGTTTGAAACACGCTTGTACTCCGACTTTGCCGGATAGTCTTTGTTCCAGCCTTCGTACCCTCTCTTTTCGTTGAGATAGGGAATGTTGAAGGTCACTCCGGTTCGCTCCGGGTTTGCGGAGTACCATGCGATTTCTTCACGGCAAAACAGATAATCGTGTGACTTGCCGTAACCGCGGCGTTTCTTCCAAGTGATGCAATTGCGATAGGTGAGGTTGAGCCGGTTGAGCGGTTCTTCAACCTCCATCATCACCCGTTGAAACGGCCTCACTCCATGGCTTCCGAGGGCTCCAAAGAAAACCACGCTTGCGTTGGGCTTCAACTTCGGCCGGTAGCCACGGAGCAACCGCACGAACCATGCAACGAAGTCTTGAACGCTGGTCCACTGGTTATCCAAATCGTGCCGGACGATTTTGTAATACGGAGGATCAAACAACAACAGGTCAATCGAACCCGGTGCGAAGCGTTCGGCGAAGTCGATTGCGTCACTCTGGAAAACGAATTGCT
>Ga0114980_10000247_pt1 | contig 38213 bp, 24 predicted proteins | sample S_140806_EF_Meta_FD_87018 | JGI IMG/M metagenome (GOLD analysis project Ga0114980, IMG submission 87018) | Freshwater microbial communities from Lake Simoncouche, Canada to study carbon cycling - S_140806_EF_MetaG | ecosystem: Environmental > Aquatic > Freshwater > Lake | place: Lake...
AACAATGTTGCCATTGAATTGAATGCCAGCCCCTACAGGTTGGATATTGACTGGAGTTTCATCCCCTATTGTATGGAAAAAGGAGTCCTCATTTCCATTAACCCCGATGCTCATATGCTCAAAAGTATTGATGACCATTTTTATGGAAGTAAAGCTGCAAGAAAAGGAGGACTTACTGTAAATATGACATTAAACTCAAAATCAAAAGAAGAAATCATATCTTGGATAAATTCAAAATAATATTATATTTCATTATAATATCAGGCTTATTTTCGCAATGTTCTAAAAAATTAGAACGAGTTCCTGTTTCTGTCTCCCAATCAGTTTTTATATCACCAGATGCTGATACAATAACTGTTATCAAAGGAATTCAGGAGGTTTTACATTCCAAGACTAACCTTACCTTGGAGCTGGATCTCAGATCCGATGCCTATAACCTTCCTTCTCTACAATTAAAACAATGGGAGATTCTTAAAAGCATTGATAATGCTAAACTTTTGGAACAAAACCCCTGCAATATTATCCTAACATCCCTGCATAGTGACAGCCTTTTCAGAGAGGATATTGTTCTCAATCCAAATGCCTGGTTTTTAAGACTGGAAGATATTTGTGATTCTTTGATAACTATTTTGGGCGCTGAAAATATTTCAAAACTTTGCTTAGGCTCTTCTTTGCTGAGATTGGAATCTGAAAGTAAATGTTGGAAATCACTTACCGATTCCCTTAGAAAAAAATATAATATTCCTCTTTTGTATTCAACATCTCCGGAACAGGCAGCCTTCTTTCCTTCTTGGAAATGTTTCGATGAAATAGGAATTATCTATGAGCTTCCGTCTGGAGAATTGATGAAACCCTATGCACGAGAAACAAATACTTCCCTGTCTGCTCTATCCGAAAAAGTAAATAAACCTATTTGGATTTCCTCTGCAGATCTAAATGGAAATGAAAAAAAACTGAAACTCATGAACCATCTCAGATTCTGGAATGAATCGGTTCTCCTTTCAGGAATAAATTTCAGTACAATATATTCAAACCCTATTGTTGCTGACAGCACAAGTCCATTCGGAATTAAAAACGAAACTGAATTATTAAACTACATTAATGAAATAAATAATGAATCCAAATAAAATTTTAATTATACGACTAAGTTCTATTGGCGACATAATTCTTACCACTCCTGTGGTAAGGAGTCTTAAAAAAGGATTGCCTGATTCGGAAATTCATTTTCTTGTCAAGGAAGAATACAAAGACCTGCTCACCGATAATCAGTGGATTGATAAAATACATACCTGGAATAACCAGCTATTCAAAACTATTTCAGAATTAAAAAAAGAACATTTTGACTTGGTAATTGATCTGCATAAAAACTTACGGACATTCAGAATTAAAACATTTCTGGGTGTAAATGCCTTAACATTCGACAAGCAGAATATTCCAAAATTCCTGCTAACAAAGTTTGGCATCAACCGACTTAGTACAAAACACATTGTTGAACGATATGCAGAAGTGTTAAAGCCTTTGAATGTATCTCTTGATCAGGAAGGCCTGGATTTTATTGTAAAAAAAGAAGACAGTATAAGAGCAGAAAAACTCCTTTCGGAAGGTTTTATAAATCAGGATAAATTTATTGCAATAGTGCTTGGAGCACAACATTTTACAAAACGCTGGCTTCAAGAATATCATTATCTCTTCATAGAAAAGACTGGAATTCCTGTGGTGCTGCTTGGTGGTAAAGACACCTGTGAAACTGCACATTACCTTGCCATGAACCTGACGATTCCCTTCTTAGACTTGACTGGAAAATGCTCCATTGGCGTGAGCGCAGGGATTATGAAAAAGAGCCTTTTTGTACTTACCCATGATACCGGGTTAATGCATATTGCCGCCGCTTTGAAAATTCCTCAAGCAGTACTTTGGGGAAATACAATCCCGGAATTTGGTATGTACCCCTATCGTTCCGAATATATAAACCTTGAAATACAAGGTTTAAACTGCAGACCCTGCTCAAAAATCGGGTATAATGCCTGTCCTCAAAAACACTTTAATTGTATGAAACTTCTTACTCCGCAATTCGTTTTTAAGGAATTGAAAGACAAACAGTATCTTTAACCTTATTTTCATCCAATGAAGAAAACTCTAATCCTAATTTTCTCCCTGATTTCCCTGTCTAGCGCATGGGCACAATCTACTTTTGAAGGAACAATTGCTTATTCCTTTAAACTGACTGGTGACATGGCAGAACAGGTCGCATCATTTATGCCTACCGGCTATACCATCAAAACCAAAGGCAATAACAGCCTTGTAGCTATGGAAGGTGGCATGATGGCTGCAATGGGCACTATCCTGCATGATGGTGCTGCTGATGTTACTTATATGCTGGATAAAACAAATAAAAAAGCACTGAAAATGAAGGCAGATAAGAATGAAGTGGAACCAGAGGTTAAGGTAACCAAAGAGGCTGAGGTTGTGGAAATTGCAGGATATAGGTGCCAGAAATACAAGGTTATTATGACTACCGATGAAGGTTCGGTTACACAATATATCTGGGCTGCATCAGACCTTAAAGTAACTCCCTCCAAATCCGGTTCAGGCAATATGAGCGGCATTAGCTTCATCAAAGGAATTGATGGCGCACCCTTAAAAATAGTTTCTACTCAGGAACAATTGGGAACCATGATCATTACTGCAACCAAGGTTACTCCTGAAAATCTGGATGCCTCTCTTTTTAGAGTACCAGAAGGATATAAAGTGGAAGATTTCGACCCAGCCAAAATGATGGGCGGCATGGGACAATAACATCATAACATACCTATTTTTAAGTACTATCACTTCAAAAAGTCGTTTTTGATAAAAATCAAAAACGACTTTTTAATGTTACCTATTAACTTCCTATTCTATTATGCTCCAATTAATCAGAATAAATAATCGAACATATGTTTAACCTATATAAAATTAAAAAAAATATTAAAGATTGATTTATGTAAGTCCCAAAAAATCAAATCCGGAATCTTAGACTTGCCGTTTTTTTTGACTATTTTAAATATTAGAATTCTAACCAAATTATGATTCATATAAAAATATTTTTATTCGGACAACAACCCATACGCCTCCTTCCAACCAAAATCACAATCTAAAAAATGTAAGGACTAATACAAAAAGAATTGATTTTAACAATTATTCTATATCTTTAAAATTCAATTGAACTATGAAACCGCACTGCCCTTACCCTGTTTTACGTTTAGTTTGCTTTTTAAGCTTTATCTTTTCTACTCAATTTGCTAATGCAAATAGAATTATTTTCGAAGAAGAGAATGCTATTCGCTTTACAGAAAATAAAGGTCAGGTCAAAGACCAGTTTGGATTGGAAAGACCTGACATCCTTTTTTACGGAAAAAGCCACAATTTCACCTTTCATATTTTAAAATCCGGTGCAAGCGTTCAATTAAGAGAAAATAATCAAGCCTCTCGAAATGTAAAAGCATTAAATTCCTTAACACCAAAGGACAATTATAATAAAACCAAATGCTCCCTTTACAGGGTTGAAATGGAATGGGTGAATGCAAATACTTTTGCTGAAGTTGAAAAGGGTGAAGCCTTTTCAGACCTAGAAAATTTTTACATAGGGGACCAACCAAATGGAGTTACAGATGTAAACAGCTACAAATCTATTCGCATAATAAATTTATATCCAGGCATTTCAATACGCTGGTATCAAGGAAAAGACGGCTTAGAATATGATTTTGAAGTTTCACCAGGAGCTGATATTTCCAATATTCAATTAAAAATCAATGGTGCAAAATCTTTTAAAATACTGAAGGATGGCAATATTGAAATCAATACGCCGTTCGGCAATCTGATTAAAAAGAATCCTGTTGCCATTCAGGCTGGAGGAAAGTTAAATGCACAATGGAAAATAAAAGATAATATATTAAGTATTAATATAGAAAATTACGACAAAAACTCACCTCTTATTATAGATCCGGTAATTCGCGCCTGGGGAACCTATTTTGGGGGAAGCAATGATGATGGTATTCGAGGATCTTCAATAAATACTCAGGGTCACATTTTTGTTTGTGGTACAACCTCAAGTACCGCAAATATTGCAACTACCGGGGCGTATCAAACAACACTTTCCGGATCACAGGATGCCTACATTGCCAAATTTAATGGATCAGGTGTAAGGCTATGGGCTACCTATTATGGAGGGTCTTCTGTGGAAGAAGGTCGTAGTTGTGCTGCTGATGTATTTGGGAACGTTTACCTTTCCGGCATAAGTCAAAGTTCATCCGGCATATCCACATCCTCTGCCTATCAGACTACATATGGAGGAACCTCTGACGCCTTTTTAGTTAAATTAAATACATCAGGAACCCGATTATGGGCAACCTATTTTGGAGGAACCAATGCTGATTCTGCAATGGGTTGTGCAACAGATAAATATGGCAATGTTTTCCTGACAGGCAATACAAACAGTGCCTCTGGAATTTCCACTTCCGGTGTGCACCAAACTGTTCTCGGCGGTGGACTAGATGCCTTCATTGCTGCTTTTGATACAAGTGGCGGCTTGAAATGGGCTTCCTATTTAGGAGGCTCAGATGATGAATCTGCTTTATCTTGCTCAGCAGATACAACTGGAAATATTTACCTTGCCGGAACAACCAAAAGCACCTCGAGCATTGCTTCCAATGGAGCACATCAAACATCCTTGGGAGGGATGACTGATGGAATACTTGCCAAATTTACTTCATATGGTTCATTAGATTGGGCTACTTATTATGGAGGAAACAGGGTAGACAAGGCATTTTCCTGTAAAGCAGATAAATTCGATAATGTCTTTTTAGCCGGAGAAACTTGGAGCTCAGGGTCAATTGCCTCTTCAACAGCACACCAGACTTCCTTTGGTGGTTTTAGAGATGGCTTTTTGATTAAATTTAATGGTTCCGGAATTAGATTATGGGGAACCTACTACGGAGGGAGTGATCAGGATATTGCCTATTCCTGCACCACTGATGATACTGGAAATGTTTTTCTGGCAGGAACAGCAGCAGCAACCGCGGCAATTGCAACCTCCGGAGCATATCAAACGCTGAGCGGTGGCTATTCAGATGCATTTTTAGCCAAATTTGATTCGGCTGGTATTCGTATTGCAGGAACATTTTATGGTGGTGCCAATTATGAAAATGGATTCTCCTGCTCTGCAGATACTTTTGGCAATGTCTATCTTGCGGGTACTACGTTAAGCACCTCAGGAATTAGCTCAACACTTTCACATCAAACTGCTTCCGGAGGAAATTTAGATGGTTTTCTGGTAAAATTTGGAGAATGCATAACAGCTAATGCAGGTCCCGATTTACATCTATGTTCCAATTCAAATTCAGTCCTATTAGGCGTAAATCCTCCCAATGGCACCGGAACATGGAATTTACTCCAGGGATATGTATTGTTTGTTTTTCCATCTTTGGCCAACACTACTATAAAAAATGTTGCAAATGGTGTAAATATTCTGGAATGGGTCGTATCCGATGGATACTGTATAGACAGAGATACCGTAGCTGTTTACCGGTTAAATTCACCTCCTAGTGGCGTTACCATCGATTCAGTATCAGGAACTTCGGTATCTATAAGCTGGACCGCCTCAGTCGACCCTGATTCTTTCCAGATAAGGTATTCCCAAAATTGTGCAGCTGGTGGAATAAATATAACCGTACCTGGTAACATCCGTAGCTATACCATCAACGGACTTAATGGTTGTAAAAATTACTGTCTAAAAATACGGTCTAAATGTAACAGGATACCAAATCCTTCCTTCACTGTTTTTTCTCAGGTTGCATACTTCACTACAGTAGGCTATGTTCCATGTGGTAATGTTTTAAGTGGAATAATTGCGCCAGTCTCTGGTTGTATTTATAATGTTGATTGGTCAAATGGCTGTGCTTCAGCTGATAGTTTCAGAGTGAAATACAGAAATGGAAACAATACTTTCCAGTATTCTGCCTTTACAACTACCTTTAATATGAATATAACTTTAGGCCAAGGGAACTGGGAAGTTTATATTCAAACATGGTGCAATGGACAACTTGTTGGTATTTCCCCGAACTTGGGAAATATTCAGATAAATGCTTGCTCTGTCCCTTATTTAGTTACTGTAACTCCGGTTTTAGGTTGTGATTATAATGTAACCTGGCAGTATTGCGGAAATTCAGATTCATTTAGGATCAGGTATCGGGAAGGTGCAAACCCCTACTCCAATTCGGTTTTCACAACTGGTAATTCCCTCAATTTGACTTTATATCCTGGTGTTTGGGATTTCAGAATCCAAAACTGGTGTAATAATGCGGCTGCAGGTTTAACCAATTCTTATTCCTATACCATTTCTTCCTGCCGGCAAGGTGGAATTAAACCAGACGAAAATTCCACGTTTGTGCTATTTCCTAATCCAACAACCGACTTTTCAATTTTGAATTTTAGCTCAGAGGTTGAAAATGATTTTAGCGTTCAAATCACTGACCTTTCCGGAAAAACAATACAAGAAATTTCCGGAATTGCTAACTCCGGAATTAATTCAATTAGAATCTTAACCAATCAGTTGCCACGAGGTTTGTATTTCTTAACTTTATCCTTAAATAATCAGGTTTCGAAACAGATTAAATTGGTTAAGGAATAATTTTACTCTCAGTTTTTGATTGATGGGTTATCTCTAGCACAAAAAAATAATTAATCCGGGAATTTTTAAGATTTCCCTTACTCTGATTAAAAGCTCCTTCGCCAAAAATCGAGTATGTCCGCCGGAAATGATTTTCTTTATAAAATACTGAACTTCATAGACATATACGCTCTGATTAAAAGTATTCTACCTGTGAATTCACCAGATTTGCCAAAAAACAAAAGCCAGCATAATAGCTGGCTTTTATTTTTTAATGGAATGGAAAATTACTTTCCGCCTTTTCCGCTAAGCACGTTTTGAACTTCCTCAGCTGGAACAATCTCTTCTTTAAATGAATAAGCACCTGTCTTATCATTTTTAATCGCACGGATCACTTTCGTAAACTGAACCTGCTTGGTTTTGTCTTTCAGGGTTGCAACTACTTTCTTTGCCATTTATCTATGGATTATTTAATTTCTTTATGAACAGTTTTACGCTTCAAAATCGGATTGAATTTTTTAAACTCAATACGTTCAGGAGTATTCTTTCTGTTTTTCACAGTTATATACCTGGAGGTTCCGGGTAATCCGCTGTCTTTATGCTCAGTACATTCCAGAATCACCTGGATTCTGTTGCCTTTACTTTTTGCCATTTACTTGAAAATTAACCTAAAGGATTGCAAAAGTACGCACGCGACCTATATTTTCCAAATATTTTCCTATTCAGCTAAAGATTTTAAATCGAGTCCGCCAAAATTCCCTGAACTCATCATTAGAAATACTGTCTTTGGAAACCGCAATGCATTTAATGCTTTAATCAGATCTTCAATATATTCTACAAACACAATTTCTTTGTCCTCAAATGCTGAAATGATTTCCTCTTTGGTCAATGGTTTCATTTTTTTGCTTTCCAATGTATGCCTGTTTACAAAAACAATTTTCTTCTTTAATCCTTTAAATACCTTTTTATACTGGGGTAGAAATTCTGCATTCAAACTGGAAAAAGTGTGTAACTCCAGACAGGCCAAAACCTGCTTTTTATCATATACTTCAAGAATCGCTTCAACGGTAGCTTTTACTTTACTAGGTGCATGGGCAAAATCCCTGAAAATAGTGGTTCTAGTATCCTCAAATACTTTTTCCAGACGGTACTGGGCTCCTCTGAAACTCATCATGGCTGTGGAAAACTCGTGTATGTCTACCCCTAAAAGCCGACAAACCTTCCAGGCAGCATGCAAATTCTGAACATTATGTTTGCCAAAAACTTCTACAGTTATTCTCTCCCCTTCCAGTTTCACTTCAAGCTTTTCATTCACCGGCTTATACACCAAAGTACCGTAGGGATACAAATAATGTAAATCTGGGCGGCTGTATTTTTTAACAATGGCCTTGCAATATTTATCCTCATCATTATAAATAATCATACCCGCTTTGTCCATTCCCTGCACCAGCTTAACAAATTGTTCCACATAATCCTTCTCTTCGGGAAACACATTTACATGATCCCAGGCAATTCCTGAAATAACAACTATATGTGGTTTATATATCAAAAATTTAGGCCTCAAATCCAAAGGCGATGCCAGGTACTCATCCCCTTCCACTACCATCACTGGAGCTTCTTCAGAAAGCCTAACCATTGTCTCAAAGCCCTGAACCTGAGCACCAACCAAATAATCAAAGCTTCGGTTTGTAACTCTTAAAACATGGAGAATCATGGAGGTAATAGTTGTTTTTCCATGACTTCCAGCAATGACAATTCTTTGTTTATTGTTGGACATCCTGAAGATAAATTCAGGATAAGAACATATCTGGATGTTTAATTGATTGGCACGTTCCAGCTCAGGATTATCCTTTTTGGCATGCATGCCCACAATCACAATATCGGTTGTTGCATCTATTTTTTCTGGGAACCAACCATAGGATTCAGGTAAAAGCCCAGCCTCTGCAAGGCGGCTTCTTGAGGGTTCATAAACCTCATCATCCGAACCAGTCACTATATTGCCGTTACGTTTTAAGGCAATGGCAAGGTTATGCATGGCACTTCCTCCAATCGCAACTAAATGTATTTTCATAGACGGCTTCATAAACAATCCCGGCAAACATAACTTTTTACAATTGAATACAAAACCTAAAGTAATTTTATTCCGATGAAATTATATCCTGTTGAAACCGGAAAGTTCCGTTTAGATGGTGGGGCCATGTTTGGGGTTGTCCCAAAACCAATCTGGGAAAAAACAAATCCTGCTGATGAGAAAAACCGGATTGACATGGCGATGCGGTGCCTGTTGATTGAGGAAGGTAAAAGATTAATCCTGGTGGATAATGGCCTTGGACATAAATACAACACCAAATTTGCCGGAATCTATCTGGTAGATCATTCTCAAAACTTGGAAAGCAGCTTAAATGCCCTAGGATTCTCGATGGAAGATATTACAGATGTTTTCCTCACACATCTCCATTTTGATCATTGCGGCGGAAGTACCAAATGGATTTCCGGTACAGAAACTGCAGAACCCGCTTTTCCAAATGCACGGTTTTTAGTCCAGAAAAAACAATTGAATTGGGCAAACTTTCCCAATGACCGCGAAAAAGCTTCCTATTTCAGGGAAAATATTCAGCCTCTTCAGGATTGCGGTAGATTAGAATTAACAGAGGGCTCTTTTTTCCTTACACCCGAGATTGAAGTTCTAGTATTTGACGGCCATACAGATGGTCAACAATTACCTTTAATTTCATATAAGAATAAGAAAATTTTCTTTGCAGCTGACCTTTTCCCTACCTGGGGTCATATCCCTCTTCCCTATGTTATGGGCTATGATACACGTCCTTTGTTGACGCTTGAGGAAAGGAAAGTATTTCTGAAAAAAGCTTTAAACGAAGAAATTATACTTTTCTATGAACACGACCCTTACCATGAATGTGGTACAATTGTTCAAAATGAAAAAGGTGGATTCCAATCCGGAGAAGTCTTCAGATTATCAGACTTGAGCTAAATGTAACTAAGTTGGATTTAATTGTCAGTATTACTAATTATTTTTAATTAATAATAAGTTTCCTTCGGATAATTCCATTTTCAGTTTCAATGCACAGGCAATAAATTCCTGAAGAAAAAGCACTAAGATCAATATTATTAACTGAATTTACCAATTCAGAAAAATGGTATTTACACAATTCCCTGCCGGCTGGATCATATACCATAAAACTGATTTCTGATGGCCGTTTAATTTCAAAGCTGATTGTAAAAATCCCGTTTCCTGGATTCGGATAGATATGTAAATAATTAAACTCCTGCATGTTTTCTTCAACAGAAACCGCATAAATTACATTTACCACAAAACTAAATGTGTCTACACAAAATCCATCAAATACAATTAGCGTTACGGTTCTAATTCCTGGTGCAGAATAAATATGAGTGGGATTTTCAGTCATGGCTGCAGGTGAACCATCCCCAAAATCCCAAATCCATCCTGTTCCTGAAGGAGACGACATGTTGGTAAAATTTGATATCTGATTAACATATAGGGTATCATCAGTAACAAAATTTGCACTTAAAGCTGTTATTGTAACATTGATAGCATCTGTTACTGTACAACCAAGAGAATCAGTAACTGTAACAAAATAATTTCCACTTTGATAAACTATTGTTTGTTGTGTCGTTTGACCATTGCTCCACGCATATTGACATCCTGGATTTCCAGCATATAGGCTCATTCCTCCACACATACTGGTATCTGGACCAAGATAAAGATTTAAGGTTGAAACAGTAACCTCGACTGTATCTGCACCTGAACAGCCCATAGCATCCGTTACAAAAACAGAATACAACCCTGGCTGTGTTACCAGAATGGTTTGGCTGATATCCCCGGTATTCCACACATATGTTGACCCAACAAATCCTGCATCCAGACTTACCGGAGTACAGGAAACCTGATCGACACCAAGATCAACACTTAAACCCGGAGTCGCGATTATAACTATGGTATCTAATGCAATACATCCATAGCTATTTGTAATCGTTACACTATAGGTGCCTGACTGATGAATTGCCAATATTTGTGTGGTATCACCTGTATTCCAGACATATTCTGAACCTGGATTTCCAGCGTCCAATAAATATATTCCACAAACAGTGGTATCTGAGCCAAACACTCCAAAAGGCAATGGGTTTACAGTATAAATTAAAGTATCCGAAGTTATACATCCTGCTGGCGTTGTTACTTCTACCCAATAAATGCCAGGTGCTGCAACTTGAGTAAATTGTGTCATCATACCATTACTCCATAAAAAGGTTTGTCCGGTTACAGTATTACCGGCATCAAGAATTATAAATCCGCCTGTACATTCGGTAATATCTGGTCCCAAATCCACAACAGCAGTATCATGATACCCTGCAAACAATGTATCAGATAAAGAACAACCAAGTGTATCCGAAATAGTAACACTATAATTTCCTGGGACAAATACTTGTATTATCTGAGTGATATCTCCTGTATTCCATAAATAAGTATTGCCAGGATTTCCTGCATTAATAGCAATTGTGTCACCCGGACAAAAATATACATCAAAACCCAGATTTACATTCAACTGAGAAAAAGTAATATTTATAGTATCCGATGCAGAATTATTAAAGCTGTCTGTAACTGTAACCCAATATGTTCCGGAAGTATAAATGGTGTCTTTAGAATCTGTATTTAAAGGTGACCCTGACCAGGAATAAGAAACTATCGAAGGATCAAAAACATCAAGAATAACAGGATTTCCATCACAAACCAGCAAATCTGGACCTAAATTAACCGTTGGAGGTAAAACCATTGAGGATAAAAAACTAGTTTTAATATCCTTTCCAGAGAATGAATTTTTCACTTTTGAAAAACCAGATGAATAGCACAAAAAAGCAAAAAATAAGAAATTTAAAGAAGTAAAAAAAAGTTTTCTCATCCGAAAATCAACTTTGTAAATATATCTAAAAAAATTGTGTTTAAACATTCAAATGCACTATCTAAAAGAAAGAGGGCTGTTCAAAGAACAGCCCTCTTTTAAGAATGTTATAGGGTTAAAATTACTGGAGTGTGATTCTTCTGCTGATCACTCTGCCATCAATTTCCATTCGAAGCGTGTACACCCCTGCTGCATATCCACTCAAATCAAAACGTGTATTGTGAATGGTTGAAGAGGCTGAAGTATTGCTATACAGGCTGCGACCCAGCATATCCAGTATTTCAAAGCTTATTGCTGAAGCTTGCTTCAGATCAGCTTCTACATTAAATATGCCTGTACTTGGATTTGGATATATCAATAGGTTATTGATGTTGCTCAAATCCTCAGCTACAGATACCGCATATATTACATTCACCACGTAATAATATGTGTCAACACAGGAACCTGAATACACAATTAAAGTTACAGTTCTAACCGCTGGAGTTGAATATACATGTATGGGATTCTCAGTCAAATCGTTAGGAGATCCATCTCCAAAATCCCAAATCCATCCGTTGCCTGCAGGTACTGAGGTGTTGGTAAAGTTCGAGAACTGATTTACATATAAAGTGTCATTTACTGTATAGGAGGCATTCAGAGCGGTAACAGTAACATTGATATTATCTGTCACTGTACAACCCAAAGCATCCGTAACAGTAACAGCATAGTTACCACTGGATGTTACCGTAATGAATCTTGTAACTGGACCATTGCTCCAATTGTATAAGCTACCCGGATTACCAGCATCCAGAGTTGCCGACCCACATACGGTTAAATCTGGTCCTAAATCAAGTGCAAGAGAGGAAACAGTTACAAATACTGTGTCAATTCCTGTACACCCTAAAGCATCAGTTACAACAACAGTATACATACCTGTTTGAGACACATTTATACTCTGGGTTATTTCGCCTGTGCTCCACAAGTACAATGATCCAGGGAAGCCAGCATTTAAGGTTACAGCTGAACAAGAACTTTGGTTTGGACCAAGGTTTATATTCAAATTCGGAGAAGATAAAATATCTATGGAATCAGTACCCAAACAACCGTAGCTGTTGGTAACCACTACTCCATAAGTTCCAGACTGTGAAATAGCAATAATCTGGGTATTAGCACTTGTGTTCCATACATATGTTGATCCAGGATTACCAGCATCTAAGAAAAAGGCACCGCATACCGTTGTATCAGGCCCAAAATTCACGATTGGCGATGGATTTACTGTATATACCATGGTATCTGTTGTTATACAGCCACCTGGAGTTGTTACTTCAACCCAATAAACACCTGGTGAAGAAATCTGAGTAAATTGGGTTGATGGGCCATGGCTCCACATATAGGACTGACCGGCAACAGAATATCCTGCATTTAGAACGGTTGAATTTCCAACACACTGACTTAGGTCTGGACCAAGATCAACTACAGAAGTATCTTTTAAAGTAAGTGTGATTGTATCATATTTCACACAGCCATACTGGTCAGTTACAATAACTGAATATAATCCACCAAAGGTAAAGGAAATGGTCTGAGACGTATCTCCTGTGCTCCAGTCATAAACTGAACCTGCATTTCCTGCATCCAAAGTGACAATATCATGTGGGCATACCATAGAATCCGGACCAATATTCACAAGTAATGGAGAATAAGCTATTGTAATGGTATCTGAAGCCTGGAAGCCCATGCTATCTGTTGCTGTTACCCAATAGGTGCCTGGAGCATAAATGGTATCTCTTGAATCTATATTCGCGATAGTCGTAGACCAATTGTAATCCACAAACAATGGATTGTAAACATCCAGAATGGTACTGTCACCCTGGCATAATACTAAATCATTACCTAATGAAAGCACAGGAGGTTCAGCTATGTTTATATCATCAAATGCAAATCCATCATAATAATTTGACCAAGAGCCAGAACCAAACAATATTCTTATGCGAACATCGGGTTGGCCCGCAAGGCCGGTTAATGCGTGTGTTGCTGTTACATAGCTGGTTGGTGCAGAATTATACCACGCCCAACCGGACCAGCATTCCTGCATACTAGTAGGCAAATTATAGGCAACATTTCTGTTATACCAATTATTTGGATCATTATAATTTCCAATTGTATTATAAGTTATACCCCCATCTATCGAACCTTGTAAAACCGTACCGTCATAATCCTGATAAGAATCCCACCAAATTCTAAGAGATATCCATGGATTAACCAAATTGCTAAAGTCAAAGCAAGGGCTTTCAACATAGGACATTTCACTAGCATTGTAATATGAGGAACCCAAACCACCTGTACACCAGGCATTTACGCCTGAAGATGCTCCCTGAATGGTATATTTACTTGGAGTGCCAAATGCCCAGGAAGAATTCGTTCCTCCGGCATACCACCCACCATATCCATTTTCAAAATCTTCAGAATATGGAAAAGTACTCACAGTTGGGGAACTTACTAATGTAAAAAATGTAGTATCATTATATCCATTGTTGTCTGTGGACACATCAGTCCATACAGCAATAGTATAAGTATTTGGAGCAGTAAAATTTGCAGTAGTAGCAAAAGTATAGGATGCCGTACTGTTTGCACTTAGTACCAGTGAGCCTACATTTTCCGTTACAACAGGACCATTGTTTATACTATAGGAAACATTAAAACCAGACATCACAGTGGATGTATAGGATTGAAGGTTAACTGTAATTGCCTGAGTACTTGATTGGGAACATCCTGAGGTTATATTAGCTATGGAAGCTGCAGATATATCATCTCCAGCATCATCAATATAAACATTATCAAAGGCAAAGCCATCATAATAATTTGACCAACTGCCGGATCCAAAGAAAATTCTTAATCTAACTGAAGGTTGCCCGGCTAATGTACTTAAAGAATGAAGAGCCGTCAGGTATTGTCCAGATCCAGCTGGTGTATAATTATATGTTGAGGTGCCTGTCCAACATTCCTGAGCTCCCGTAGGCATATAATATGCATAGGAAGTATTGTACCAATTCATTGGGTCACCATAATTTCCAACGGTTTGCCAAGTTAATCCTCCATCAATAGAAGATTGCAATACTGTACCATCATAGCTTGGATAGCTTTCCCACCATACGCTAATTCCAATGAATGGGCTGACAATATTTGAAAAATCGTAGCAAGGACTTAACACATAGGATTGCTCATTTGTATTGTAATAGCTATAACCTAGACCTCCTGTACACCAAGCATTTACACCGGATGCAGCTCCCTGAATGACATACTTATTTGGTGTTCCGAATGCCCAGGATGAGTTTGTTCCGCCTGAAGTCCAGCTTCCTTGCCCGTTTTCAAAATCTTCGTAATAGGGAAAAGTACCTACAGAAGGAACGACATCAAAAACTTTGGTTGTTGTATCGTTAAAAGAATAAGCATCATTAGAAAGTGATGTCCAAGATTTAATAGTGTAATTTCCTATTGTTGAAAGATTTGCAAGAGTATTAAAACTGTATACGTAATTTGAGGCAGATGCTAAGGTAAGGCTACCAACATTTTCGGTTACTATTGGATTAGTACCTATTTGATAATTAACGTCAAATCCCGTCTGAGAATTGGTTCCAAAATTTGAAATAGTTACTCTAATGGTGTCATTTCCGCTGAAATCACAGCCTGAATTAGGTTTCACAATAGTGGTCACCCCAACATCATCCCCTGCTGGAGCAAGAATATTTAAATCATAATCTTCACACTCGCCTTGATATAGACTTGTGGCACAACAGGCTGTAGAGTTTATATACCCATATGCATCACCCATAACCCTAATTCGGGTTACTCCTACGGTAGCAGTCATTGGGATGGTGATTGTGCCAGTTATGGTACTTGCAGAAGTTGTCGAAGTGTTAAAGGCATATTCTCCGGTATCATAAAAGTCACCATCCGCATTATAATCTATCCAAATGCCATATTGCAAAGGGTAATAGGTATACTGGGCCTGGATTGAAAATGAATAGGTTTGACCTGCAACAACACTGGTAGATATGGTTGAAAAATAAGTATAACTGGTACTTGTATTGTTACATCCTGTGTTCAAGTTACTAATTGTATTGAATGTGAAATCATCAACAGATGCTCCCCATTGGCATCCATAATACCAGGTAGGAGTACAATATTGAGCGAAATCCTTCAATGGAAAGGCTAAAAAAATTACCCAAACCAAGGATTTAATCAACTTCAATTTTAATTTAGATGTAGGTGTAATATCCATATAACTTACCTTAAAAGTAAAATTAAAAAGTAATCATAGGTTATTCAAATAAAGGGTCTTTTATTCCAGCGAATGGTATTTATTGAGAATTAAACGGTTCGGAATTTACCATATGGTATTTATTGAGAATTAAACGGTTCGGAATTTACCATTCGGAATTTAACATAATGTAACAGGGCTGTTCAAAGAACAGCCCTGTTAAGAAATTATTAGAATTTAATATTATTGGAGCGTGATTCTTCTGCTAATCACTCTGCCATCAATTTCCATTCGAAGCGTGTATACCCCTGCTGCATATCCACTCAAATCAAAACGAGTGTTGTGAATTGTTGCAGATGTAGAAGTATTGCTATACAGGCTGCGACCCAGCATATCCAGTATTTCAAAGCTTATCGCTGAGGCTTGCTTCAGATCAGCTTCTACATTAAATATGCCTGTACTTGGATTTGGATATATCAATAAGTTATTGATGTTACTCAAATCTTCTGCTACGGATACTGCATAAATCACATTCACCACATAATAATACGTATCTACACAAGAACCTGAATATACAATCAGGGTTACCGTTCTAACTCCCGGTGTTGAATATACGTGGGTTGGATTCTCAGTCAAATCATTAGGCGAGCCATCTCCAAAATCCCATACCCATCCGTTACCTGCTGGTACTGAGGTGTTCGTGAAGTTAGAAAACTGATTTACATACAATGTGTCATTTACAGTATAGGATGCATTCAGTGCTGTAACAGTAACATTGATATTGTCTGTCACAGTACATCCTAATCCATCTGTAACTGTTACAGCATAGTTTCCACTTGAGGTAACTGTAATGAATCTTGTAACTGGTCCATTGCTCCAGTTGTATAAGCTACCTGGATTACCTGCATCCAATGTCACTGAACCGCAAACCGTAAGGTCCGCACCTAAATCAAGTGAGAGAGAGGATACTGTTACAAATACAGTGTCAATACCTGTACAACCCAAGGCATCTGATACAGCAACTGTATACATTCCAGTTTGGGATACATTTATACTCTGGGTGATTTCTCCGGTGCTCCACAAGTACAATGATCCAGGGAAGCCTGCATTTAATGTTACTGCAGAACAGGAACTTTGGTTTGGACCAAGATTTACATTCAGGTTTGGAGAGGTTAAAATATCTATCGAATCAGTACCTACACAACCATAGCTGTTAGTAACTACCACTCCAAAAGTACCCGATTGGGTGATTGCAATGATCTGAGTATTGGCATTGGTGTTCCATACATACGTTGATCCAGGATTTCCTGCATCAAGAACGAAGGCGCCACATACCGTTGTATCTGGTCCGAAATTCACGATTGGAGATGGATTTACTGTATATACCATGGTATCTGTGGTAACACAGCCTCCTGGGGTTGTTACTTCTACCCAATAAATACCTGGTGCAGAAATCTGAGTGAACTGAGTCGATGGGCCATGACTCCATAAATAGGACTGACCTGCAACGGAATATCCTGCATTTAATACTGTCGAATTACCCACACACTGGTTTAAATCCGGACCTAAGTCAACCACTGAGGTATCTTTCAAACCAAGGCTTATGGTATCATATTTTATACAACCATACTGGTCTGTTACTATTACTGTATATAGTCCACCATAGGTAAATGAAATGGTCTGAGAAGTATCACCGGTGCTCCAGTCATAAACTGATCCAGCATTACCAGCATCAAGAGTCACAATATCATGAGGGCAAACCAATGAATCCGGACCAATATTCACCAACAATGGAGAATATGTGATTGTAATAGTATCTGAAGCTTGGAAGCCCATGCTGTCAGTGGCTGTTACCCAATAGGTGCCTGGAGCATAAATGGTATCTCTTGAATCATTGTTAAAGATTGTGGTAGACCAGTTGTAATCAACAAACAATGGATTGGTAACATCCAAAATGGTGCTGTCGCCTTGGCATAATACTAAATCATTACCCAAGGTAAGAACAGGTGGTTCAGCGATGTTTACATCATCAAATGCAAATCCATCATAGTAATTTGACCAGGTACCAGATCCAAAGAAAATTCTCAAACGGACATCAGGTTGACCACCTAAGCCAGTTAAACCATGAGTTGCAGTTACATAGTTGGTAGGTGCAGAATTACTCCACTGATAACCCGACCAACATTCCTGCATACCGGTAGGCATATAGTATGCCATTTGCTCATTATACCAATTATTTGGATCATTATAGTTTCCAATTGTGGTGTAGGTAATACCTCCATCTATAGATCCCTGAAGGACTGCTCCATCATAACCATCGTAGGTTTCCCACCAGATACGCATTGAAATCCAAGGATTGGCAATGTTTGTAAAGTCAAAGCAAGGGCTTTCTACGTAGGAATTCTCACTTGCATTATAATATGAAGAACCAAGGCCACCAGTTACCCAGGCATTTACACCTGAAGAAGCGCCTTGAATGGTATATTTATTTGGAGTACCAAATGCCCAAGAAGAATTGGTACCACCTTCAATCCATCCACCTACGCCATTTTCAAAATCCTCAGAATATGGGAAAGTGCTAATGGTTGGTGCATGGGTAAAGGAAATATAGGTTGTGTCATTAAAGAAGTTGTTATCACCTGGATAGTCAGTCCAAACTGCAACAACATAGGTAGCTGGTACACTTAAATCCATTGGTGTGGAAAAAGTATAACTGGCAGTGCCGTTTGCAGGAAGAACCAATGAACCAACATTTTCAGAAACAACTGGACCATTGTCAATTTGGTAATACACATTAAACCCTGTATGTGAGTTGCTGGTATATGAGGTTAATGTACAGCTAAGGATTTCATTTGCAGTCATGTTACATCCAGAATTGGGGCCAGATGCAGCAGAAACCGAGATATCTTCCCCTGCGTCATCAATAAAGACATCGTCGAATGCAAAACCATCATAATAGTTCGACCAGCTACCAGAACCAAAGTAAACACGTAGCAACACTGAAGGTTGACCAGCTAAAGTGCTCATGGAATGCAAAGCCTGTAACCATTGACCAGCACCATAAGGAGAATAATATGCATATGCAGTAGTACCACTCCAACACTCTGGGTAGGGTATATAATATGCATAAGAAGTATTGTACCAGTTAAATGGATCACCGTAATTACCAATTGTGGTCCATGTAACTCCACCGTCAGTGGAAGATTGTATCACAGTACCATCATAGGTTGGATAGCTTTCCCACCAAACATTAATTCCAAGGAATGGACTTGTCATTGCTGAGAAATCGTAACAAGGACTTACAACATAAGATTGCTCACTGGCATTATAAGAGGAAGTTCCTAAACCTCCAGTTACCCATGCATTACTTCCGCTGGCTGCACCTTGAATGTAGGTTTTAGCAGGAGTACCATAAGCCCATGAAGGGTTGGTTCCTGCAACATACCATCCACCATATCCATTTTCAAAATCTTCAGAATATGGGAAGGTGTTTACTGTAGGTGAACTTACCACAGTAAAATAAGTGGTATCGTTATAGGCATTGTTGTCTGTTGGAACATCTGGCCATACAGCAATAAAATATGTATTTGGTACAGAGAAATCTGCAGTTGTTGCAAATGTATAAGAGGCAGTACTGTTAGAATTTAATACAAGAGAACCTACATTTTCAGTTACCACAGGACCGTTATTAATACTGTAAGAAACATTAAACCCAGTCATGGTTGTTGCGGTATATGATTGAAGATTCACCGTAATCGCCTGAGTACTGGATTGTGAACAACCTGAATTAATGTTTGAAATGGATGCAGCGGAAATATCATCTCCTGCATCGTCTATATATACATTATCAAAAGCAAAGCCATCATAATAATTAGACCAACTACCGGATCCAAAGAAAATTCTTAATCTAACAGAAGGTTGTCCGGCTAAAGTACTTAAAGAATGAAGGGCAGTTAAATATTGACCTGCACCATATGGAGGATAGTAAGCATATAAGGAAGTACCGGTCCAGCATTCCTGAGCGCCAGTAGGCATATAATATGCATAAGAAGTATTGTACCAGTTAAACGGATCACCATAATTTCCAACAGTGGTCCAAGTAACACCACCATCTATTGAAGACTGCAATACAGTACCATCATAACTTGGATAGCTTTCCCACCAAACGCTAATGCCTATAAATGGACTGGCAATATTTGAAAAGTCATAACAAGGGCTTAACACATATGATTGCTCGTTAGCATTGTAGAAGCTTGTGCTCAAACCTCCTGTACACCAGGCCTTTACACCAGATGCAGCACCCTGAATCACCTGTTTTGCAGGGGTTCCAAATGCCCAGGATGAATTGGTACCACCAGAGGTCCAACCACCTTGGCCATTTTCAAAGTCTTCATAGTATGGGAAAGTGCCCACTGAAGGCACTACATCGAATATTTTGGTTGTTGTATCATTAAAAGAATAGGCATCATTAGGAAGAGTTGTCCATGATTTGATAGTATATGTACCTGTTACAGACAGATTTGCAAGTGTATTAAAACTGTATACATAATTTGAGGCGGATGCTAAGGTAAGGCTGCCAATATTCTCTGTTACAACAGGATTAGTACCAATTTGGTAATGCACATCAAATCCAGTCTGAGAGTTAGTTCCATAATTTGAAATTGTCACTTTAATGGTATCTGTACCATTGAAATCACAACCTGAAACCGGTTTTACTATGCTGGAAATACCAACATCATCTCCAGCAGGAGCCAAAATATTTAAGTCATAATCTTCACCTTCACCTTCATAAAGGCTTGTAGAACAACATGCCGTGGAGTTGATGTAGCCATAGGCATCACCAATAACTCTAATTCTGGTAACCCCTACAGTTGATGTCATTGGGATAGTAATAGTACCTGTTACCATTCCAGAAGAAGTTGATGCCGTGTTAAATGCATATTCTCCTGAATCATAAAAGTCACCATCTGCATTAAAATCAATCCAAATACCGTATTGTAAAGGATAATAGGAATAAAGTGATTGAATTGAAAAAGAATAGGTTTGACCTGCAACCACATTGGTAGAAATGGTTGAAAAATAAGTATAACTGGTGCTGGTATTGTTACATCCAGTATTCAGATTACTTATTGTATTAAAAGTAAAATCATCCACAGCAGCTCCCCATTGGCATCCGTAATACCAAGCTGGAGTACAATACTGAGCGAAAGTCCTTCCGGGAAGAAACATAACGGCGAACAGAGCAAATAATGCTATAACGCCCTTTTTGAAACGGTCTTTAGTTGATATGGTATGCATATAACACCTCAACCGTAAAGTTAATAAAGAGATTCAATTTAGTACCAGATTCTCTACATTTATAACCTGAACGGTAATTCAAAACGTTTGAACGGTTATTAACTTCGATTGAATGAAAAAAGGCATTGTCATTATAATTACAGCAATTTCAGGTTTAATTTTTCAGGTAAGTTTAGCTCAAAAAGGTTCAGATTGTTTCCTTTCGGAGAATAGCCAATTTGTGGTTGACAGCTCAATGGGCCATCATTTGCCTGCTTTTGACACTTTGAAGGCTCTATATATTTATGTAATTCTGAAAGATGATCAGCTTGCAGATAAGGAAATGCGAAGAGATGAGTTTTTACCTCCACCTTATGCAGACAAACTGGTTTCCGTAAAAAAGGGCGAAATTCCAGATGGGAGTCTTACTCAATATTTACATGAAGCATCTATGGGTAAATTTTATTATTGGGCTCAAATTTTTCCATATGTTGTTGCACTGGACTCATTTACAGGATATTACCATGAAAACGGTCAATATGGTGGTACTAACAAGGAAATATTGGAAAAAGTAATTGCTTCTGGACAGGTGAATTGGAAGGCATTAGATCAGTGGTCAAAAATTGGTAACAAATGGATAAAAAAACCAGATGGTGTAATTGATAATATTTGCATTATTTACAGGTCCAGTCCTCAATCTATCCATAGCAAGTTTTCCTGGATTGGTGCAGGAGGTGGTGTGGGCGCACTATATGGCAAACCTATACGTATCAATGAAAACGCTGAAATAAGGACAGGTAGTTTGCAATCCGGTTTTTTGGTAAATGGTGGAAATGAACCTTATCCGGAACTATTAAAATTGGTCAAACATGAATTGGCGCATTTTTATACTCTTAGCCATTACGGAGCCACGAATGACCAAACCGGTACTGATTTTATGTTGCATGGGTCCTGGGGTCTTGCTGCAGCAAGCGGGTCAAGTAGTATTTGCATAACAGCTTGGGACAGGAATTATCTTGGTTGGCGTAGCTATGCAGCCAATTTTGATTCGACTTTAACTAAACCATGTACATTTAAGCTTAGAGATTTTGTTACTACTGGCGATGCTGTCAGATTAAAATTACCTTTCGTTCAAAAGGAATTTTTTTACCTCGAATATCATAATAACACAGGATTTTTTGATAAAGTTGATGGTTCTGGAGAAGGTTTATATATTTTTCATCAAACTGGAGATGGCCCTCCACATCATATAGACCTAGAAGAGGCAGATGGGAGGTTTGATTATGCTTTGGCTGGAACAGAAAAAGTTGAAACGTATTGTTGCGGCAAGCAATGGCCTATTAAAAGATTGGAACCAAATCCATTTCTTGGGTTTGGAGACAGAGACAATCTTTTGTTGGATAAGGATGGAGATGGAAACATTGGAAATAATGATGTCAAATCTGCACCAGTTTTGGCAATTGAAGGAGAACCACAGTTTTTGCATTTTACTGGGGATGGTAACGATGGATATACAGGAGCTTTTTCCAAAAAATCCTTCAGAATTGATTCAAACCCTTCAACCGCCAGTAATGGTCAGCAAAATAAAGGAAGCAAAACTGTATTAAATGGAATAAGCATACAAGTTATTGATAAAACAAAAGAATTCATTACTATTTCTGTGGATTATAATGATTTTAACATATACAATTCTGTTAGGTGGTGTGGTAATATCATTTTAAATAATAGCTTAATTCTTAATGAAAACAGTTCAGTATTGCTTGATTCCTCAGGTACACCTTCCGTACTTTACAGGAGCAGGCCATTAGGAAACCTTGAGGTTCAGGCTACTGGAGGAATTCAATTAAAAAACAAATCAGAAATAATAATAAATCCCGGTTGTCAGTTAGTTTTAAAGGCTGGTTCATTCCTGAAAATGGAAAAAGGCAGTATTATAAGGATAGAAAAAGGAGGAAAATTGATAACTGAGGGCGCAATTCTTAATTTAGATCCTAAGTCTAAGATAATTGAAAAATAAAAATCTTTTTTTTGAAGTGAATCTTTCTAGGAGAAATTAAACTATTTAAAACCTATGTCTCAAATCAAATCTTTTTTCTTCATTTTTATCCTGTGAAAAGAATTTCAATATTCTATATGCTGGCAATACCTGGTTTTTTATTGGGAAGTTCTTGTTTTACGCCAAGACCTGCAGCCCCACCTCAAACTTCTGTGCCATCAACATGGATAAGTCCTACCGAATATTCTATATTATTAAGCAATTTATCAGGAGCTATTTCAAGAAATAATGTTCAGGATTATTTACGCTGTTTACAAAAGGATAATTTTAAATTTTCACCTGCAACTGTGGTTTATACCGGGAACCAACTGATTTGGGACATTTGGTCCTGGAACAGTGAAAGAGATTACTACGAAAATGTTATAACTCAATTGGGAATAACAACTGGCAACCAGTTAACTTTTACTTTGCAGCAACTTCAATTTTTAAACAATGATACTTTAAAGTATATTGGCAATTACGATTTGCAAGTAAACCATTTGGACACCAGTTTAACTAAGAAATTCAAAGGTCAGGCGGAATTAATCATGGGATTAAATGGATTTAATGAATGGGAAATTGTTTCTTGGACAGATTTTGAAACTACACCCGATTCCAGCTGGAGCAGGCTAAAATTAAAATTTTCACAATGAAAATTATACTGCTTCTTACTTTCTGTCTTTTGATAACCAGCTGCAATCCATTTGCACCAAAGTATGATCCTAATGGGTTTTTAAGTAATACCCTTCTAGGAAACAGGAATACTGTTGATGGCATTTTTCAATTTTTTAAAAGTTCCTATGAACTTAGAGATACTGTATTATATGGCAAAATGTTTTCTCAAGACTTTATATTTACTTACTATGACTTTGAACAATCTGTCCCAATTTCCTGGGATCGTGCACAGGAACTAAACACCACGTACAATTTATTTCGCAATACACAACAAATCATACTGGACTGGAATTATTATGTTCAAAAGGATACAACACCGCTTGAAGCATCCATTATCAGGAGTTTCAATCTTACTATAGTTCAAAATGACAATTCTGTTCTAACAGGTACAGGGCGAGCAAGATTTAACCTCAGAAGAGTTAAAACTGAGGATCCCTGGGAAATTTATTTCTGGTTTGATGATTCTGATTTTTAATTATGAGTTCTAAACTATCCAAAGGATTATTTTTTTATTATTTTATATTTATTTTATGGATTTTATTATCCTTTATTGTAGTTTATTCATATGGGTACAATGAGAGTTTTTTTGCATTCCAAATAGGGCATTCTTTTTATTCAGATACCTTTTTCTATTATTATACACAGATAGCTGACAGTGCAATTGCATGTAGTCTGTTAATTTTACTTGGAATTAATAAATCTAAAAATGATGTTTTTGCTGGCATTATTGCAATTATTGTAAGTGGGCTATTTGTTCAATTATTAAAAAACCAAATTTTCGATTCTTGGGACAGACCTGCTGAGATATTAAAATCTGATCCCCGATTAATTATACCAGGAGAATATTTGTTTAATAAATCCTTTCCTTCAGGCCATGGAACAACTACCGGTGCATTGTTTCTTAGTCTGGCCTATATATTTAGAGAACAGCTTCATTATTGTATTATAATATCAATATTTTGCTTTATTACCTGTTGGTCAAGAGTGTATCTCGGTGTACATTTCCCGGCAGATGTACTAACCGGAGCAATGATTGGAAGTGTCTTTACCTTTGGAATAAGAAGAATTCCCTACTTAAATAATATTTCAGAATTTCTTTCTAGAAAAGGAACAACTATTTGGATATTATTGGCAATAATTACCCTTATTTTCAGGTTAATTGTAAGATTTATAATTCCTTGATTACTATTCTTTCAAATATTGATAATAATTTATTGCTTTGGATAAATAAAGCACATAATCCAATTCTGGATTTTATATTTTTTAATGCAAGTTCAACATACATTTGGATACCATTGTATTTATATTTTACATACCATTTCTATAAAAAATACAAAAGCAAAACCATTTATGTTATTATATCCATAATACTATTAATTGTATGTACGGACCAAACTGCGTCAGGAATATTCAAACCCTTAGTACAAAGACTCCGCCCTTGTCACGAACCAACACTTCACGGAATGTTGCATTTAGTTAACAATTATTGTGGAGGGATGTATGGTTTCTTTTCCTCCCATGCATCCAACACCTTTGGTTATTCGGTATTTGTATTTTACTCCTTAAAGCTAAAGACCTTTGAGAAGTTAATTCTTGTTTTCTACATTGCAATTAATGCTTATTCCAGAATTTACCTTGCGGCTCATTATCCAACAGATATTCTTGCCGGTTGGATATGCGGTTTGTTTTTCGGGTATGTTCTTTACAGATTTTTAAATTTTCTATTGATTTTTATTCCTAAAATTAAGCGGTGAGAATTTTTATTTTATTGGTAAGTTTTCTTTTTTGGTTGGACATCCAGGCACAGAATATTGATAAAAATCCAATTGGAAATATACAATATATTAATCCAGGAGATTCGGAATTACTGGGGAAAGATATTAAAATTAACGTAATTCAAACCACTGAAGGAATCTCTTATATTCTATCACAAAAGCTAAATAAGGAAGGCACAAAAAATGATTTAGTACTTTATAAAATTGATTCTTCTCATATTTTAACTGGCTCACAGGAAGGAATTCGGTTATCAAATTCTGAATTAAATAAAACCTTAGGTCGAATGACAATTGATACTAAAAATAACCTTTGGATAACCTGGAAAGAAAGTGATAAATCAGGAAATAAGATTTTTTTAAAGAAAATTTCCTCGGAGAATACTTTATATTCTGAGCCAATAAATATTTTTAGTGAGGAGGAAGATATTGCTGAAATATGGATAGATACATTGAACTCTGAAGACCTAGTGATTTCAGTATTATCTTTTTCAAATGGTGTTTACCAAATAAACAGTAAAAAGATTAAAACCAATGGTTCCATAAGAGATATAAAAAGTGCAACTACAAATGTCACAGGATTAATTAGGAATTTGAAAACTATTCCTTTAAATAAAGAAACTCTGCTGATTTGCTGGGAAGAATTTACTGGAGGAAAATATTGGTTAGGATATTACAGTAAACAAGTTTTCAATTCCAATTTAAACAATACTACTGAGAAATTTCCTCTTTTCAAACAAGGTGTAACTGAACAGGTTGATTTTACATTTTCTAGAGGACGAAATCAGGATTTGTTATACACCTTTCAAACTTCAGGGAATAGTGCATCAGGCAAAGATATTTTTTGTGGTTATCTTGACAGTACAGCAGCAATAAAATTTCTTTTTCCAATATGTTTTGCTGATGGCGATCAGGATAATGTTCATATTGTTTTAGGTCCTGAAGGTTTCTTTGTTTCATGGGAAGACCATCGCAGCCAATTGCCAGGCATTTACAGTCAGTTTATTAACCCGGAAACAAACAATTTCAACTGGCTACTAAATGGAAATTATTCTGGAATAAAGGCAGAAAATACCGCTTTGGTTTCAGTCAGTCATGAAGGATCTCATTTTTTTATTGCTGCGATTCAAATTAGTGGAGATCGAAAAGAAATAGTAACCTCCTCTTATGATAAATACGGAATCAATAATTCAACCGTTCAAAATTTCGTATTGGAACCCTCAAACCAGGAAAATGTGTTTATCACTAAAATAAAAAATGTTCAGGGAGTTTATTTGCCGGAGAACACAAGCAGTATTATCCTTTTCAAGCAGGATAAATCCGGTAAAATTGTTTTTGAAAACCTAATACGAGAAATAAAAGAATCTTTTTTCACCTATAAAAATCCACATATTTTTCCTGCCTTTCCAGATGGTTTTTATGTTATTTACGAAGATTACAAAAGTCATTCTGCAAAACCGGATTTGTTGATACAAAGATTTTCAGAAACAGGAAGTCCATTATGGAACAAAAATGGAATACCTGTTTGTAGAGATAGCGGTGAACAAAAGAAAACTTTGATTTATCCCTTTACAAATGGCAATGTATTAGTTGTATGGTCGGACAAAAGTAATCTGAAAGATGAGAATTTGCGATATCAGGTTTTTAATAATCTTGGCGTGCCCCTTTTGGGTTCCAGAGGTGCCTCATTATGCTCAAAGGAAGGAAATCAATTTGGTGTATCGTCTATTCAGGATGGGTCAGGTGGCATAATCATCTGTTGGATTGATACTAGAAATTATTCAAAAACCGGATTTGATATATATGGACAGCGAATTACTTCTGAAGGAACCCCAATTTGGGATTTGGAGGGTAAACCACTTGCCCATTCTGAATCCGATGAATTATCTCCATTATTGGTCGAATCTGGAATAAATAATTTTACTTTGTTCTTGACTTATTCTTTTAATGGAATCTTTAATATTCAGTATAAAACCAGTGACAATAGTGGAAATATTATTTCTAATAGTAAAACTCTGTTTCCCTCTCAATTTCCACAAAGAGAAATTTGTGGTTCCAGGGATGAACTAGGTAATCTTCACCTGGCCTGGAGTGATGAAAAAAAAGGAAGGGAGCTCTCTAAAATTTATTCTGCAATTCTTTCACCAGAATATGAACTTCTTAAAGGACCTACAGCAGTAAACTCTTATGATACTTACATGGAAAGTGCTCCACGTATTTTTACTATTGGGAAGGAAACAGAAACCATTTTTTACACTGAAAAATCCTCGGAAGGAATACGAATTCGCATTGCAAGTACAGTAGGCATTAACAATATAAAATATAATATTACATTTCCGTACTTTACAGATTTCGAGGAAAAAGTAAAAACTGCCGCGGATTATTATAAAAATGTATTATGGATTTTGGCTCCATGCAAATCTGGCAATGATTTTTCTTTAAGGACAGGTTACTTTAAAAAGGATAATTATCGTGATCTAACAGAGGAGATTTTCGAAGGCAAAACCAACCTTACCGCAGGTGATATTTGTATTCATCCTAAAGGTAAATGTATGATTGCATGGGAAGAGTCACTTGGCAAAAAAACAAAGATTGGTTATCGCATAATTACTTTATAATTTATAAAAAAAACAGGCTGTCCTTTTGAGACGGCCTGTTTGAATTTATTACAAATCTATTAAGATTTTATGGCTGACTGAAAGTGTAGGTTTTATTATTAATTGTTACTGAAACCTGGCTATCACAAGCGCCAGTACCATAATCAACATACCTTGGGTCTTTATTTTGAGGAGATACGGTTAGTTTTCCGGAAACTATCCATTTACAGTTAAGCTTAATCCAAAGTGCCTGTGTAATCGTTACATTAAAACTTGTACCTTTCGCAGAAACTCCATCAGCAGATCCCGTGATGTAGTATTCATCATCCATCAGGTTTAATGTGGAATCACCTGCAATCCATTCTCTTGTTCTCAGGGATGTCCAGCTAATGGTTCCATCAGAGGTATAAATCTTAGCTGTATCTACATTTACATTGAAAACAGGGTTTCCTGATGCATTTAAACCATTATTTGTTACAACCCTGTGGTATTTATGCAGGATATCATTTACATAATAATCCTCTGTAGAAGTAGTTATAACAGTACCGGCTGAACGGTACCCGCCTGTCCAGGAAACCTTAACTTTTCCACGACGATATTTACCATCCCAATTGGAGCACAAACAATTGCTGGTACCAAAATCAACTGTTAAAGTTCTAGGAGAAGATACAGTATCAATAGTTACTGTTGCACAGGTAGGAAGTAAATTCGTAGCACTATTTCTGAATGCAGCACCAGCGGCCTGATCATAACCTGCATCAGCAGCGGCACCTAGATTATTGGCTTCCAGTTCTGCTCTTGCATTATCAGAGGCCATTGAGTAATCCGTATCGATGGTAACTTCTGAATTCTTGTCTTTTTTACAGGAAGTCAGGAAAACGAGAGATGCAAAAAGCATCACAGCGGTTCTAACAAAGGAATTGGTTTTCATTTTTGAGAATCTTAAACAACTGTTTGACGAAGAATGAACATAAAAGTTTAATCTCCGGAAAATTATTTTCAAAAACCATGCCAATTTATTTACCCTTAAACTATTTGAACAATTGTTTTGTTTTGCAGTAAATGCAATTCAGGCTTGGTTTAACCTATGTACTGCTGATTATTGTATTTCTGGGATCCGGAAAAATCTTGTTGGCTCAGAAATCAACTATAAATGGATATGTACGAGATAAAAGTACAGGAGAATCCCTGGCAGGTGCCAGCATTTTAGTGGATAAAACGACCACTGGAGCAATTACAAATGCATATGGCTATTTTTCTATCACTATAGGATCAGATTCATGTACACTAAGGGTACAATATTTAGGATACAGAACAATTGAACAAAAAGTATCTGGAAATCAAAATCGGCCACTATTATTTGAACTTGAACCAGAAGGAACCAACCTGGAAGAAATAGTGGTTACAGATAATCGGTTGGAGAGTATGATTAACCAAACCCAAATGAGTGTGAACTCGCTTCAAATGCAACAGGTAAAGCAGGTTCCGGTAATTTTTGGTGAGGTGGATTTAATTAAGGTTTTGCAACTCATGCCTGGAGTATTGGCAAATTCAGAAGGGAACGCCGGTTTTTATGTTCGTGGTGGCTCCTCGGATCAGAATCTAATATTGTTGGATGAAGCAGTTGTATACAATGCATCTCACCTTTTTGGCTTTTTTTCAGTGTTTAATTCAGATGCAGTTAAAGGAGTAGACTTATATAAGGGGGGATTCCCTGCTAAATTTGGAGGACGCCTTTCCTCAGTTTTGGATGTGAAAATGAAGGAAGGTAATCAGAAAAAATTCTCTGGTTCCGGAGGTATTGGTTTGATTGCCTCCAGACTAACTCTTGAAGGGCCGATTAATAAAGGAAAAGGTTCTTACATTATTTCAGGAAGGAGAACCTATCTGGATGTGTTTACAAGGATGCTGAATAAAGCAAATTCAAAAAATGAATCCTGGAACAGAATACCTGATTACTATTTCTATGATTTTAATCTTAAAGCTAATTATTCAGTAACTGAAAAAGACCATATTTTTCTAAGTGGTTATTTTGGAAAAGATAAATTTGGGTTCGACGATGGCTTATTTAATTTTTCTTTTGACTGGGGAAACAAAACAGGGACTTTGAGATGGAATCATATCTTTAACAACAAATTATTCTTAAACACTACAGCCATTTATAGCGACTATACCTATGAAATAAATAACAGACTTAATGAATTCAAAATTAATTTAAGTTCCCAGGTCAAAGACTTAAATTTCAAAATGGACTTTGATTATTTCTATAATGATAAGCATACCATAAAATTCGGATTTCAATCAGTCTATCATACTTTGAAGCCCGGTGGTTTTAACGGCGGATCTGATGACGGTACTTTCTCATTCAAACAACAAATCAGTTTGTTTGGAACTGAATGGGGTGCATATGTTCAGGATGACTGGGAAATTAGTCCACGTTTAAAAGCAAATTATGGTTTCAGAGTATCTGCTTATAGTCAAAAAGACACCCTTTATGCCGGGCCCGAACCAAGACTAAATCTCAGATACAAGGTAAACGAGACAATAGCCCTAAAAGCTTCATACACAAGGATGTTTCAATACCTCCATTTGGTATCCAACTCTTCAATAAGTCTTCCAACCGATATTTGGTTTCCATCAACAAAAAGGCTAAAACCGCAGAAAGGAGATCAGGTATCTGGCGGATTGGTAAAAGTATTTAAAAAACAAAACGTAAGTATTACTACAGAGTTTTACTACAAATGGCTAAAAAATCAGGTTGAATATCGTGAAGGTACCCAAGTCTTCTTCAATCCTGAACTTGAAAAGGAATTTGTATTTGGAAAAGGCTGGAGTTACGGTGGAGAATTTTTAATAGAAAAGCAGGAAGGAAAACTAACGGGTTGGATTTCTTATACTTTATCCTGGTCAAAAAGACAATTTGAAGATTTAAATTTTGGCAAACCCTACTTTGCAAAATTTGATCGAAGACATAATTTGAATCTTGTTGGTATCTATTCGGTTTCCAAAAGAATAAGTTTAAGCGGAACGTTTGTTCTTAATTCAGGCAATCCTTATAGTTTGCCTATTGGCAGGTATACCATTTTTGACCCTGCAACTCAAAACTTTACAGTTGTACCCGTTTTCCCGGAGCGTAACAGTTTAAGAATGCCTTTATACCATCGTTTAGATTTAGGATTAATCTGGAAGTTCAAACCAAAATGGGGCGAATCTGACCTAACTTTTTCTGTTTATAATGCATTAAACAGGCGAAATCCATACCTCATTTACTTTGAACAAATTAATGATAGCAATGGAAATCCTACAAAATTCGAGGCAAGACAGATTTCTCTTTTTCCTATTATTCCTGCAATAACCTTTAATTTTAAATTTTAATATATTTTGAATTCTATCAATTATAAATACCAAAATAGCACTATACTTTTTACAGCAATAGTGCTTTTTATACTTTTCTCAAGTTGCCGAAAACCTAAAATTGTAGAGGTTGATTTGCCCGTTTATGCAAACGAAATGGTTGTTGAGGGGTATCTTATTCCAGATCAACCTTATTTGGTTAGCCTGACTGAAAGTGTAGGCTATCTGGAAAATCCTGAAATTCCTTTTATAAAAGATGCTTTGGTGTATATAAATCATGGTTCCACATCAGATACATTGATCCCATTTGAAATTAATCTCAATGGCATTCTAATTTCTTTTTATACCTCCAAACCCGGAGTAGTTATGACCAGAGACTATAATACACCTTATACTCTGAATGTTGAAGATACCCTAGCAAACGGTACGGTTCGAAAAGCTTTTTGCACCACTCAATTGTTGCCACCTGTAGAAGTAGATTCAATCGAATTTAGATTTGATCAAAACCCTCAAAAACTGGCCTATATGTTGGTTTATTATCAGGATGCTTCTGAATTAGGTCAATATTACCGTTTTATTGCAAAAAACAGTCCAATGAGTGTTTATACTCCTGAAGTAATTAGAGATACCCTTATTGACTTTACTTTTGAAGATAAAATCATAAATGGACAATACACCCCCATTGGAACCAATTACAGATATGAACCTAAAGATACAGTTTCCCTTCAGTTCCTGACCATAACAAAAGAATATTTTGATTTCCTAAGGACATTACAAGATGCAACCAACAGTAATGGTAACCCATTTATTGAGCCTTTAAATGTTAAAGGAAATGTTTCTGGCGCCAAAGGGATATTTACCGCATATGAAATCCTCCAGTATACCCCAGTGGTTCCTGAATAAGTCACTTTTCCATATTGTCTAATTTACTGTAATGACTGTCTATTCAGAGAAGGTTAAGTAGACTTACAGTTGATTAGTTTTGCAATATGATCAGAATAGGTGTTGCAGGAGCCGGACATTTGGGCAGGTTTCATATTCAGCAATTAAAGGAAATTCCTATTTTTTCCCTGACTGGCTTTTATGATCCAAGTCCTGAGGTGCGAAAGAATATCACTTCAGAATTTTCGATTCCACATTTTGACTCCCTTCAGGAACTTTTAGATGCAAATGATGCAGTAGACATAGTTACGCCTACTAAATATCATTTCGAAACAGCGGCTCAAGCATTGCGCCAATCCAAACATGTTTTTCTGGAAAAACCTATCACGCAGTCCATTAAAGAAGGAAAAGAACTGCTTGCACTGGCCAGAGAAGCTCAAGTAAAAGTTCAGGTTGGACATGTCGAAAGATTTAATCCAGCTTTTGTTGCATTGGATGGGTATGAACTCAACCCAATGTTTATAGAATCGCACCGTTTATCAACCTGGAGTCCGAGAGGAACGGATGTTTCAGTGATTCTTGATCTTATGATTCATGATTTGGATCTTATTCATAAAATTGTAAAATCACCGCTTAAAAGGTTAAGCGCCAGTGGAGTAGCAGTTATTAGCGAAACGCCAGATATAGCCAATGTAAGACTTGAATTTGCCAATGGCTGTGTTGCGAATCTGACTGCCAGTCGTATTTCCTTAAAGAAAATGAGAAAAATGAGGCTTTTTCAAAAGAATGCCTATGTTACAATTGATTTTCTGGACAAGCATACCGAAGTACTATCCTTTGAAAATGAAGGAGATGAGATAAATCCGGATAAATTGAAATTTGTATTTGATACCGGATCATTCAGAAAGAATCTTATATTCGAAACTCCGGAAATAAAACCTGCCAATGCCATTAAAGAAGAGTTAAATGCATTTGGGATGTCTATTCTGGAAAACAAACCTGTTACAGTATCTTTGGAGGACGGTTATCTTGCATTGGAAACCGCCTGTAAAATTCTGGATAAAATAAAGTAAGATCCTTGAAGACCCGTTTTTGTTATTTATTATCTGTTTGTAGTTTAATATTCACTTCCTGTAACATTTTTAACAGAAATGAAGAAATTCCTGCATTCGTTTCAATTCCGAAATACTCTGTTTCTTTAACTTCGGATACTTCTTTTGTTTCTAACATTGGAATAAAATCTGTTTGGGTTTACCAGAATGAAGATTATCAAGGGACTTATGATGCTCCTGCTAGTTTTCCAATTCTTAATACAGATAAAAAAATTATCACTTTACGAGGTGGAATATACGAAAATGGTCTTTCGGCCTTTCAAATGCCCTACCCTTTCTGGCAACCTGTAGTTTACTTTGCGAATTTAATACCGGGCGAAACGGTAACTTTTGAACCAGTTTTTACCTATTTGCCGAATATATCCTATCCATTAAATGAAGGATTTGAGAATTCTGATGTTCGGCTGGAACCCTTTGGACTAGCACCAGACACTGCAAGTATTGTAAGAACTGTTATCGACAAGTACCAGGGAAATTATGGTGGTTTTGTCCAATTCGATTCTTTACGTAAGCTTTTTGAAGTTCAGGGGACGGATTCTTATGTTCTACCTGGAGCAGGGTCGCAGGTTTGGATTGAAATCACCTTCAAAAGTGAATTGGAAATGCAGGCAGGGTTGGTTTATACCTCCGGGACAACGGTTAAAGTCATAAACAAAGTTACCCTATTGCCAAAATCTGAGTGGACCACCATTTACCTGAATATGACTCCGGATGTCACAAACGCTCCGGATGATGCCAAATTCAGAATTTACTTTAGAGCAGATGGTGGTGGCTCCACCCGAACCTTAAATCTTGATAATTTAAAAGTATTACATTTCACTCCATGAACAAGGTCCGCCAGGTCCTGATTTATTTATTGACAGATTTTCTGGTATCATATGGTATATGGGTATTGTTTTATTTCCTTAGAAAAAAATTTATTGAGCATCAGGAGCTGGATTTATTAAAAAATCAGCAACAATTTGTTAATGCCTTTATTATCAGTTCCTATTGGCTTATTGTTTATTCTTTTGCCGGTCTGTATAGTAAACCCTACCATAGATCAAGATTTAAAGAGCAAACGCAGTTATTTAAATTTACAATCGTTGGTGTACTCATTATATTTTTTGCTGTACTGTTGGATGACACCATCCCCGATTACAGAACCTATCGATATACCATTACGACTTATTTTTTATTGCAGTATTTTAGCATTGGAATTGCAAGATTTATTCTTTCTAGTCAAATATTAAGACTTATTAATAAAAGAATCATTGGCTTTAATACATTAATAATTGGAAATGGGCACAGGGCAAACAATTTATTTGAAGAGCTTGAATCTGCAAGAAGGTCTTTAGGATTTAAAATTCTGGGATATGTCAGTACCGGTAAATCAGACACTAATTTTTTTCTTGGGAAGGTCAAGCATTATGGTGATTTATCACGCTTAAGGGATGTGATTAGGAACCGTAAAATCCAGGTGGTAATTATTGCATTGGAGAAATCTGATCATCTTGAATTTGTACAAATCATTGATCAATGTGCGGGCACTCAGGTTGAAATAAAAGTGGTACCGGATATGTATGATTATATGGTTGGTAGTGTTAAGATGTACAATGTTTTCGGGGCGCCTTTAATTGATATTTTCCCTCAGATAATTGCACCTTGGGAAGCTATTCTTAAAAGAACACTGGACATTGTTTTTTCATTCTCAGTACTTATTTTACTTTCTCCTATGTATTTAATCCTTGCCATTCTGGTAAGGCTTGACTCCAAAGGACCCGTTTTCTTCTCGCAGGAAAGGATTGGGCAATATGGTAAACCATTCAAAATATTCAAATTCAGAACTATGGTAACCGATGCTGAAAAACACGGACCCGCTTTATCTTCAGATCATGATCCTCGGATAACCCGAATTGGTAAATTTTTAAGAAAAACCCGATTAGATGAATTTCCTCAGTTTTATAATGTTTTAATCGGAAACATGAGCCTAGTAGGTCCAAGGCCTGAACGCCAGTTTTTCATTGACCAAATTGTGCAGGTAGCTCCACATTATATCCACCTTCAGAAAGTGAAGCCGGGCATTACTTCCTGGGGGCAGGTAAAATATGGGTATGCAGAAAACGTTGACCAGATGGTGGAACGATTGAAATACGACATCCTGTATATTGAAAATATGTCACTCGCATTAGATTTTAAAATAATCATTTATACTGTAATTACCGTTTTAGAAGGAAGTGGTAAGTAAGAAAAAGCGGCTTTGGTTTATGGATTAACTCCAGAAAAAAGTCCTTTTTCAACATTCCTGTCGCAAATCAAAATATTTTTAAAAAAGCGATTGATAATGAGCAACTTATAAAGCTCTTTTTGCACATTACTACCTACTTTCAAGGGGTATTTTTTACTAAATTGCGGGATAATTCCCAACGCAAATAATGAGCGACGAGAAATCGTATTCAGCAAGTAGTATCCAGGTACTTGAAGGCCTGGAGGCTGTAAGAAAAAGACCGGCCATGTATATTGGCGATATTGGTGTCCGCGGTTTACACCACCTTGTTTATGAAGTAGTTGATAACTCAATTGATGAGGCTATGGGCGGGTATTGTACCGACATAGAGGTTACTATTCATAAGGATAATTCCATTACTGTTAAAGACAATGGACGTGGCATACCTGTGGATCTTCATGAGAAGGAAGGCAAATCCGCTTTGGAAGTGGTAATGACTGTGTTGCACGCCGGAGGCAAGTTTGATAAAGATTCCTATAAAGTTTCTGGCGGATTGCATGGTGTTGGTGTTAGCTGCGTAAATGCTCTTTCTACCATTTGTGAGGTAAGAGTTTACAGAGAGGGTAAAATCTGGTATCAGAAATATCACGCAGGTATTCCATCGGAACCTGTAAAACAAATTGGCACAACAGAAAAGAGAGGAACAGAGACCCATTTTCTGCCTGACAATACCATTTTTCAGGTAAGCGAATATCGATTTGAAACCCTTGCTGCCCGTTTAAGAGAACTTGCCTTTCTGAATAAAGGCATCCGGATTGTTCTATTTGACGAAAGAGAGGAAGTTGCTGATGAGGAAAATCCTGACACAATGAAAGCACTGTCCAAAGTGTTTTATTCAGAAGGAGGTATCTCAGAATTTGTAACTTTTCTGGATATGGGTCGTCAGGCTCTACATACTCCCCCGATTTATATTTCAGGTACCGATGAGAATGATTCAACCCCGGTTGAAATTGCAATTCAATACAATTCTTCCTACATTGAGAACATCCATTCCTATGTAAATAACATTAATACCCACGAAGGAGGAACCCATGTAACAGGGTTTAAGAAAGCGCTTTCGAGATCTTTGAAAGCTTATGCGGACAAATCGGGTTTGTTAAGTAAAATCAAATTTGAAATATCTGGTGATGACTTCAGAGAAGGATTAACCTGTGTCATTTCAATTAAGGTTGCAGAACCTCAATTTGAAGGACAAACTAAAACCAAGCTTGGAAATTCAGAAGTTGCAGGTGTTGTTGAATCCATTATCAACAAACAATTAAGTTACTTTTTAGAAGAGAACCCTGTTATTTCCAAAAAGATAATTTCCAAAGTAATCCTTGCTGCTGAAGCCAGAAATGCAGCAAAAAAAGCAAGGGAAATGGTGCAGCGAAAAAATGCACTTGGAGGTGGGGGCTTACCAGGTAAGCTGGCCGATTGTTCAGAAAGCGATCCTGCACAATGTGAAATTTACCTTGTGGAAGGGGACTCTGCGGGAGGTTCTGCAAAACAAGGCAGAGACCGCAGATTTCAGGCGATACTTCCATTAAAGGGAAAAATTCTGAATGTTGAAAAATCACATCCTTCTAAAATTTATGATAATGACGAAATCAAAAATATCATTATTGCTCTTGGAATAACCGGTATTGGAAGCGAGGATGAAATATCCCTTCAAAAGCTACGCTACCATAAAGTTATTATCATGACCGATGCCGACGTTGATGGAAGTCATATCAGAACTCTGATTCTAACGTTATTCTATAGATATATGAAACCTATAATCGATAATGGGTATTTGTATATAGCTTCTCCCCCACTCTATTTAATTAAAAAAGGCAAGGAAGAGATTTATTGCTGGACAGAAGATCAAAGGAAAGAGGCAATATTAAAGATTGCCGGAGGTGATGAATCCAAAGTAAATGTACAGCGCTATAAAGGTTTAGGTGAAATGAATCCTGAACAATTATGGACAACTACTATGAATCCGGAAAACAGGACCTTGCAACAGGTAAATATTGATAATGCTGCAGAATCAGACTTTTTATTTTCTATGCTTATGGGCGATGAGGTACCTCCAAGAAGGGAATTTATTGAACAAAATGCTAAGTATGCAAATATTGATTCTTAGTATCTAACAATTAAAATTAAATGCGCCTCTGATGTTTTTCAGGGGCGCATTTTTTATTTAAGACACATTATGCTCTAGAATATCTATTTATCCTTTTTATAAAACAGAAATATTTTTCTTGACAAAATCAACTTATAGTTGGTAGATATAAAAAAAGGCTGTCCATTGGACAGCCTTTTTTAGTTTAACTACACTAAATTATTGCAGTGTGATTCTGATAAATTGTTCATCTTCTGTATCTCTGGCCTTGAGGATATAAACTCCTTTTGGCAAAGTACCGAAATCAAGATCAATAAGGTTTTTACCACTGAAGATCAAA
>Ga0114980_10000249_pt1 | contig 38151 bp, 33 predicted proteins | sample S_140806_EF_Meta_FD_87018 | JGI IMG/M metagenome (GOLD analysis project Ga0114980, IMG submission 87018) | Freshwater microbial communities from Lake Simoncouche, Canada to study carbon cycling - S_140806_EF_MetaG | ecosystem: Environmental > Aquatic > Freshwater > Lake | place: Lake...
TGGTGGCCGACATTCATTTCAAACCCGATGCCGCCATGGAAGCCGTGAAGTGGGTGGAGAAGGTGCGCGTGAATCCAGGCAACTACGCGGACAAGAAGAAGTTCGCCGTCAAAGAATACACCGATGACGAGTATGCCGCCGAGGTAGCCTACATGGAGGAGCAGTTCGTGCCGCTGGTGAAGGAATGCCTCCGCCTGAACCGCGCCATGCGCATCGGCACGAATCACGGCAGCCTCAGTGATCGCATCATGAACCGCCACGGTGATACGCCGCTCGGTATGGTGGAGAGCGCCCTCGAATTCGCCCGCATCGCCAGGGCGCAGGGTTTTCACAACTTTCTCTTCTCGATGAAGGCCAGCAATCCGAAGGTCATGATCGAGGCTTATCGGCTTCTCGTGGCCAAGCTGGATGAGCAAGGGGCCGATTGGAACTATCCTCTTCACCTCGGCGTCACCGAGGCGGGCGATGGCGAGGACGGCCGCATCAAGAGTGCCATCGGCATCGGCTCGCTGTTGGCTGATGGCATCGGCGATACCGTGCGTGTCTCTTTGACGGAAGACGCCATTTTCGAGATCCCCGTGGCCCAGCAACTCGTGAAGCCCTACAACGAAGGTCTGCCTGCGAACCACGAGCGCCTCGGAAACGCTCCGTCGGTCAGTTACGACCCGTTTGACTATGTGCGCCGTGATTCACAAGTCATCTCCATCGGAGGCGTGAAGCTCGGCGGGCATGAAACGGTGCCTGTTTTCACCACGCGGGCCAAATGGGATGCCGTCGCCCACAAGATGGATAAGCTCGGCGACTACAAACCGGAGATCGTCCTCGAAGACAGCGGCGTCACAGAGATCGACCCACGCAACGACGTGGCTATCGCGGCCCTGAACGCCTCTGTGGAGCCAAAACTCGTCACCGTGCAGGATGGCCTCAATCTCGGCGTCATCGCCGCCTACCGCCTGCTCGCCGCAAAGCTCGATAAGAAGCATCCCATTTTGCTCAAAGACACGCTGAAGCCTGCCACAGGCGATGACTTTACCGAAAACCTCCTCACCGCCGCCACGCACATCGGCTCGCTCCTTTGCGATGGCATTGGTGATGCCGTCATCGTCCATGGCGAGCCCGCTCCCGGTCAGTCGCTGCGCATCAGCTACAACATTCTGCAAGCCGCTGGTGTCCGCATCTTCAAGACCGACTACGTCGCCTGCCCGAGCTGCGGCCGCACCCTCTTCAATCTGCAAACCACCACGCAAAAAATCCGCGCCGCCACCGGTCACCTCAAAGGCGTGCGCATCGCCGTCATGGGCTGCATCGTGAATGGCCCCGGCGAGATGGCCGATGCCGACTTCGGCTACGTCGGCGGAGCTCCCAGCAAGATCAATCTCTACGTCGGCAAGACCGCCGTGAAGTTCAACATCCCCGAGGAAGAAGCCGTCGAGCGCCTCATCGACCTCATCAAGGAACACAATCGCTGGTTCGATGCTCCTGCTCCTGTCGCTTGATTCAATCCTCTCGCTCTTCTCATGAAAAAACTCGCTCTTCTCTCCATCTTGCTCCTGGCCGCCTGCGGTCGTGAAGCCGCTCCAAGTGTCGATTCGAAGCCCGGCAGCAAACCGCAGGTGCTTGTCGCCAACTACCCGCTCAAGTATTTCGCGGAGCGTATCGGCGGTGGAGCTGTCGAGGTGGTTTTTTCCGCGCCAGGCGATGAGGATCCGGCTTTCTGGCAGCCCGATGATGCGGCGATCGCGCAGTTTCAGAATGCGGATGTCATCCTCATGAATGGCGCCACCTATTCAAAGTGGGCGGAGAAGGTCACGCTGCCACAATCGAAGCTCGTGGATACCTCCGCAGCCCTCAAAGCGCAATACATCGAGATCAAAGCGGATAGCACTCACAGCCACGGCCCCGGCGGCGAGCACAGCCACAGCGGCACCGCCTTCACGACATGGCTCGACCTCACACAAGCCGTTCAACAAGCGGAAGCTGTGAAGACGGCGCTGGCGAAGTTCACGCCCGATGCCGAGAAGAACTTCGCCGCACTGAAGAGCGATCTCGAAGCCCTCGACGCACGATTGATCGCCGTGGGTAAACGCCTCGCCAATGCGCCGCTCGTCGCCTCACATCCCGTGTACCATTACTTGGCACGTCGCTATGCTTTGAACCTCCAAGCCCTGCTGTGGGAGCCTGAAACCGTGCCGGATGACAAGGCCATAGAGGAATTCAAAGCCATCCTCGCGAAGCATCCTGCGAAGTGGATGATCTGGGAAGGCGATCCCGCGAAGGAGAGCGTCGCCAAACTCGATGCCATCGGCGTGAAAAGCGTGGTCTTTGATCCCTGTGGCAATGTGCCGGATGGCGGTGACTTTTTGAGCGTCATGAAGGCCAATGTGGAAGCTCTCGAAAAGGCCTTTCCGTGATCAACTTACTGTGTTGCTATGACCCTGCTTGTTTCATGGATTGGTATGGATACGCATGGGCCGGCTTCGGTCTATATTGCGGCTGATAGCCGCCTCAGCTGGGGACGAACCGCACATTATGACCACGGGCGTAAAGTCTTCGCGTGTCGAAACTCACCAGACATATTCGGTTATTGCGGGGACGTGCTATTTCCTTCAATGGTGTTGGGGTAGATCATTGAAATAGCAGACATGGGCTTACTTTTTGATCCCAATGCTCGCGCCATCGAAAGGTCGGAAGCGGTATCGAAAAAACTGGCATCTCAGTTTGCAGCGTATCCCGCAGAGGTGAGTGGAATGGCTGCCAATTCATTAGAGATCTTGCACGCCGGTCGTTGTCCCAGTGGGACATTTTCATGAAGTTTAATTTGTTGGGCTAGGTCCAATGCCGCTAAGCAAAAGCTGATGAGAGAGAAAGAGAGCTGTACAATGTAGAGTGATGATTAACTGAAGGTGGATGGCAGAACCAACCGAATCCGTCCTCAGCAGTGGCAGTTTTGAGGCAACTCTCATGGGACGTTTGACGCGTCTGGGCTGCTGCCGGGCCGGGGAGCTTGCGGGACTGGCCGAGGGCCGTCATCAAGGTCCACGCCAAAAGCTTCAGAACTGGCAGATTATCGCAGGACTCGTCGCTCAATGCCTGCACACCGGCGGCAGCCTCCAGCGCCTCATCAGGCGCTATTTTGCTGTGCGGCTGAGCAGTTCGGCGTTAAGCCAGCGCCGTCAGTACATGCAGTTCGAGCCGTTTGCCACCGTCATGCGCCATGCCTTACGGCCGATGGCACAGCAGCAGATCCACACGGACTGCTTCTTTGCCGGCCTGCGCCTGGGGGGCCTCGACGGCACACAGTTCGATTTCCTCAACACGCCGCAGATCAACGCCGCCGTGAGCAAGGCAAGGACGCGGCGTGGGGCGGCGTGAAAAAGCAGCTCGCCGCCGCTGGTGTCGAGCTCCTCAGCGTTGGCATCGACGAGGTGCCCGGCGTGTACAAAGACATGCACAGCGTCATGGCTGCGCAGACCGACCTCGTGGAGGTCCTCGGCCAGTTCCAGCCGCGCATCGTGAAGATGTGCCCGGATGGCGATAAAGCCGAGAACTGAGTCGCTGCGCTCCAATGAGGAAACCAGAATGAGGAATGATGAATGCCTGACGGGCACTCGAAGCTTCCTTCGTGCTTCGGCAGTGGGGCTTCATTGACTCGCTTTGCTCGCCCTCCGGGCAGCCTTTGGCTGTCTGTCTCGCTTCGCTCGGCTCGTCATTCGGAATTCTGGTTTCCTCATTTTTAGCTCTCCCAACACCTCCAACTCACTTTCTGGTCCTGAACGACCAACTCACCAAAAGCACCGTCCTGGTGCTCAATCGCAACTGGCAGGCTATCGGCGTGAAAACGCCGATGGATGCCTTCAGCATGATCGTGGGCGGCGCGGCGACCGCGCTGGACATCGAAACGGGCGGTCACATCCGTCCGGTGACGTGGACGGAGTGGCTCACGCTGCCTGTGCGTGAGGGCGACAACGTCATCGGCACGGTCAAAGGGCTGGTGCGGGTGCCTGCGGTGCTGGTTTTGGCGAAATTCGACAAGGTGCCGAAAAAGCGGCCGAAGTTCGGTATGCGCGGCATTTGGGAGCGGGATGGCGGTGTGTGCCAATACACTGGTCGCAAGCTGCGCCCGCATGAAGGCAACATGGATCACATCGTGCCGCTTTCTCGCGGTGGGCCGACCTCGTGGGAAAACTGCGTGCTGGCGGACAAGCGGGTGAATAGCCGCAAAGGGGCGAAACTGCCTGCTGAGGCCGGTTTGAAGCTGCTGCGTGCTCCCATCGTGCCGCGAGAGGTGCCGGTGACGCTGCTGATCAAGAACACGCATAGGGTGAGGGAATGGGAGATATTCCTGTCGGAATGACGAAACCAGAATGAGGAATGACGAAGGCCGCCAAGAGTGACTTGGCGGCCTTTTTGCGAGTGGAGCGGGAGGATCGACCCACCCGCATCGCTACGCGAAGCGTTGAGGGCGGGGGACGAGTTCGAGTAGGAGGACGAGGACGATTTACCTCTGAAAGGCGAGGTGGCCTACTGCTCCACGCGGAAGACGTGCATCGAGACGCCGTCGGGTTTGAGTTCGACGTAGTTGCGGGTGCCGCTCCAGTCGTAGGCACCGCCGTGGAGGAGGTCGATGACTTTGAAGGGCTTCGAGGCGTCGAGGCCGAGGGCGGTGAGATCGAGATGGATCATGCCTGCGGCGGCGTGCTGGGGATCGAGATTGATGCAGCAGAGGATGCGGCTGCTGAAATCGGGCGTGGCTTTGCTGTAGGTGATGATGCGGCCGTGATCGGCGGAGTGGAAGCGGAGGTTGTCGTAGAGATGCAGCGCGGCGTTGTCGCGACGGATGAGGTTCAGCTTGCGGATGAAGCCGTTGATGTTGCCGGGCTTGTTGTAATCCCGCTGAACGAGCTGGTACTTCTCGCTGTGGTTGTATTCCTCTTTGCCGGGATAGGGATCGTTTTCGCCGAGTTCGTAGCCGGTGTACATGCCCCAGGTGCTGGACATCGTGGCGGCGAGGGCGGCACGGATGCGGAACATCTGCGGGCCGGCGTTTTGCAGGTGGCCGGGAAGGATGTCGGGCGTGTTGGGCCAGAAATTGGCGCGGTAATACCAGCGCATGTCGCCGTGGAAGAGCTCGCGGGCATACTCTTCGAGCTCGGCACGGCTCTCACGCCAGGTGAAGTAGGTGTAGCTCTGCGTGAAACCGATTTTGCCGAGCACCTGCATCATTTTCGGCTTCGTGAAAGCCTCAGCGAGGAAGAGCACGTCGGGGTCTTTGCGCTGGATGGTGCCGATGAGTTCCTCCCAGAAGGCGACGGGCTTGGTGTGCGGATTATCGACGCGGAAGATCTTCACGCCGCAATCGACCCAGAACTGCACCACGTCGATGAGCTCCTTCCACAGAGCTTTCCAGTCGTCGCAGTGGAAATTGATCGGGTAGATGTCCTGATACTTCTTCGGCGGATTTTCGGCGTAGCGGATGCTGCCGTCCGGACGCTGGTAAAACCACTCGGGATGCTCTTTGACGTAGGGATGATCGGGCGAGCAGTTGATGGCAAAGTCGAGGGCGATTTCGAGGCCGCGCTTGTTGGCCTCGCCGACGAGCCATTGGAAGTCTTCGATGGTGCCGAGGGCTGGTTCGACGGCCCGATGACCGCCCGCCGGGCCGCCGATGGCCCAGGGGCTTCCCACATCGCCTTCGAGCGCGGTGAGGGTGTTGTTTTTGCCTTTGCGGGCGGTGATGCCGATGGGGTGGATCGGCGGGAAGTAAATGACATCAAAGCCGAGGTGCGCGGCGTGGTCGAGACGGCCCAGGCAATCGCGGAAGGTGCTGTGCTTGTTTGCGAGGCCTTCAGCACCGCGAGGGAAGAATTCATACCAGGCAGAGAATCGCGCCCGCTCACGCTCAACGATGACCGTCATGGTGGCGGAGATGGTGGAGAGGTCGCGATCCGGGAACTGATCCATCAGTGCCTGCATTTCGTCGGATTGCAGCACTTCGAGGATGTCCTGGGCGGGCACTTTGGTGAGAAGATCGGCACATTCTTGCATCTGCGAGGCGGCTGCGGCGGCTCCGGCTTTCTTGGCACGGGCTGCGGCCTCACTGAGCAGGCGAGCTCCCTCGCGGGCCTCGATGGGTACATCGGGGTCTTTGGCTCCGACACGAACGGCGAAGGTTTTTTTCCACGAGCGGAAGGTATCGCCCCAGGCCTCGACGAGGTATTCCCAGCGCCCGGCTTTTTCAAAGGCGCAGGTTGCGTGCCAGCGGTCGTTTTCGCCGAGCTTCATCGGGGCCTCGCTCCAGCGCTTCGAGCCAGCGAGGCGCCAGCGAAGCGCCGCGCTCATGACATCGTGGCCGTCTTTAAAGATGTCGCACCACACATCGAGTGGCTCGCCGATGACGCGTTTGACCGGGTGGCGACCGCCTTCGAGGCAGGGGTAGAAGTTTTCGATGACGACCGTGGGAGCGTGGGAGGCGGGCATGGGAGGGCATGGATAGCGACCTGCGGCAGTTGCGCAAATGGAGCATCAATCCATGAACAGCGGCGCGAAACCTGCCTGCTGGAAGTGCCGGTCACCGGTCAGCGCTTCGTTCATGCGATGTTCCCACATGACCACGAACGATATGCAGTCGGTAAGGGACCAGCCTTTGTCCTGGCGACCGGTGTAAAGACTCATGCCTTGCTCAAAGAGCAAATCGCTGGATTTGACGATCAGGGTGTTCGGATCCTCGTTTAGGCGGTGGATGAGCAGGCTCGCGGCGGCGCGGCGCGGAGAGTCGGAAAGGGCATTTGCCACCTCCGCAAGAACCCAGCGTGTGGTGACATAGAAACCGTCGAAGTCGCGGATGAAATCGTTTACGCGCTTATGATGCTGGTCATGCTTGTCCAGCATCGCGATGTAAAAGAAGGTATCTGCGAAGCAGGCGTTCATGCCTCAAGCTTTCTTGGGAAGCCCGTAAAGATAGTGATCGTGGTTTTGAGCCAGATCAATCATGCCGGAGTCGATGGAGCCGATCAGATCCTTGAACCGCTCCGCAAAACTTTCTTCGGGCCGGCGTTTCGGCAAGATGACGACCTCCGTGGCATCCTCAAGATGGACGCCTTCGGGAAGCTTGATCGTGTCATGCAGGACAGTGGCGGTGATGCTCATGGGCGGAGTTGTAACCTGACCCATGATAGGGTGCAAGCCTGCGAAACGGCATGCTGCGATGCAAAAATCCCGCTGGAGAGCCGTCCCGTTTGCGCCACGTTCGTGGCATGCCCAACCCAGCTCCGAAGAAAATCCTGCTCGCCGAAGATGTGCGTGCGATCGCGTTGCAGCTCTCGCATGCTTTGGAAAAGGCGGGTTATGAGGTGCAGGTGGCTCGCGATGGGGAGGAGTGCCTGGAGAAGGTGGCCAGCTTCAAGCCGGACCTGCTGGTGCTCGATCTGATCATGCCCAAACTCACCGGGCTGGAGGCCATGCGCATGCTGCGAGCCGCGCCAGTCACGGAAAATCTGCCGGTCATCATCACGACGGCGAAGGATTATTCCACGGAGCTGAAGCACATCCGCCAGAGCGGCCCGCTCGATGTGCTCATCAAGCCCTTTGCTCCCGATGTGCTGATCACCAAGCTCAATAGCTTGTTCCAAACGGCGGCGAGTTGTTCCCTGGTGGCGGAACGCCCTGCCCGAGAAGCTCCGAAGGACATCTACGCGCCGGTTTTGGACACGCAGCGGCCGCACGCTCGCTTCTGGGGCACGCGAGGCTCGATCCCTGTGTCTGGTGGTCGCTACTCCCAGCATGGCGGAAACACCACCTGCTTCGAGTTCTGCACCGGGCAGGATCGCATCATCTTCGATGCGGGCTCCGGTCTCCGTGAGGCGGGACTCTCTCTGCTGAAGGATGGGCCGCGTCACATCCATCTTTTCATCACGCACACGCACTGGGATCACATCCAGGGGTTTCCCTTCTTCACGCCGATCTATGTGCCTGGATTTGAAATCACCGTTTATGGCGAGCGAGGCTTTGGGAAGAATCTGGAGTCCCTCCTCGTCGGCCAGCTCGACCGCGACTACTTCCCGGTGCAGCGGGAGGATCTGGCCGCGAAGATCAATTTCGTCTTCCTCGACGACAAACCGGTCACCATTGGCGGCGCGAAGATTTCTCGCGAATATGTCCAGCACCCGGGAGCCACGGTGGGGTTCAAAATCGAGCATGACGGCTGGAAGGTGGCCTTCATCCCGGACAATGAATTCCTCCAAGGATACACCGGCAGTCCGGTGGGACTCACGCGAGAAAGTGATGTCGTCATCCCGCACGAGCCGGTGATCAGCTTCGTGGAAGACATCGATCTGCTGATCCATGAGGCGCAGTATCTGCCCACCGATTACCCGAAAAAGATCGGCTGGGGCCATTCGAACCTCGCCAGTGCCTGCGCCCTCACGAAGCTGGCCGGGGTGAAAAAATGGATCGCCGTCCATCACGATCCCGATCACGACGACGTGGTCCTGCATGCGAAGTACAATCTCACCCGGCAAATCCTCGGCGATCTGGGGCACCGCATCCCTTTTAGCCACGGTCACGACGGCCTGGTGGAATACCGCTGAGCCTGCCGGGAGAGCTTTCCCCAGTTCCAGCAGCCGAATTGCTTGATTTCCCGTCGTGAGTCCCGAAGATGGCAACCCAGCCGATGAAATTCGCGATCTTCGGAGATATCCACGCCAACCTCGAAGCCCTTCAGGCCGTCCTTTACGACGCCCAAGAACAGGGCTGTGCCAGCTATGTATGCCTGGGAGACATCGTGGGCTATGCGGCGAACCCGGTCGAGTGCCTGGAAACCGTCCGAGGCCTGAACTGCCCCACCGTGCGTGGCAACCATGACGAAGGTGCCAGCGGCAACAGCAGCCTCGACGAGCTCAATCCGCTGGCCTACGCGGCGCTGATGTGGACCCGTGAGCAGCTCAGCGAGGAGCAGCGGCAGTGGCTGAAGGATTTGAAGCTGGTGCGGCAAGTGCGTGATTTCACCATCGTGCATGCCACGCTCGATTCGCCGGGGAACTGGGGTTACGTCACGAACCGCTTCGATGCGATGGCGAGTTTCAGCTACCAGTTCACGCAGGTGTGTTTTTACGGTCACACGCATGTGCCGCGTATCTTTGAAAAGGATGACGCCGTGCGGGCCTCCCGCGGCACAGAAGTCAGCCTCACCCGTGGCACGAAGTATTTTGTGAATGTGGGCAGCGTGGGCCAGCCCCGCGATGGCGACTGGCGGGCGGCCTACACCATCTACGACGTCCAGGCCCAGACGATCTCCATCCGCCGCCTCGAATACGACATTGAAACCGCCCAGCGGAAAATCCATGAGGCAGGCCTGCCACCGCTGCTGGCGGACCGGCTGGCGCTGGGGAAATGACCCTTCGGGAATGAGGAATGGCGAATGATGAATGACGAATGTCAGACGCCGGCGAGTTTTGGGCATTGAGTCGTCATTCAAGTCATGATTCCCAGCCTCCGAGACTTCCAAAGCGCCCTGATCGTCAAGCCGAGTTCGCTGGGAGACATTGTGCATACCTTGCCCGCCGTGAAGACGATCCGTGAGGCGCATCCGCACCTGAAACTGCGCTGGCTGGCGAACACGGAGTGGACGCCGCTCATTCAGGGTTCTCCGTTGATTGATGAGGTGATCGCGTTTCCGAGGAAACGGTTTCGCGGGCTGGCGGGACTGCTGCGGTTCTGGAACTGGCGGCGGGAGTGGATGCTCATGCCACGCGAAGGGCCGGAGATCGTGCTCGATTTCCAAGGGCTGCTGCGCAGCGGCATCGTGAGTCGCTGGCGTGGGTCCGAGGCGGTGATCGGCCTTTCGGATGCGCGGGAAGGAGCGCGGTTTTTTTACTCGCATATCGTCCCGGTAAACGCGGGGGCACATGCGGTGGATCGTTACCTCGAAATGCCGAGGGCGTTTGGCATCGAGGTGTCTGCGGAGGAGGTGAGCTTTGATCTGGCGAAGGGCAGCCAGCCTGCGCGAGTCGATTTGAACTGGCGAGAGAGTGTCGTGCTACACCCGTGGTCGCGTGGGGAAGGGAAGTCGCTTTCGGATGAGGCGCTGGGGGCGCTCTGCGAGGCGCTGTCGCCGCGTGGGGTGATCCTCGTGGGCATGCATGAGGGCGCGAAGGTGCCGCAGGCGGCGCATGTGACGGATCTGAGCAACCGCACGAGCCTCGCGGAATTGGTGTGGATCATGCGGCAGGCTGGATGGGTGATCAGTGTGGACAGCGGACCGATGCACATCGCCGCAGCGGTGAATGTGCGGACGCTGGGGCTTTATACCTGGAGTGATCCGCGCAAGGTGGGGCCGTATCCGGCTACGGCGGATGTGTGGAAGGCGGGACGCATCGCGAAGCGGACGGCATTTAGCGCTGCGGAGTGTGTGATGGAGATGATGATCTCGCCGGAGGCGGCGCGGGAGATGGCGGGTTGGGTGCGGGCTTGATTGCGGTTGCAAGCGTGGCGGGGCAGGGGAGCATGGGCGGCCATGAAGCCGCTATTTGCCCTCTTTTTCCTCGCTGCCGCCGTTTTCGCCAAGGATCTGCCGAAGTCGGAGCGGTTTGACAAGGCCATCGCGGCCTTTGAAGAGGCAGACAAGGCCTCGCCAGCGCCGAAGAATGGCACGCTCTTCGTCGGGGCGTCGAACATCCGGCTCTGGAGGTCGCTGCCGGACCGCTTCAAAAAAGACAAGATCATCAATCGCGGCTTTGGCGGGGCGTTTTTGAGCGAGGTGGTGCACTTCGCGGATCGCATCGTGCTGCCTTACAAGCCGAAGCAGATCTACCTAAATGCCGGCGGCAATGATCTGCATCTTGGCAAGACGCCGGAGGAGGTGCTGGCCTCGTTCAAAGCTTTCGCGGCGCTGGTGGCGGAGAAGCTGCCGAAGACGAAGCTGGCCTTTCTTTGCATTCCCACCTCGCCCTCCCGCTGGGAGGAGGTGGAGACGGTGAAAACGACGAACAAGCTCATCGCGGACTTCATCCATGCGGGTGGGGACAAGATCGAGTTCATCGACTACTTCCCGATGCTGCTCGGAGCCGATGGGAAGCCGCGGGCTGAGTTGTATGCCGAGGATCAGCTCCATTTCAGCGAGGCTGGCTACGATGTGGTGACCTCGGTGATCAAATGGCAGAAGGAGATCGCGGCCATCGAGGTGCGTTATGCCGAAAACACGGCTCCGAAGGCTCCCATCGTCTTCATCGGCAGCTCGAGCATTCGCATGTGGAAGACGCTGGCGACGGATTTTCCGGGCAAACCGGTGCTCAATCATGGTTTCGGCGGCTCGGAGGTCTTTGACTCATTGAACTTCGCTCATCGGCTGGTCCTTCCCTTCCAGCCGAAGCAAATTGTGATGTATGCCGGCGGCAATGACCTGAACGCCGGGAAGACGCCGGAGCGTGTTTTTGCCGATTTTCAGGCTTTCGTGGCCCGGGTGCATGCCGCGCTGCCGAACACAAAAATCTGCTATATCTCTTCCGCTCCGAATCCGAAGCGCTGGGCGCAGATTAAGGAGACGCGTGCCTTGAACGCCGCCATCCAGGCCTTCTGCGCCAAGGACGAGCGCCTCCAGTTCATCGACGTGTATCCCGTGATGCTCGCCCCCAATGGCGAGCCGAAGCCGGACATCTTCTTGGAAGACAAGCTCCACATGAACGCCAAGGGCTACGAACTCTGGAAAGGCGTCGCGGGACCGGCTTTGATGGAGTGAAGCAGCTTGGGGGGGGAGTCGGCACGCCCGGCACTGCCTAGGGCGATTACTCGGGCTTCGTCTCCGCCACACTGACGGCAGATAGCGCCATTCGCATCGGCACGCTGGCTACGGATGCGGAGGCTGCCAGCCCGGCAAACAGCACCGCCACCGGCGATGACACCACTGGCGATGACGAAGACCTCACCATGCCAGCCTTCACGGTGGGCACAGCGACCACGCTGACGGTGCCGATGACCATCACGGCGGCTTCGCTGAGCGGCAGCACGGCCCGGGTGAACGTGTTTGTGGACTGGAATGGGGACAACGATGTGATCGATCCGAATGAGACGCTCGCGGTGCAGACCGTTTCCGCTTCAGGCAGCTTTGTTTTCAGCCTCACACCTCCTGCTGGCACCACGGCGGGCACGAAATTCCTCCGCATCCGTGCGGCGGAAGGGGCCACTCATCCTGGCTTCAGCGGCGCGTCTTCGCTGAAGGGCGAGGTGGAGGATTATGCCATCACGGTCAACGCTGGAAATCGCACCATCGGCAACCTCGTGTGGATCGACGCAGATAATGACGGTGTCAAAGATGACATGGAGACAGGTGAGCCGGGTGTCCCGGTGTAGCTTTGAACGCCGGGAGTGAATGGCACCGATGAAAATGGGGCAGGGGATGATGAGAAGGCCGGCAGTGGCCTCATCACGGATCTCAACGGCAACTATGTTTTCAGCGGATTGGCCGCAGGCACCTACTATGCACGCATTCCCACACCTCCCTCGGATTTTCCGCTGACCTCCGGCGTGCCGGACACAGCGGACAATCAGCAGGACGGCGATAACAATGGCCGCCAGCCTTCCGGTATCGGTACGGCCATTCGCAGCCCCATTATCACGCTCACCGCTGCTGGCGAGCCTGCGGCGGGTATGGATGGTGATGATACGAATGGGGATCTTGCCATCGACTTCGGCCTCTTTACCTGCCCCGCGATCACCGTGAGACCGATTATGCCCGTCAACGGCGCTGTGGGAGCAGCCTACAGCCAGCTCATCAGCGCTAGCGGCGGCCCCGAGTTAGAGGATTAGGAAAAGGCTTCGCCGTCAAGAACGAGTCAAGTGGTCAAGCCTTGACCCTCTTGACCTCTTTGACTCAAAGATAGCTCTCAATCCCGAGCTTTCCGTTCGTCGCACAGATAAACATCGTCCCCGGCTTCGTTGTGCTCGGCTTTGTCTCCACCTTGCCGCCGCCGCATTCCACCATGAGCTGACCTGCGGCGATGTCCCACAGACTGATCTGCTCCTCCACATACGCATCGAGGCGACCGCAGGCGATGTAGGCCATCGCCAGCGCGGCGCTGCCCAACATGCGCGTCTTCCGCACCTCGTAGGCGATGCGCTTGTAGCGTTCAAAGCCCAGGTCGAGCGCTTCCTTGCTCTTCGAAAAGCCCACCGTCACCACCGCCTCCGCCATCGTGGCGCGGCTGCTGCATTTCACTGGCTTGCCATTGAGCAGCGTCGTGCCGCCAGCCATCACCGTGAAGGTTTCCTTCTGCATCGGATCAAAGATCACGCCGATGAGCAGCTTCTTCGAATCCCGCTCGCGGGCAGCAATGGACACGCAGAAGTGCGGGATGCCGAAGAAGTAATTCACCGTGCCGTCGATCGGGTCCACGATCCACTCGATGGGGCCGTCGCCACCCGTATCGCCACCTTCCTCACCGAGGATCGCGTGCTCGGGGAACTTTGCCAAAATCATCTCCGTGATCAGCTTCTGGCTGCGCACATCCAGCTCCAGCTTGATGTCATGCCGCTGCATCTCGTTCACCGTGAGTTCGGAACCAAAGTTCGTTTGAATGAGTTCACCCGCAGCATGTGCGGCTTCAGTGGCGGTGGCGAGGAGGGCTTGGAGGTCGTTCACGAGGTCTTCAGGGTCAAAATCTCGGCGAGCAAAGCACGCGCGAGCTGGGTTTTAGGCTGCCGGGGCAGGCTTTTCGTCCAGCCGCCGGGGAGGCAGAGGGTGACGGCGTTTTCCGTACTGTCAAACCCGATGCCCGGCTGCGTGATGTCGTTTGCGATGATCACATCGCAGCCCTTGCGCTCCAGCTTCTCGCGGGCGTGCTCGATGAGCTTTTCCGACTCCGCCGCAAATCCGGCCAAAACCCCGCGAAATCCAAAAACCGACCTCGCCGAGCCCAGAATGTCCTCCGTGCGCTCCAGCTCCAAAACCAGCCTCTCGCCCTTCTTCTTGATCTTCTGCTCCGAAACAGTCACCGCCCGGTAATCCGCCACCGCCGCCGCAAAAATGGCCGCGTCACATCCCGTGAGGCTCTTTTGCACCGCCTCAAACATCTCCCGCGCCGATTCCACCGCGATCACCTCCATGCCCCCAGGCTTCGCCAGGCTCACCGGCCCCGAAACCAGCACCACTTCATGCCCCGCCTCCACCGCCGCCTCTGCCAGTGCATACCCCATCCGCCCCGAAGACCGGTTCGACAGATAACGAACCGGATCAAGAGCCTCCCGCGTCGGGCCAGCGGTGATGAGAATGCGCATCCGCCGCTCTAACCGCAGCCCAGCCAAGGCGCAAGCGAGCCGCGAAATCGCTCTTGTCCGCTCATGCCCGGGTCTGGTATTCTCCGACCATGAAAGCTCGCCTCCATCTCAACCGAGCATCTGGCTTCACACTCCTCCAAACCGTCCTCGTCGTGGCGATCATCGCGTTGCTTGCGTCCTTGGTGATCCAAGGGAGTTCTCCGCGATCAAGCAAACGACGTGCGACCGAAGCTTCCATGTCGTCCATCCAGTCCGTTTTGGAACGTTACCTCGAAAAATGCGGCGAATTCCCCGAGCCAACGAACCCCGATGAAACCGCCGAGCTGATGCCCGGCAAAGTCTATCGTATCGGAGCCGCCAAATGCCTCTACCAAGCCCTGACCGGCGACGGCAACGATGCGATCAAAGGCTCAAGCGGTGACGCCACCCCATCCAACGGGACTTTGGAAGATACGGAACTCAAAAACGCCTTGTTCAAAGACATGCCCTCCCAATTGCGCCGCAGAGTCGGCGACCACTACCTCCTCGTCGATGGCTTCGGCCACCCGTTCCAATACCTCAAAGCCGATCCCGAAAAGAAATACACCCTCAACACCACCTACGACTTCTGGTCCTACGGCGACGACGAAACCCACCTCCGCGCCAACTCCAAAGACACCGAGGCAGATCCCGCACTCGGTGCCAAGTGGATCAAGAACTGGTGAAACAGTTAAACTTCTGGCGGTTCTGAATAACCTCAGAGGCACAATGGGTGATGAGGTTGTTGTGTGGGCGAAGCCTCTGCGTTCATCGTGCCTCTGCGGTTCAAAGCTGGTCATCTGATTCAGCCAAAGAAGAACTGGCGGATAGGGGGAAGGGAGCCTACCATTGCGGGCCTCTCCCCACCTCCCATGAAGGGTATTGATCCAGATCTTAAGCCACAACGCAATTGGCGCGGCGAAGCCGGCCTGCGAGTGCCGTTTTATAAGCGGTCGTGGTTCAGCGCCCTCGTGGCGCTCTTTTTGCTGGCCCTCGTGGTGGCGTTTGGTGCCTACAGCGTCGTCGTGGCACCGCTGCGGCAGGAGGCGGAGAAGTTTGACCTCGCCGAGCTGCGCAAGCTGGAGTCCGCCAGCATCATCTATGATCGCAATGGCGAGGAAATGGCCCGCCTCTATGTGCTGAACCGCACGCCCATCGGCATCAAAGAAGTCCCGCAGCACTTCATCGATGCGCTCGTCTCTCAGGAGGATAGCCGCTTCTTCCAGCATGACGGCGTCGATTACATCGGCCTAGGGCGTGCCGTTTGGCTGAACTTTCAGGCGGGTGAGGTCACCCAGGGAGCCTCCACCATCACCCAGCAGCTCGCCCGCCAGACCTTCCAGCTCATGGAAAAGAGCTACAAGCGCAAGATCCTCGAGGCCTTCTTGGCGCAGCGTGTGGAACGGCACTTTTCGAAGTCGGAAATCGTCGAGCTGTATTTGAACCGCATCTTCTTCGGCCTGAATTTCTACGGCGTGCAGGCGGCCTCCCGGGGATACTTTGGCAAAGATGTGCGTGAGCTCACCATCGAGGAATCGGCCACGATTTGCGGTCTCATTAAAAGCCCGAACAACATCAATCCACTCCGTCATCCGCAGCGGGCGCTGAAGGAGCGTAACCATGTGCTCGATCGCATGGTGCAGGAGGGGGCGCTGGCCTCCGATGAGGCAGAGAAACTCAAACTCAAGCCCATGGTCACCGCACCGCAGAGCAGTGATCCGCGCCTCAGCTACATCTTTGATGCCGTCCGCTCGGAGGTGATGAGCCTCGTGGGTGAGGAACGTGCTTCCATCGGCGGTTTTAGAATCTACACCAGCATCGATCAGGACCTCCAGCGCAAGACGGAGGAGTCCATGCAAAAGCACCTCAAGGCTGTCGAGCAGCACCAAGGCTACGAGCACCAGACCTTCGAGCAATATCGCGGCATCATCAGTGACTACCGCGCCCGTTTGAAGCGTGGTGAGATCGATCCCACCACGCCTCGGCCCAAGCCGGAATACCTCCAAGGTGCCTCCGTCGTCATGGACAACAAAGACGGCAGCGTGCTCGCCATGGTCGGCGGTCGTGATTTCGGCGATAGCCAGTTCAACCGCGCCATTGATAGCCTGCGCCCCGCTGGCACGGCCTTTATGCCCTTCGTCTATGCCGCCGCCTTCAGCAGCCCTGGCGTGTATCCAGGCACGAAGGTGGACGACAAGCCCTTCGACAACAAACGCGTCCAGATAGGTGCCATGGAGGGCATCCTCGGTGAGTGGGGCACGGAGATGGAAAGCCCAAAGTGGTCCATGTCCTCCATCAGCCTGCGTGAATCTCTCGTCGGCAGTCGCAATGCCTCCACCATGTACCTCGGTGAGCGCACTGGCATGCAGCTCGTGCGTGAGGTGGCCGCCAAGGCCGGCATCTCCACACCGCTCAGTGAATACCAAAACCTCTTCCTCGGCAGCAGCGAGGTGCGCCTGAGTGACATGTGCTTGGCCTACTCAAACTTTGCCACGCTCGGCAGCCGCCCGAAGAAGCTACATGTCATCCAGCGCATCACCGATAGTGATGACAAGATCGTCCATCAGGTCACCGAAGATGAAATGGCCGTTGTCCAGAGCATGGACCCCATCGCCGCGTATCAGACGCACACCTGCCTCGTCGAGGCGCTGCATCGCGGCACCGGCAGCCCTGCCGTGAGTGATTACAAGCTGGGCGAGTTCCCCTGCGCTGGCAAAACCGGCACGCACTACGATTTCAAAGACCTCTGGTTCATGGGTTACACCTCCAGTGTCACCTGCGGCGTGTGGACTGGGTTCGATAAGCAGAAGACCATCTACCCCGGTGCCTTCTCAAACCGCGTCGTCCTCCCTATCTGGACGGACATCATCAACGCCACCACCACGGCCTATCCCGCCACCGAGATCAACCCGCCGGACACCGCCGAGCACATCGAACTCTGCCGGAAGAGTGGCCTCCGTGCCACGGACTACTGCTACGAGAAGGTCAAAGGCCCCGATGGCGTCGAGAAATCCATCCGCTCCACCTACACCGAGTATGTGCGCCCCGGCACGCCCATCGATGGCTACTGCACGCTGCACACAGGCGAGGGGCTGTCTTCCGAGATCGCTAGCTTTCAGCACAGTGCCTCGCTCAACACGCCGGATGCCTCTCTCATCCCGGATTCCGCCAAATGGGCGCACATCGAGCCTGTGCGCATGCGCGGCGTCACCATCATCGGCCTGGATCCCTACAACACCGCCGTCGCCGTGCCGAAAGCCTCTCCCGTGAACGAAGACGGCTCCCCGGTGAAAAAAGCCATCCCCGTCGATCCCGGCGAAGAACCCGCCGATGTGCCCACGCTGAAGCTAGCTCCGCCGCCGCAGATGAAGATCGAGTTGTGAGGTGGCCATCACCTTGGCGGAACCGTTTTCCAAGTCTGCTCCTTTGCGACAAATTCGAAGCTGTAGAGATTATCGAATCACGCTGATGGGTGAACTCAGATACGACCCCGCATTATGCACACCCAGCTGCCTGGGGGCGTTGATTGAAACAGCGAACGAGCATGCAGGGAGGTGATGAGCTTGTTGTTCGGCCTTCAGGCCGTGCTTGGACGCTCCGAGCAAGAAGATGTTTGGCTTTGCCGCGAAAATGAAGCAGCGAGAGCGAACGACGAAAAGAGGATGAGCACAGACTTCATGATGACTGGCAACGTGAGTATGAAATCTTCGTGTCACCTGAATATTTTTTCGTGAATGGCACATCTCCTGCTGACACACGATGCTGATGATTAGCTATCATCCCTCGATTCAGCGAGGTTTCCAACAACCATGGCAAATATCAATCTCATCGGCGGTGAAAAAGACGGCGTCGGCAAATCCGTCGTCACGCGTGTCATCGCTCAGTATTTTTTGGATCGCGGACAGCCTTTCCTGGGCTTTGACACGGATCGCTCACACGGCTCTCTACTTCGCTTTTATTCTGACTATGCTTCCCCCGTGGTGGTGGATCGCTACGTGAGCCTTGACACCATCATCAAGGCTGCGACGGAGAATCCTGAAAAGCGTATCCTCATCGATCTGGCTGCTCAGACGCACGACCCACTGATGAAATGGATGGATGAATCCGGCGTGCTGGAGACGACGGGTGATCTCGGCATCACCCTGACTTACTGGCATGTGATGGACTCCGGCAGGGACTCCGTGGATCTGCTGAAGAAGCTGCTCGATCGTTTTGGCTCCAGGCTCAATTATGTGATCGTGCTCAATCAACTGCGCGGAGAGAACTTCGACCTCTTCGAGAAATCTGGTGAGAAGGAGCACGCTCAAAGTCTGCACGCTCGCATCATCTCACTCCGTCGTCTGCACGAGCCTGTGATCAACAAGATCGACGATGGTAGCACGAGCTTCTGGGCAGCCAAAAACAAGAGCACCACCGAAGTGGCAGGGCTCGGCATCCTGGAGAGTCAGCGCGTCAAGGTCTGGCTCAACAACGCTTATGAGCAGCTAGACAGCCTCTTTCTCTGATCGAATAGGCATTTGTTGAAACAGCGAGCGAGCAGTGCCGGGCGGTCATGAGCTTGTAGTTCGGCCTTCAGGCCGCGCATGGGCTCTCCTGCACGGGCTGAAGCCCCCTGCCCGCAGTGCTTCGCGCAGCGATGCAGGCGGGGAACTACGAACATCCCTGCGGGCGATGGACAGGCTATCGAGGCATCAGGAGTAGGGTGACAAATGAGGGCGAAGCTCGATCACCTCATCAGCGCCGTCACATACTGCCACAGGCCGCCCGCGCCGATGGCCCCGAGCATCCAAAACACCGACTTCATCGCGGGCTGCTCGGCGAAGGGGGCCAGGGCGCCTTCGCGGAGGTTTTCGACCTCGCTGCGCATGGCGGCGAGTTTACCATCGCTGCCTTTGCCTGCGATGATGGCATCGCCAGCGTCTTCGCGCATGCGGAGGGCTTTCAGGGCCTCACGGCGCACGGCCTCCGCCTGCCGCCGGACGAGGCCGCAGAAGAAAACGATCAGGAAAGCCACAGCGGCATACACGATGAGCAGACCGGGAGGCCAGGGCCAGTTGTCGAAGCGGCCGATGCGGCAGAAGATCATGAGGCCGAGCACATAAAAGGGGAAGAAGGCCAGGCGCATCATGTCGCCCGTGAGCCTGCCCACCACGCGGAGGTCGAGATAGCGGTCGATGATGTCCGCATGCAAACCGCGACCGGCGAGCGCCTCGCGGGCCTTGTCCCATTTCGCACCGGCTTTGGCAAAGCGCTGCGCCACGCTGCGGCCCAGCCAGGTGGCATCGAGCACATAGGCGGTGATCAGCATCAGCGTGAAGAAGGACATCGCATCCATGATGGCATCCACTTGGGCCGTGGGGCCGCGCACCGGTGCGGTATCGCCGCCGATGATCGAGACGATCTGCGAGCCGGTGATGAGCAGCCCGGCGAGAAAGACCAGCGAGCGGGCGAGGCGCACCGTGGGTTGGCTGCGGCGGGCATACTCGTTCCAAAGCGTGTGCGGGTCCGTCTCCTGCGTGCGCCAGACGAAGAGGTTCACCAAGCGGGCCAGCGCTCCCTTTTCATGGCTGCAGGCGGCCGGCGTGGCATCGCTCTCGTTCTTCCAGGTTTTGAAGTATCGCTCCTCGATGTGCTTGCGGCTTTCCCGCAGGATCATGACGGATTTCCACACGAAGTGCAAACCCAGCAGCACGGCCACCATGCGCACGCTCTCCGTGGGCCACACGCTGATGCCGCTCCACCACGCGTAGGGCTCGCCCTCGAAGCGATCCGGTCCCCACAGGCGGTAGCAAAGCCAGATCGAGCCTGGAATGCTCACCAGCATCACGAGGCCCGTGGAGCCAGGCAGCTTCAAAAACGCCTGCCAGACCTCATTCAGCGGCCAATCGGTCTTCGCACCACGCTCGCCATACACCACGACGATGATCCAGATCAAAATGCCCGCGATGAGCAGCCCCACGAGCATCTTTCCCACGCCCGAACGGCCCGCAGCATCCCACCATTCCTTTTCATCCGGTCGCGGCGCATGCAGCGAAGGGCTGGTGGAGGGCAGGGAAAGCTCGTGCGGCCCACTGGAGCCGATTTCATACAGCCGAACATCCCGCAGCGCCGACTCGGGACGGAAGACCGACCTCGGAATCATGCCCAGCGCCGCCATCGTGCCTGCATACGCGGAGGTCTGGTAACTATCGCGAAAGGGTGGAATGCCGCGCTGATACTCCGCCGCGAGGCTCAGACCATACGGCGAGCCCACAATGAGGTTTTGCGTGCCTGGAATCTCCTCTTGGTGCCAGAGCCAGGCATCAAGGTTGTTCGTGAAAAACAGCGATTGGGGCAATCTCGACCGCAGAGCGCGGAGAATCATGAGCTTGTCAAAGATGTCGCTCCCCAGCACGCCGATGGCCACGATGCCCTCACCGCCTTCTTTGCGGAGCTGGCTGTGCATCTCTTCGATCTGCGCCGCGAGACGCCGCAGGCTGTCGCTTTGATTGGCGCCCACCGGCTCCTCATCGGGCAGGTAATCATTCATGCCGCCCTTCTTCGCGTCACCACCGGGTTTCGACTGCGCCTTTGCCGCCAGCGACACACGCCCATCCAGCCCGCGAAAGTAGGGAAACCACACGATCGACTGATCAGACACCGATCCGGCATCCACGCCTTCGCCGAGATCCTTCCAAACCTTGCCAGCGCCCTTACGGCTCATCTCCAGCCGCCGCCGCGCTTCCTCGCGATACATCAGCGGCAGCTCGCGGCCATACGGTGTATCCATCTCCGAGATGATCGCCACGCGGCCGCTCGTCTTGAGGCTCGCGCCGCCTTTCCAATACTTCTCCTGCCAGGGCAGGGCACGGGAGCGCCTCTCCAGCTCCTCCAAAAGCGCCCGCGCCACATGATCGTCCGTGTTAATCGTGCGCTGGAAAAGCGCCTCCGCGCTCTTGATGCCGTTTAGCATCGTATCCAGGCGCTTCTCCGGCGGCAGGCTTGGGCTGTCGATCTCGTCCTGACCAAAGCCCGCGCTGCGCAGAACGGACTCCGCCGAGGCAGTGGCGTTGTGCGAGATGACCTCCATCCGCCCCGGCCACGAGCCCTGCACGCGTGCCTCCGCCTCCAGCACCTCGAGTGAGAAATCCGGCACACGACCTGGAAAGTCCTTCAGGTAGCCTTTGATGTCCTTTTTCTCCGCCACGAGGTGCCCCAGGTATTCCGTCTCGAACGGCCCCATCACCTTCACCGTCGGCGTGACGATCATCTTGGCCGCGTCCGCGTCCGGCGTGTCCTGATACGGCGGCAAAAGCACATTCATGAGTTCACGCAGCCGTGTGATCTGCTGCTGGCCGAGCTGCTTGTTGTTCACCCACAGCACCAGCACACGGCGATGGCCTGGATCATTCTCCTTCGTGTAAGGTGCGGGCGGTTGAGTGCCCTTCGGTGGATAAAACCACTCATACGGAATGTCGAGATCAAAGGCGCCTGCGGCAGGCTGCGGCCCTTCACCATTCCAGCGTGGCACTCGCAGCACCTGAAGGTAGCGCATGTCCTCCGCCACATAACCAGCCACATAAAGCGCGTTCACCACCGCCTGCCGCATGCGCATACGCTTTTCCGAAGACGCCGCATCTGTGTGAGGTCGGGTGAGCATTGGCAGGATCAAAACGGGCTGCCGCACGCCTCTGCCCGTGCTGCGGCTCTTGATCACGCCCGCCAGATCCTCGGGGTTTTCGACCTCGATGCCTTTGTCATCCGTGCTCGGGGCAGGGGATGGCGGCACGGCGGAGGCCGCGATAGGCATCGTGGCTGGCGGTGGAGGCACCGGCTTGTTTTTGAGCTTCACCCGCCACATCACGCCAAAAGGATCTTCCAGCAGCGACGCGTCGATCTTGCTCAGGTTCGGGTTCGCCAGCGGCTTCACGTCCTCATCGAGAGGTCGCCGCGGAGTCAGCGGCTGGTATTGCAGCAGCAGCGTGCCCGCCACCGCCGTGAGAATCGCCATCACCCCCGGCAGCGGCAGCGAGGCGAGAAAAGATTTGTTCGACGAGTCGGCCATAAGAGCAGGAGAAGCAGCCGCGTGAACCATTCACGCCAGCCGCCGCGATTGCACGACGCGGGCGGGGCTTTGGCAAGGGGGAATATTGGTGGACTCGAAGCGTGCTTGACTGATGATCGCGTTCTTGCTTCAATCACCTCAATGAATGCAGTAGCGCATGACCGAGCACCGCGAAGTAAGCGTTCCTTCAAAGTTGTAGCTCTCTCCATCGTTCTGGTGCTGGCCGCATGTGCAGGTCTCTATTGTGGCCGCCATACGATCGCCCCTGATTTGATCAATCGCGTGAAGACGGGCATGCCGAGGGATGAGGTAATTCGGTTGTTGGGAGAACCCGACTCGAGTTCTAGGGAGAAGAATGGATCAATGAGGCTGTCATACAGGAAACACGACAGATGGTGCATGTTGGATGTTTTGCTGGGTCCTGAGGGACACGTTTTAACAGTTTTTCATGATCACTGACGAGACCTCTCTTTTCGCGACGACGAGCATGGCGAGGGAGCGCCGAGCTTTATGGCATTGCCGATGACACCATCAGCGGATTGATCCAATGCAGGCCAGGGAATTTAGAAAAATCGGCATCGCAGGAGGCCAAATCGCAGTCGTTCTCGATGGCGAGGGCGGCCAGATGGGCGTCCATGAGGAGGTTACCTGTCGCGCCCGTTGTGGTGATGAGCTTTTCGTATTCCGTCCAGTGCGTTGCGCTCGGATTGACCAGCAGCGTATTCGAATGTGCCAGCCAGCCGCTGACCTTGGAGGCCGCCTCGGCGGGGGTGAGCGGGTGGGCTGCGATTTTCGGATGGGTGGCCACGCGTAGGAAGCCGTTCAAGACCGGCCAACACAGGGCGACGATGTCCGAGCCATTCATCAAGGCATCCCATCATGGGCGCACGACCGCGTGATGAGGGGAGGTCGAGTCCTCCGCATAGATCAGGATGTTGACGTCCACGAGGGTCATTTCCAGCCGGGCCCCTCCGCCTCATCCAGCCATTCCGTCCAACTGTGGGAATCCTGTCCGAGCTTGAGGCCAAGCGGGCTTGCCTCGGTGATGTAGGGTTTGGCCGCCGTTTTTGGCAAGGGGGCTTTGCCCGCGGCACGCTTGCGTTTGACGAGCTGGATCATCTCCCGCACCGCCCGCTGAATGTGCTGGGCGTCTGCGGGATCGAGTGTGTCGAGTTCAGCTCCGAGTTCGAGGGCCAGGGTGCTCATGGTGGCAGAGTAGCGGAAGGCGGGTGAAAAGGCAATTTCGAGAATCAGGGCGGACGATTGATGAGCCATCCATTTTTGATTTTCGAGGAATGAGAAGTGCCCCGCGAGGGAACCACCTTAACAATCAGCAATCCTTGTTCATCCATCGTCAATCATTCCGGCTGTCGCTGTCGTTTTGATCTCACCCCCGCAGCACCTTCACCGCATCCTCGGCCTTCGCATCAAACTCACCCTCCCACTTCGCGACGACGAGCATGGCGAGAGAATTGCCGATGAGATTGGTGATGGCGCGGGCTTCGGACATGAAGCGGTCGATGCCGAGGATGAGGGCCAGACCGGCGACGGGGATGGTGCCGGTGGAGGCCAGTGTGGCCGCCAGCGTGATGAAGCCGCCGCCGGTGACGGCCGCCGCGCCTTTCGAGGTCAGCAGCAGCACCGCGAGAATGCCCAGCTCCTGCCAGAGCGTGAGATGCGTGTCCGTGGCCTGCGCCACAAACAGCGCCGCCATCGTGAGGTAGATGCTGGTGCCATCGAGATTGAAGGAATAGCCCGCCGGCAGCACGATGCCGACGACCCCCTTCGAGCAGCCGGTCTTCTCCATCTTCGTCATGAGTTGAGGCAGCGCCGCCTCCGATGACGAAGTGCCCAGCGTGAGCAGCAGCTCCTCTTTGATGTGCTTTAGCATCTTCCACAGGCTGAAGCCATTCCACCGGGCGATCAGCCCCAGCACGACGAAGACAAACAGCAGGCAGGTCAGATACACACAGGCCAGCAGCAGCAGCAGTTTTCCAAGGGCTCCGACGCCGTATTTGCCAATCGTGAAAGCCATCGCGCCAAACGCGGCGATGGGCGCGGCTTTCGTCACGATGCCGACGATGCCAAAGAACATCTGCGAGACCAGATGAAGCAGCTCGGTGATCATCTCCGCCCTCTCACCCATCTTCGCGAGGGCGATGCCGGCGAGGATCGCCAAAAAGAGCACCTGCAGGATCTCGCCTTCGGCAAAAGCCCCGACAAAGGTCTTCGGGATGATGTGAAGGAGATGATCCACCACGCTCTGCTTCGCCGCCGCAGCTTGGTAGCCGGCTAGTTTCGCCGAATCGGCGTCACTCACCGAGAGCTGCGCCACATTCACATGCATGCCGGAGCCTGGCTCGATGACTTTCGCCACGACGAGGCCGATCACCAGCGCCAGCGTGGTCACTACCTCAAAGTAGAGCAGCGCCTTCCAGCCTACGCTGCCCAGCTTATTGAGGTCGCCCATGCCCGCGATGCCGTGGACGACGGTGCAGAAGATGATCGGCGCGATGAGCATCTTCACCGCGCTCACAAACGCCTGCCCCAGCGGCTCCAGCGAGGCACCGAGGTCCGGCTTCACCATCCCCAGCAGCACGCCGAGCACGATTCCGACGAGCACCTGCACATAGAGACTTTTGAGCCATTTCATGGGCGCGGATGCTGGCAGGTCCGTCGCCAAAAGCCAAGCCTCAATCCCCGGCCCTACCGGCTCGGATTTGTAAGCCCGATCTCACCCGCCCGGGATCCGCAGGAGAAACGTCTTATAGACCTCTGATTGCCCATTTTTTTACAATAATAACCATATTCGCAGACATGAAGCTCAACTTTGCTCCACCTGCCGGAACCTTCGCCGTCACCGTCACCGAACCCCGCGTGACCCGCCTGCTCGAATGGCGTCAAAACAACGCGGAACTCCACCACCAGCTCCGCGTGGCCGGCATCCGCCGCTCCTCCAAAGTCCGCCAGGTGCTCCAGCGGAACCACACCGGTCTCGCCAAGCGCCGCTGGCTGGCCTCCCTCATCCAAAACCCCAAATTTCAGCCCACGGACCTGCATGTGGCCGCCAAAAGCTGGGTCCTCCGCGCCCCGAACGGCAGCATCCACACCTTCCGCAATCTGCGGAATTTCATCCGCGAAAACGAAGAGCTTTTCGACGCGGCCGATGTGATCTGGAAAGCGCAGACCCGTCGCCCCAAACTCACCTGGTGCCAGGCCTACCAATCCCTCGCCCGCCTCCGCCCCGGCTGCCCCCGCACCCTCGACTCCTGGAACGGCTGGACCTGGGCCACCGAAGTCATCGAGGTGGCGCTGGCGGGTTAAACTCGGCACTTGAGGCCTTGATGCGCTTCCCGTTCCCGCCATCATCGGCGGCGCATGAATTCACAAACCCTCGATCATATCCGCGCCACCGTGCGTGACGTGCCGGACTTCCCCAAGCCGGGCATTCTCTTCAAAGACATCACGCCTGTGCTGGCCGACGCGGCGCTGCTGGCCAGGGCGATTGACGGCATGATCGATGCCACTGGCGTGCTGAAGGTGGACAAGGTCGTCGGCATTGACGCACGCGGCTTCATCTTCGGATCGCTCATCGCTGCCCGACTCGGCGCGGGCTTTGTGCCGGTGCGGAAGAAGGGCAAGCTGCCCTCCAAGACGCGTGGGATCGATTACTCCCTCGAATACGGCAGCAATGCCATCGAGATCCACCAGGATGCCATCGCGCCAGGTGAGACGGTGCTCCTCGCGGATGATCTGCTCGCCACCGGCGGCACGGCGGCGGCGGCGCTGCACCTCATTGAGCAGTCCGGCGGCAAGATCGTCGGCAGCACCTTCTTCATCGAGCTTTCCTTCCTCAACGGTCGCGAAAAACTGCGCGGCCACGGTCCGGTTCACGCTCTCATCACTTACTAAAGGCACATCGGCATGACGGAACGCGACTACCTGCGGCACCTCCAGCGCATCGGCGAAAAATTCTTTCCAGAAGGCGAGAAGCGTCCGCATCCGCGGGCCGAGATGCTGCGCCGGGCGAAACGCTTTCTGAAGCTCAAGGAGCAGCGCATCAAACAGCGTCACCGTGCGCAGTTCAGCGGCACGGAGACCTGCCGCATGCGCAGCGATGTGATCGACTACCTCATCCGCGTGCTTTGGGCCGAAGCCGTGGCCGCGCTGGAGCCGGCGGTGCGCCAGAGCCTGAATGTGAGCGTCGTGGCGCATGGTGGCTATGGACGTCGTGTGATGTCACCCGGCAGCGATGTGGACCTCACCTTCATGTTTCCGGGGAACAGCGGCCAGGTCTCCAAAGAGGTGGCGAAGCTCATCAGCGACTTCTTGCTCTTCTTCTACGATCTCGGCTTCAAAGTCGGCCATGGGGCACGCAGCGTGGGCGAGTGCCTGAATCTCGCGAACGAGAACATGGAGACCAAGACGGCGCTCATGGAAGCCCGCCTGCTCACCGGCCAGGACGCGGCTTTCAAGGAGTTCCGCAGCCGTTTTGACAAGGAATGCATGAAGGGCCGCGAGGAGGAGTTCCTCCGCCTCCGGCAGGATGATCTGGCGAAGCGGCATGGGAAGTTTGAAAACACGCCCTTCGTGCAGGAGCCACACGTCAAAAATGGCTGCGGCGGTCTTCGCGATTACCAGAACCTCATCTGGATGACTTATGCAAAGCTCGGCACGCTGAACCCGAAGGACCTCGTGGCTGGCGGTTTCATCACGAAAAGCGGCTGGCAGGAGATCGAGAAGGCCTACGCCTTCATCCTCCGCGTCCGCAATGAGATGCACTACACCGAGCGCCGGGCGCAGGACCAGCTCACGCTGCGCCTGCAAGGTCTCGTGGCCACGAACCTCGGCTACCGCCATAAGCGCATCCTGCGCCGTATCGAGGCGCTGATGCACGAGTACTACACCGCCACGCGGGACATCCTCCAACGCAGCAGCCAGATCATGGATCGCTTCCATTTGCAGCAGCTCGAAACCGCCGAGCAGCGCGGTGGCGTGCGGGGCTTCCTGGCCCGCAGCAAATCGAAGAAGCAGACCGAGAAGTTCGATGGCTTCATCCGCAAGCACGAGCGCATCTACGCGGAGGAGAAAAATGTCTTCAAAGAGGACCCGGAGCGCCTCATGCGCCTCTTTTTGCACACGCAGCAGCGTCATCTGCGCCTCAGCCCGGACCTCTTCCAGCTCGTGCAGGACAACTTCCGCCTCGTCGATCAATCCTTCCGCTACGCCAAGGTGAACCGCGAGACCTTCGAGGCCATCCTCACCCAAAAAGGCGATGTCGCCCGAGTGCTGCGGCAGATGCACCGCGTCGGTTTTCTCGGCAAATGGATGCCGGAGTTCGGAGCGCTCACGAATCTCGTGCAGCACGAGTTTTTCCATCTCTACACCGCCGATGAGCATACGCTGCGCACCATTGATAAGCTCGACGAGCTCAGCGATCCCACCCTGCCTGGCGTGAAGCTCTACCAGCAGCTCTTCCACGACCTCCAGCAGCCCGTCATCCTCTACCTCGCCCTGCTGCTGCATGACGCTGGCCGTGCTGCGAACAAGAAAACGCACAGCGATGAGAGCACCACGCTCGCCGCCGCCGTCTGCCGCCGCCTCCAGATCAAAGGCGAGCGCCGCCGCCTGCTGCTCTTCCTCGTCGATAACCACCTGCTGATGTATCGCACTGCCACGCAGAAGAGCCTCGAAGACCCCGCCGTCATCGAGGAATTCGCCAGCATCGTGCGCACCCGTGAGAATCTCGACACGCTGCTCGTGATGACCTACGCCGACTCCAAAGGCACGAGCGATAAATCATGGACCGGCTACAAGGAGGCCTCCATCCGCCAGCTCTACTCGAACACGCTGCAATTCATGAAGGCACCCGCCGATTTCATGCGCAGCCTGCATGCCCCGCTCGATGAGCTGCGTGCCGCCGTGCTGAAAAAACTCGGCAGCGATTTCGAGGCGGAAGTGGATGCGCACTTCCAGCACATGCCCGCCTCCTACTTCAACTTCCGCGAGGCCGAGAGCGTCATCGGGCATGTGCGCCAGTTCCGCGAGTTCTTCACGAAGCTCGTCTCCGAGGAAAAAGCCGAGGCCGGCCTGCTGCCCGTCATGCACTGGGAGGATCACCCCGAGCAGGGCTACAGCGATCTCACCGTCGTCTGCTGGGACCGTCATCTTTTGCTCGCCCGCGTGGCCGGAGCACTCGCCGCGCAGAGCATCAACATTCTCAGCGCCGATTTCTTCCGTCGTGGCGATCACCTCGTGCTCGACATCTTCCGCGTCTGCACCATGAACTTCACTGCCGTCAGCGCCAAAGCCGCCCGTCAACGCGTCGAAGCCTCTGTGAAAGCCGCCTTCCTCGATCCTGACTTTGATTTCAGCCAGGAGATCGCCGAGAAGCGTGTCGCCTCCTCCAGTTTCGATGCCATCAGCGCCGAGCTGCCGCAGCGTGTCTTCCTCAACAACCATCTCTCGCCGGACGAGTCCGTTCTTGAGCTGCAAGTCCTCGACCGTCTCGGCCTGCTCTACGACATCTTCACCGCTGTCGGCCGCCTCGGTCTCGGTGTCACCCACGCCCGCATCAACACCGAAAAAGGCGCTGCCATCGACACCATCTACGTCCAAGACGAAAAAGGCTGCAAACTCACCGATAAGGAACAGCTCGACGAGCTTTCCAAAGGCGTTTCAAAGGCCGCGCTGTCTGACACCGTGGCATAGGAAGTTCTCAGAAAGCGCGTTTTTGCTGCAGAGGAGCAAAGGAGCAAGGGAGCAGAGATGGCGGAGAATCATACCGTGCGTCATCATCATCTGTGGGAAGGAATCCGTGGCTTCACAAAACTCTGCGTCCTCTGCCTCTTTGCCCCTCTGCGGCAAAATCGAATCGCTGGAAGGCATCCCCTCCTCAAACCCCGATCCACTTCAGCGCCCACGCGATGACAAACGGCGTCGTCACGCAACTCACCAGCGTCGTCGCCAGCACGCACTGCACCGCCGTGGCGGGATGGCCGCTATACAGACGGGCGATCACAATATTAAACACCGCCGAAGGCATCGCCGCCTGCACGATGAGGATGCGCTTGAGTTCATTCGTCAGCGGTAAAAACACCGCCGCAGCCAGAAACGCCACTGGGATGATTCCGAGGCGCAAAACCGGACTCATCACGGCGATTTTCCAGTTCATCCGCTCCTGGCCCCAAATGTCCGCAATGGACGCCCCGATGAGCAGCACGGCCAGCGGCACCGCGCAGCCGCCGAGCATGCCCAGCGTGTTGTGCGCCACCTGCGGGATGTAACCATGCAGCCCGGTGAAGTTCAGCAGCAGCGCCAAAAGAATCGTGATCACCGGCGGATTCAGCGCCAGCTTCAGCGGGGCATTGTTAAAACCCGTCAGCATGCCCACGCAGGCCGTCCAGCACGCCAGCTCAATGCCGAGCGTGAAGGTGAAAAGCACACCGAGCGTGCCTGGATCTGGAAACAAGGCCGTTACGATGGGAATCGCCACGAAGCCGTAGTTTTGCAACCCGCACGAGACACCAAACGTGCGCCTTCCTTCATGCACACGCAGCCCGATGAGCGGTGCCAGCGCATAGGAAATCGTGATGCCGAACACCACAAGCGCGAAACCAAGCCCTGCGGCCATCAGCACGGGCAGCGGTTGCATCACCGCCGGATTGCCCGCCACACGCTCGATGATCAGCGCTGGTGTCAAAACGGCCACGCTGAGCTTCATGAGGCCTTTGTCCGCCTCCGCTGGCAGCACACCGGTTTTGCGCAGCACAGCTCCTGTGCCCATCATCAAATAGACAGGCAGCGTGACCGCGAGGATGCCGGCGTAGTCGAGCATGATCAGAGCATGGCGGCGAGGTCAGCGGCGAGCTGTCGCGCCTCGTGAACGGGGCGGCTGGCCTCGCGTTCCACCGGCGGTGCGGAGAGATTGGCCTCGTTGAAGACACGCACGCTCATGTGCAGATGCCCGTCCTTGATCCAGGTGTGCGCCCCGACGGGCGTCTGGCATCCGGCACCGAGAATCTTCAGAAATTCACGCTCCGCCGTCACCCGCGCCTCAGTTTCTGCATGGTTCAGCGCCTGCACTGCCGCGATCACGTCCGCGTCACCATGGCGACACTCAATGGCGATGGCTCCCTGACCTGCCGCAGGCAGAAATTTCGCCGGATCGAGCACCAGCGCACACAGCGTCTGCTCCTCGATGTGGATGCGGGCCAGGTTCGCATTCAGCAGCCCCAGCCTCAAAAGACCCGCTGCCGCCAGCATGACCGCGTCGAGCGCATTTTCACCCAGCACTTTCTTCACGCGGGTGGGCACATTGCCGCGGACCTCCACGATCTCGATGTCCGGCCGCAGCCACTTGAGCTGCGCCGCACGACGCACGCTGCTCGTGCCCACGCGAGCACCTTTCGGCAGCGAATCGAGCGTGTGTGGGTCTTTGGTGATCAGCACGTCCTCGATGGCGGCACGGGGTAAAATCGCGCCGAGGGTAAAACCCGCCGCCAGGTCGCTCGGCACGTCTTTGAGGCTGTGAACGGCCGCGTCGATCTGGCGATCTGCGAGAGCGATTTCGAGTTCCTTGATGAAAATGCCCTTATCCACCTGCGCCACATCGCTGAACTCCGAAAAGCGCAGATCCTGCCTCTTGTCACCGCTCGTCTGGATGATCTGGCGCTCGATTTTCAGATGCGGGTGCGCCGTTTGTAGCGCCTGCGTGACCATCGTGGTCTGCGTGAGAGCCAGTTCGCTGCCGCGAGTGCCGAGAATGAGTTGGTTGAGAGACATGGATGGGAGGCTTTCACGCAGGGAGAGGCCATGGTCAAGGCTGCGCCGTCAAAGGGTCAAGGGTGGTCAAGATGCGGCCTCTTGACCTCCTTGACCATCCCTTGACCTAGGCAGCCACTGAAAGCCTTCTCCTCGGCCCCGCGTAGCCTCCTCATGCGCCGCCTCCTCACCTTCCTCCTCGCTGCCTCGTGCCTCCACGCCGCCGATCCCGTCCCGCTTTTCATCGAAGGCTATGCCGGTCAGCGCAGCGTCGAGCAGGGCGAGGAAATCCCGATTCATGTCAGCACCACGGCGGCGAAGTATGAGATCGAGGTCACGCGACTCGGCGCGAAGCGCGAGGTCATGTGGAAAAAGGCCGATGTGCCCGGCGCGGCGCATCCCGTGCCGGAAGATGCCTCCGCCAACGGTTGCCGCTGGCCGGAGAGCGTGCGCGTGCCCGTCGGTGCGGATTGGAAGAGCGGCTACTACGAGGTCGCGCTGCGTGCGGCGGATGCTGGTGGCAAATGGACGCATCGCGGCGCACGCACCGCCAGCAGCAGCGCGTGGTTCATCGTGCGTCAGGCCAAGCCCGGCAGCACCTCGAAGATCCTTTTGCAGCTCTGCTCGAACACCTACAACGCCTACAACAACTGGGGCGGCTTCTCCGTGTATGCCTACAACAGCCTCTCGAAGAACCAGGGCAGCCGCGTGAGCTTTGAGCGGCCCGGCCCGTCGCAATTTGCCCGCTGGGAACTGCCCTTCGTTGTGTGGGCGGAGCAAAACGGCTATCCGCTCGAATTCGCCGCCAATGACGACCTCGAATTCCGCCCCGACATGCTCACGAACTACAAGCTCGTGCTCAGCGTCGGCCACGACGAGTATTGGAGCACACCAATGCGCGACAACTTGGAGGCCTGGATCGCCCAAGGCGGCAACGTGGCCTTCTTCAGCGGCAACACCTGCTGCTGGCAGGTGCGCAGCGAGGCCGAGGGCCGCGCCTTCACCTGCTTCAAGCAGAACTACCACCTCGATCCCGTCTTCCAGACCCGCGACTTCAAAACGCTCAGCACCGCGTGGAGCCATCACCTGCTGAAGCGGCCCGAGAACCAACTCACCGGCGTCGGCTTCCTCTGGGGCGGTTACATGCGCAGCCACGGCCAGTTCATGGACGGCGACGCCTCCTTCATCGTCCACCGCCCCGATCACTGGATCTACGAAGGCACCGGTCTGAAGCGCGGCGACCGCTTTGGCACCAAGGACACCATCGTCGGCTACGAATGCGACGGCTGCGAACTCGAGTGGCGCGACGGCCTGCCCTTCGCCACGAACAAGGACGGCACGCCGAAGACCTTTGAGATCCTCGGCACCTGCCCCGTCCGCTGGCATCCCGATGATGTGGAGTGGTATGAGAAATGGGAAATCGGCCGCACCGGCGCCGCCTGCCTCGGCCTCTACACGAACACCGGCACCGTCTTCACCGCCGCCACCACCGACTGGTCGCATGGGCTGCAAGGCAACGACGCGCATGTCGTGCGCATCACGAAGAATGTGCTGGAGCGGCTGGGGAGGTGAGTGTGCTGGCTTGAGTTCTAGAGTGCTCAACGCATCGCACGCTGCGCCGCACCGCGCTCGGGATGCTCAAAGGCTTCCACGAAGGCTTCGAGCATCCGTTTGTCCATGCCTAGGCTGCGGCCGACCTCGCGCCAGCGGGAGACGGCAGCCTCGACCTCGCGAAGGATTTGTTTCGCCTTCGGCAGAGGCAGACGGAAGTAGGCGATGACGGACATGAGCGCGTCAATGCTCGCCTCCGGGCCGGTTTCCTCAGAAATCCAGGTCTTCAGCTCACGCAGGCGCTCGGGGAAGGGATTGAGGTCAAACGCAGGAGCGAGCTGCCACTGACCGTGATGCAGGTGAAGGAAGCCATGATTGTGCAAATGGTCGTCCACGTTCGTGATGAGGATGGAGAAGGCGATTCGCCGCCATAGCTCTTCAATGTCCACCTGGGCCGCCGCGCCATGCTGGCGGATGGCATCCACGATCTCGGTGTAATGATGCTCGCGACCGCTCGTGATGTCGGCTCCGAGCAGTGTGGCAGCGGAGACATACATGAGCCTTCCGCCCTCCCGCGTGCGGTCAAAGCGGCGGATGAGGGCCACGGGCATGCCAGCGCTTTCGATCAGGCGGGCCTCCGCCACACGGATGCCAGCGTGCTTGGCGAGCGTCATGGCCAGTACCTCGCCATGGGTCACGGCACGCTCGTCCTTCACACTGGGAAATTTGCCAATCGAGAGGCTTCCATCGTCATCCACGACCGTGCATTTCGGGCGCATGCCACCGAGCGAGGTGCCATTTCCACGCAAGTAGGCCAGATCAGCAGCGGTCTCGCTTTCCGACTCCACCGCATGCGTCGCCGCCAGCAGATGGCCCAGTTCGACGAGCGGTGGCGCGGTGCGTCGGCCAGGCTCCGTGGCTCGGCAAAAGATGCCCTGCTCATCGCGAAAACGCAGCGCTCCCACGCGGCTGGCATCATCCACCGCGAGGAGAAAGTCCATGTCGTTCAGCACCGCGGTCGGTGGTGACTCACCCGCGATACGCGCTTGCTTGCGGCGCTTCGCATGGTCACGCAGGATCACACGCCGAGCCCAGCCGTCCGGCTCCGTGTCGGCAATGGCGGCGTGAAACACCGAACCGTCCTTCGGTTTCGGATGGAACTGCGGCCCCGTCACCAATGGCAAAGATGGGTCGATGGCAAAACGGTCCGAGCCTCGCCGCCAGGACTCCGCATACTCAAACGCCGCTCGCTGCCGCGTGCCCACCGCGTCAAAATGCAGCGTGCCGAGCAATCGCGCCTCATTTCCCGCAAAGACTTGGATCGTTCGTTTCATCGTGCCGTGGGCGTTTTCTTCACGCGGATGCGTTTGGGCAGCCGCTCCTCGTCCATCAGGAGGCCGGTGTCATCGCGGCGTGTGTCCGCCAGCTCGCCCAGCGCCTCGCCAAAGCCGAGCACGAACAGCGCCATCGCATATGCCCCCATCGCCACGGCGGCGTCGCCCTTCTCGATGCGGGAGTAAGTGCTCTTCGCCACACCGATCCGCTCCGCCATCATCGCCACGGTGAGACGGCGTTTGCGCCGAGCACGCGCCAAATCGCCCCCGAACTTCGTCAACGAGCGGCGCAGTCCTGGCGGAAGAAGGTCACGAGTGTTTGAGCGCATGCAGAGTGCCGATAAATGAGTCGATAAATCGTTTTAAAGCTCATATATCGGGCTTTGTGGCTAAAGTGTCGAACCGTTTCTCAACCTTTTCCCAACCTGCCCCGTGCGCTGGCACCCCGACGACATCGAGTGGTAGGAGAAAGGGGAGATCGGCCGCACCGGCGCCGCCTGCCTCGGCCTCTACACCCACACCGGCACCGTCTTCACCGCCGCCACCACCGATTGGGCGCATGGCCTCCAAGGCAACGACGCGCATGTGGTGCGCATCACGAAGAACGTGCTGGAGCGGCTGGGGAGGTAGCCTCTCTGAGGCAAACTTAAGCCTTAGGTCATGCCCCAAGCCAAGTTTCGAGTTCAAGGTTTCGGTCGAACTCCATGATATCGTGGAATCGAAAATCGACCGTATTCGGATCTTGCGAGGCGGGGTAACAGCGAAGAGGCAGCCTTGCGTTGGTTGCCAAATATGAAGCGTGCGTGTTCGGCGCTCGAAACACTCTTACTGCTAGATGGTTCATCTGGATCACCGCCTTGAATGATTGGCCGCTTTTGTGTTTCTGCCATGACACAGGACTCGCCCCGTTACGCATCCAGAACCCATGCGAGAGAAGTCCTCCGACTGCTTTTTCATGCATGAAACCGATCTCAACGATCATCTCTGGAGGCAGATGCCCCGCATAAAGAGCGGTGGCTAGTTCCGGGGCTGTGACAGCCTCCATCATACTGTTTGCATCCATCATGATCACCGTTTTCAGCGCCCATTGGGCCAACATCTCCTTCTCATACAGTGCGCTACGAATTATTTCGTTGGCCAACTTTGGCCAAGTCGGCTCTACAAGCATTCCAAGTTTGGTTTTGAACCAGCTTTCCAAGTCGCTCATCCAGCCGTTGTTACAAGACGCGCACACGGACCTCGTTGTGTAGGTGTTTAGCAGGTGCGGCGGACGACTCTTTATGCCGTCTTCTTTTCGATGCGCAACCACCACAGGATAATCAACAGCCCCCATGCGCTGAATCAGCCACTGCGCTATGATGTGCTCAAGATTGCCACCAGGGTTTCCGCAAAAGACACAGAGTTTCATGGCGTCAAACTGACATGGATATCGCGAAGGCGCACATTCAAAAGACAATCCACAACACACGTATACATTTTATGGTTTGAGCGCATGTGTTGAGCACACGCGACATGAATTTATTGCGCTCAAAACTGTGTATTAGCTCGCCCCAAAAACTTCACTCGCTATCAATGAAACATAAAACCGCCTAGGAGGCGCTGTAACATTGCACGTCCTAGATCAGCGTCCTCCTTTGGGCATTCGAAAGTCATGATGTAGAAGTCTTCTTTCCAGACTGTTACCAAAGTAGAACCAAAAAACGTAAAAGTGGCACCAAGATTCTCGACGGTATAAAAATACTCGTTCAACAAGGCAGGTTGAGAACCGAACTTCGTGAGAGCCGATTGAATGAACGTAGATTTTGGAAAGGATCGAATAACCGCATTATCAAAATACACCCGAGGATTCTTCTTCTGTTCATTGATCAGTTCTTCAATCGTAAACCGTTTGGGAGCCACTAACAGCGAGCAGTTAAATTCCCCTTTGCTACCTTTGATCCGAACCGCGTACTGTGCGCCAGTAAGAGGAGGCGTCTTTTCCCAACTAGCTGGCAAAGGCCAGGTGAAATGATGCTTTTCACTGAAAATCATATTCACGCCATTGAGACCATTTGCTTGTGCGGCACTCTCCGGCCTCAATTTCGGAGCCTGGTTTTGACCAAGTGATTTGTCAGTGGCGTAACCGCTTGGATGCCCTTGATTACGCGCAAGACGCAAACCTTCGGCTCGTTGTTCAGGAGTGAGTTGACCTTCCCATTCTTTGGCGAAGTGCTTAGCCAATTCATTTCCTTGCTCAGCTGCCAAGCTGATCCACTTGAAAGCTTGAACGTAGTCGAGCTTAACTCCGTTGCCCTGAGCATATTGCATGGCCAGTTTCAGTTGAGCAGTATCAACTCCTTGCTCTGCGGCCTTTCTAAACCATTCCGCAGCCAATGAGGCATCTTTTGAAGTTCCTATTCCCTCCGTGTAGCATATGCCCAAACTCATTTCGGCAAATTTTAGCCCTTGTTCGGCTGCCTTGCGGCACCACATAAACGCCTCGTTATCGTCCTTTGGAACACCTTCGCCATTTCCATAATGAAGGCTCAACTCATACTGTGCATAAACCTCACCTTGCACAGCAGCAAGTTTGAGCCATTTGACAGCCTCAACATGTTTGCCGCTTTTTGAGTATTCTAGACCGAGAGTCGTCTGCGCTTTTGCATCTCCCCGTGCCGCTTTTGCGTGCAAACTTGCTTCGTCCTGTGCGGATGCCAACGAACGACCAGCAAGGATGCAGGCGACAAAAGGGATCAGAATAGCGATTTTCACATCTCTATGCTTGTAGGAGCCGAAAGGATTTCAAATTCTATTCTCGGCAAGGATGATGTGAGGCGGAAGAATTTTGTTGTCTCCTCACACCGAACTCGGTGATCGGCTTCATCCAGCATCCTACGCACCGCATCGCGATCCGCTGGGCACAGTTTGGGAATGAGATGAGCGATTTGGGCGACCACCGGTCTCATCCAGCTATTCTGGCCGAGTCCGACAGCGGCGCAACATTCGTTTCCCAGGCATCTAACCGCTAATCTGACGCTGATTGACGCTGATTTGACGCTAATCAGAACCCATCAGCGTTTCATGAGCATCTTACCAGCGGTTGGAAGTCCAGAGTTGCCGAGACATTCTTCACTCCTCCAACACACGCTCCAGCGCCTCGGCCTGTGAGCGGAACTTCTTCGGGTTGGACTTCTTGAGTTGGCGGAGGTTGGCGAGCTTCCAGGCGATGGCTGGCATGGCGGACAGATGCGGCGGCTTCATCAGGCTCCAGTCCAGCTCGGCATGCACGAGTCCGAGCAGAAGCTGGCGTTGCTCGTGGGGCAGCCGTTTGGGAATCTCGGTGAAGAGCTTTTCACGCACCTCCAGCAGCTCTGCCAATGTCAGGCCACTATCCGCCATGTCGGCCTAAATTGCCGTCATACAAAGCGACACAGTTTTTGACAAAAATGACCTCAACAGGCAATTTTAGCAGGAGAATCACGTTTTCCTAAAGCGACACGACAGCCGACATCTCTTATGACATACGAACAGACACACCCTTGGATCACTTTCCGTCTGGACCTGCGTCAGGCGGATTGGGGGCTGTGGCTGGACCTCGGGGAGGCGGCCTCGAAATGCGAGCATCTGGCGGGTGCTCCCCTCCAGCCTGAGGTGGCGCAGCGGCTGCACGAGATTTTCCTGGCCAAGGGAGCGGCGGGGACGACGGCCATTGAGGGGAACACGCTTTCGGAGGCTCAGGTGCTCCAGCACATCCGTGGGGAGCTGCATCTGCCGCCTTCCCAGGCCTACCTCCAGCAGGAGGTGGAAAACATCGTCCGCGCCTGCAACGGCATCGCCCAGGCCATTGTGGGGCCGGAGGCCACGCCCCAGCTCGGCACCGAGCTGCTCTGCCAGTATAACCGGCAGGTGCTGGAAGGCCTGGAACTGAAACCGGATGTGGTGCCTGGGGAACTGCGGACGCATTCGGTGATCGTTGGCAGCGTGTATCGCGGCGCTCCGGCAGAGGACTGCCGGTATCTGCTGGACCGGATGTGCCAGTGGCTGAACCAGGAATTCTCCGCGCCGAGTCCGGCACAGCGGCTCCCCTTTGCCATCCTGAAAGCCGCCATCGCCCACCTGTATCTGGCGTGGATTCACCCGTTTGGCGATGGCAACGGACGCACCGCCCGGCTGCTGGAGTTTCACATCCTGCTCGAA
>Ga0114980_10000250_pt1 | contig 38099 bp, 34 predicted proteins | sample S_140806_EF_Meta_FD_87018 | JGI IMG/M metagenome (GOLD analysis project Ga0114980, IMG submission 87018) | Freshwater microbial communities from Lake Simoncouche, Canada to study carbon cycling - S_140806_EF_MetaG | ecosystem: Environmental > Aquatic > Freshwater > Lake | place: Lake...
CCAAACTTACTATCGATATGGCCTGTTGAAATTTTATAATTTCCACCGTCTTCTATATGCGGATTAAGGCGAATACAAACCGGATAAGTATTGCCATAAGTATTGCCAAACTGTTCTAATATAGAAATATTATCAATGTTGATATTAACGCCTAGTTCTTTTGCTTCTTTGATTTCAGAGAAGTCTACACAATTGGGTGTAAATAATATTTGCGATGGATCAAAGCCTACATGTAAGCCCAGCTTAACTTCATTAATACTTACACAATCTAAATTAGCACCTAATTGTAATAGGTGTTTTAGAATATGAATATTCGTGAGTGCTTTGCACGCATAAAAAAAACGGGTGGGATGCCCTTTAAACGCAGATTGTAATTTTTGGAACTGATCGGTAATGGTTTCTGCATGATAGACATAAACGGGTGTTCCAAATTCATTTGCAATGTCTAATAACTGTTGTGCGGATATAACTTTTTTCATTTTACAAAGATAAGCCTTGCCATGAAATATTTAGGGCCTTTAGCCGGAATAAAAAAGGCCTGCATGTGCAGGCCTTTTTTTATTTGGAACGTTTCATACAACGTTCTATTTCTTCAACGGTTATTGGAATATTCTTGAACAAATCCACATGACCTGTTTTAGTAATCCAAATATTATTTTCTATGCGAATACCCATTTGTTCTTCCTCAATATATATTCCCGGTTCCACGGTAAACAACATGCCTTCTTTAATAGGCAAGTGTTTTGTGCCAATATCGTGAACATCAATACCTAAATGATGGGTTACACCGTGGTAAAAGTACTTTCTATACGCTGGATTTGCTGGATCTTGATTTTTGATATCAGCTTTTGAAATCAATCCTAAATTGACCAACTGCTGCTCCATATAAACATTAACCTTAGCCGTATAAGCAAGGATTGAAATGCCTGGTTTCAATATGCTTTTAGCATAATTGTGCACCGCTAAACATGCATTATATACATCCTTTTGACGTTTTGTAAATTTTCCATTTACAGGAATAGTACGCGTCATATCAGCACAATAATTACCATATTCTGCACCGAAGTCCATCAGGATTAATTCGCCATTTTTACACACTTGATTATTTTCAACATAATGTAAAATTCTTGCTCTATCGCCTGATGCAATGATATTACCATAAGCATGTCTAGTAGCTCTATTACGTAAAAACTCATGCGTAATCTCTGCCTCAATTTCATATTCCATCACGCCCGGTTTGATAAATTGCATCACTCTTCTAAATGCTTTTTCAGTGATATCAACAGCTTCTTGAGTAACTGCAATTTCTTCTTTTGTTTTTATAGCTCTTAATTCTCTCGTAATCTTTGCTGCACGCTCGTATTGATGCAAAGGATATTGGTCTTTAATTTTTGTTACGTAGGCTAAATCAAGACGAGGTATGCTTAGATCTAAGCGATCATTTTCGTTGCTATTTAAATAAACGACATCTGCTTGATGCATAATAACATGCAATTGAGCATCAAAAGTATCAGACCATTGTACGTTTTTAATACCGCTGATTGCTGTGGCTTCTTCTTTTCTTAATTTGTGACCTTCCCATTTTTCTAAATGCTCATTAGGACGCAATAATACCAGTATCTCTCTAGCATTTACATCTGGATTGTCGGGATATAAAACCACCATAGTTTTTTCTTGACGAATACCTGACAACCATAAAATATCAGAATTTGGACGAAACGCGTATTGCGCATCCCCATTCTCTGGCAAATTAAGATTGGAAGGAAAAATAGCAATGCTGTTCGGTTTCATTTTTTTAATGAATCGAGCTCTATTTTGATTATACAACTGCTGTGGTAAGGCTAAGTATTTCATACTTTTAAATTAAAGGAATAAGGATAAAGTTAGGATTAATTTTACAATGCTGCGTTATTTTGAATAATAGAAAGGGCATTGGGATGCACTTTAAACACTACTTCTTGTTCACATTCCAAGGAGTCGCCATCGAGGTGTGCTAGTTTTAATTGGTCATTGCTAATTAGAATCTCTTTAGCGCGCACGCGATGTACGTAGCTGCTTTTTAATATCGTACCTCGATACGCATGCCATGCCAATACTATTCCATATATTTTTGGAAATGGTTTTATCAGCACCACATCTAAAAGTCCGTCTTGCAAATGCGCATCTGGAGCAATTTTAAAATCATAGCCAAACTGTTGTCCGTTAGCTACATTTATTAAAAAATAGGTTCCGCTATAATCCACTCCATCGATCAGTACTTTATAAAATCTACTTTTGTATAGCCATAAGTATTTGCTAACCAACCATGCATAGACACGAAGTCCGCGCTGTTCACTATGGGCAAACTTTTTAGCAATGAGTGCATCATATCCAATGCCGGCATTACTTAAAAATAAAGCCCCATTAGCAGTAGCTGCATCAATAGCCATAGTTGACCAATTATTAATAAGCGCAATTGCTTGTTCAGCCAATAATGGAATTTTTAAAGTTCTAGCCAATCCATTACCAGATCCTTTTGGTATAATGGCTAAATGCAAATTAGAACCCATAATACTAGATGCAATATCATTAATAGAACCATCGCCACCCACGGCAACAACAGCTGCTGCATTTTTTTCTATGGCTTGCTTAGCAAGTTCTTTACCATGTTTTACATATTTTGTATGCCAGATTTCATATTGAAAATCATCAAGGTTAAGCGTTGTTAAAATCAATTGTTTTAACTCCTTTACGCGTTCTATGCCCGACTTTGGATTGATAATAAAAACAACTAACTTTTTATTCATGCAGCACTGCTTTTAAACTTAAATCCAAACTAGTTGCATGATGTATTACAGCACCAATAGAAATAAAATCTACACCCGTAGCTGCATAGGCTTCTATAGTGTCAAAATTAATACCACCAGATGCTTCTGTCTCGTATTGTTTGTTGATAATTACAAGCGCTGCTTCTATTTCTTGAGTTGTAAAATTATCCAGCATAATTCGTTGCACGCCACCAACCTTCATTACTCGTTTTACATCCTCTAGAGAACGTGTTTCCACTTCTATGGGCAATTGCAATTGATGTTCATTTAAATAAGCATTAGCTGCTGCAATTGCTTTTTCAATACCGCCACAATAATCGATATGGTTATCTTTTAGCATGATCATATCATACAAACCCATACGATGATTTTTAGCACCACCTAACAGAACAGCTTCTTTTTCAAATGCCCTAAATAGAGGCGTTGTTTTTCGAGTATCTAAAATGGTAGTTGTATGGTTTTTTATTTTATTTACATACGAATGCGTAAGGGTGGCAATACCACTCATGCGCTGCATGGTATTCAACACTAAGCGCTCCGCTTGTAAGATTGCTTGGGCTTTAGCTTTTACGGTAAAAGCAATGGTGCCTACTTCTAAGTATTCCCCATCTGTGTGGAATGCTTTAAAAATAGCTTCCTTATCTAGATACAAAAACACTTCTTTAGCTATTCGAATGCCAGCTATTATGCCCGCTTCTTTTACGATTAACTTAGCCGAACCAATTACCTTATCGTCAATACTGGCTAAGGTAGAATGATCGCCACTTCCAATGTCTTCTGCTAATGCAGCTTTTATAAATTCTTGTGTATTCAAGGCTCTTAATTAATTAAACAAAACTACAAAAAGGAATTTAGTTTACTGTATGCAATAGCTATTTACTTTTAATTAAAAAAAGTACTTTTGTAAAGCAATTATGCGAACATTCTCCATTTTTATTTTCTTGTGCTTATTTAAAGTAAATGCTCTTTTAGCATTTATGGATACGAGCGCTGCTAAAAAAAATAACTTAGCTGTATTTCCTATAATTGCTCGATCCATAGAGACCGGATGGGCTTTTGGCATTGTCAATTCTCTTACCTTTCGTCCTTTCAAACACGATACCAGTACCCGCACTTCTAGTCTTCAAGGAATAGGCATATATACGAGTAATAAACAATTAATCACCGTATTAAATGGAACTACCTATTTTAAAAAAGAAGATTATGTGCTTAATTATCAAATTTCTTATAGTAAGTTTCCCGATAAGTTTTGGGGTTTAGGCAAATATGCTGACCATAGTCAAATGGAAAACTATAGTTTTAGGCAATTCTATTTTTATGCGCACTTACAACGAAAAATAATAGGCCATTTTTTTGGCGGTGGTATTTTAGAACAGCAGCGCGTTATGGATGTATCCTATAAACAGGGCGGTATTTTTGATCAACAACAAATTGTAGGTAGAAATGGATATCGTGTCATGGGTATGGGTGCAAGCATTACTTATGATACCAGAAATCACGCTTTTGTGCCTAACAAGGGGTCTTATGCTCAAATTTCCTTAACGCATTTTAACCCAATAATAGGTTCAGATTATTTGTATTCTAATTTAATCATAGATGCTAAAAAATATATTCGCCTATACAAAAATCAAGTTTTAGCAATGCGCACCTATGGCTTCTTTAATTTGGGTAAAGAAATACCTTTAAGGAGTCAAGCCTCATTAGGAGGCGCTAATGAAATGCGTGGCTATTACGATGGACGATATAAGGATAATAATATGATATTAGCCATGTTAGAATATCGCTTGCCCCTTTATAGGCGCTTTGGTGCAGCCTTCTTTTGTAGCGGAGGCAATGTAGGTAATACCTTATCAGAAGTAAATTTTGATGCTTTTAAATTCTGTTATGGTAGTGGTATTCGTTTTGCCTTAAACAGAAAAGAGAAATTGAACATACGCATCGATTACGGTTTTTCTATTTCCAGAAGCAATGGATTATATATTCAAATTGGCGAAGCGTTTTAATACTTAGGTCCATTTTTTTATTAATGCTATGAAGTCTTTTCTTGCTATCATTTCTGCTCCAAGGCTTTCCAAATGTTCTGTATGCACCTGGCAGTCGATTAATTGTACGCCTTGGTTTTGTAAATATTGCACAGCTTTTATAAAGGCGAATTTACTAGCGTTCGTTTTTTTAGCAAACATACTTTCTCCAAAAAATACATTCCCAATTTTAAGTCCATATAAGCCCCCTATCAATTCCTTATCCTGCCATGTTTCAAAACTATACCCATAGCCCATTTCATGAAGTTCGGTATATGCAGCAATCACTTCTTCTGTAATCCAAGTTCCCTCTTGTCCAGGTCGATGTATGGATTTACACGCCTCCATCACTTCTTTAAAACACTTATTTATTTGAAACACCATGCTTGTTCCATTTAGTAAAGGGCGCATGCTTTTCTGTATGACTAATTGCGCTGGAAAGAGCACGCATCGCGGATTGGGGCTCCACCAAATTGGTAATTCCCCCTCGTTAAACCATGGAAAAATGCCTTGTTTGTAAGCGCTAAGAATACGCTCGGGATGTAAATCGCCGCCAAAAGCAACAATGCCTTCTTCACTAGCTAGTTCTAAATCTGGAAAAGTATATGAAGAATTTAATAGCAAGGAATAAACTGGTTTAAAATGTAGGTTTTATGGTATCTTTTGATAAGGTATCCTTTTTTTGTTGAATAGCCCATATAGAATCGGCTTTTCGACTCGCAATAGCGTTGATAATACTATCATTGATGCGCTGTTGTTCCTGTTTAAAATTAGTTACGGTGCTTAATACAGCAGAATCAATTTTTTCTTGCACAATAATGGATGCATCTGTTTTGGCACCTGCACAAGCGTTGAGTAAGATTAATAAGCTAAGCGAACAGCTAATGAGCACTGCATTTACTTTCATAGGCACAAATATACGGGTGTACTGGTGAAATAAAAATTTCAAAATAAACCCGATAAATAGATAAAAGCTTTGGTGCAGCCTACATTTTTTTTTACTTTTACTGTATATAAAAATCAACTTATGGGAAATCAATTATTAAAAGGTAAAAAAGGTATTGTATTTGGCGCTTTAGATGAGCGTTCTATTGCTTGGATTACTGCTTTAAAAGCAGTAGAAGAAGGTGCTGAAATTGTATTAACCAATGCACCTATAGCATTAAGAATGGGAAAAATCAATGAACTAGCAGCACAATGTAATAATGCCCCAGTAATTGGCGCTGATGCTACTTCTGTAGAAGATCTTGAAAACTTATTTACCAAAGCTATGGAGCATTTTGGCGGTAAGGTTGATTTTGTATTGCACTCCATTGGTATGTCTCCTAATGTTCGTAAGGGATTTGCTTATACCGACACCAACTATGACAATTTTCTAAAAACACTTGATATATCTGCTTTATCTTTTCATAAAGTAATGCAAACGGCTTTTAAATTAGACGCTATCAATGAATGGGGCTCTGTAGTAGCGCTGTCTTATATTGCAGCACAAAGAACCTTCCCTGGTTATAATGATATGGCTGAAGCAAAAGCATTGTTAGAAAGCATTGCACGTAGCTTTGGTTATCACTATGGTGTACATAAAAAAGTACGTGTAAATACCATTTCACAATCGCCAACCGTTACTACAGCAGGTAGTGGTGTAAGTGGTTTTAATGCCTTTTTAGATTATGCAGAAAAAATGTCACCATTAGGAAATGCAAGTGCAGAAGCTTGTGCCAACTACTGCCTTACATTATTCAGCGATTATACCCGTATGGTAACTATGCAAAATTTATTCCATGATGGAGGTTTCTCTTTCACGGGTGTGAGTGATGCTATCATTGCCGATATCCAAAAAGCAAATAGTTAAGCAATTTTTTGCCCACTTAATCGTTTTGTGAACATGCTTTCAAAATTTCGTTTTATACTTTTAGGTATAGCATGTGGTATTGCCGTTTATGGTAATGCACAAGTAGTAGGTGGGCAATTTTCTTTTGAATTCTTACGATTATCGAGTGCTGCACATACTACAGCCTTAGGCGGCATTGCTATTGTAGATCCAAGTGAAGATATTGGATTAGTAGATCAGAATCCTTCTCTGATGCGCCCCTCTTTGCATAATCAATTATCCATCAACCGAAATAATTATTACAGTAACATTGCTGTAAATCATTTTCAGTATGGCTATCATAGCGCAACGCTACAAACTTCTTTTGCTTTAGGCATTCATAGTTTCAACTACGGAAGTACCAATCTTACCGACGATATAGGAAATGTATATGCAACTTTTCAACCCAACGCTTCAGTAATAAGTTTAACCGCTTCTAGATCGTATGCAACCAAATGGCGTTATGGGGCTCAACTAAAATATGCAAATCTTCAACTCCCTAATGCACATGCAAATGCCGCTTTATTAGATGTAGGCGTAACGTATACCGATACCGCCAAATTATTAAATATTGCATTGCTTGCAAAAAATATGGGTTTTTACTTAACATCTTTTGAAACAAAAAGTGCATTGCCTTTTGATTTGCAAATTGCCATTAGCCATCGTTTAGCGCACTTACCCGTTCGCCTGATGGCAACTATACATCATTTATACGAATGGGATATCCGATATAACAATCCATCAGATATAGTTACGAGTAGTTTCTTAGGAAGTACGAATGTAGTTGCCAATAAATCATATTTCGCCGATAAATTATTTCGACATTTTATTTTTGGAGCCAATATATACTTACATAAAAAGTTTACAGCTAGTGTGGCTTACAATCATTTACGCAGGGGAGAATTAGGGCTCAAAGATGCGGCAGGCATGGCTGGTTTTTCTTTCGGATGTATGTTAGATCTAGAAAAAATTCAATTTAATTATGCAAGAAGCTTTACGGCTACCGGTAACCCCTTCACTGAAATAGGTTTAAATATCAACTTACAAAAATTCACAAAAATAAGCAGCTTATCTAAAATTCATTGGAATACTGCTTATGCAAATGAATATTGGAATCGATAATTATTCTTTCACTATTTGAATACTTTGTTGACTTGCATTTGCATCTCGCACGGTAAGCACATACATACCCGGAACAAGGTTTTTTGCTGGAATTTGAATTTCCTCACTAGTTGCTATTTCATTCCATAACAATTTTCCATTCAAATCAGTCAACTGCAATTGAGTGCCAACAGAAACATGGCTAATTTGCCAAAAATCTTTAGTTGGATTAGGCACTATTTGTAGTGTTTGATTTACAAGATTGGATATAGCTAATGCAGTATTCTTTATAATTGGACCTGTTTTATTTACAATCCAATTAGAAGGATCTATTTCTACTGAAGAGATCGTTTTAGTAAACGTGTTTGTTGGCCAATTATAGGTAGCTGTTGCTGTATTAAAAGGAAGATACAAAAGGGTATCGCCCTGAGGAGATCTTAATAAAACCGGAAGTGGCAAGTTGAATGCAGCAACCGAAGATGGCATAGAAGTAGTTTGATTTAATTTTATAACAAAATCATAATTGCTTCCATTGATTTGTTGATTCCATTCTGCACTGTAGGTTGGATATCCTTCGCCATACACCCATTGATTGAAAAATGTGTCTAAGTTCTTTTGATACGCTGTGCTTAAGGCAGCTTTTAAATCGCCTGTTGTTGCAGTACTAAATGCATGAGCGCTTAAATAATTTTTGATGCCGGCAAAAAATAAAGAATCTTTTGGTGCTAAATAACGAAGCATGTGCAAAACAGCGGCACCTTTATCATAGGTCAAACGACTATCATAAATTCTATTCTCATCGGTAGTGTCATTACAGAATACTGTGCCACCCGCTTGCTGCATTACTCGATTATGCACCGCCGTTCGATAATTGAACGCTATTGCTGGTGTATAAAATTTATTCACAAATAATTGTTCTACATAAGAAGCAAATCCTTCATTCAACCAAATATCTCCCCAATTATCACAAGTTACATAATCTCCAAACCACTGGTGACCTAATTCATGTACCACTAAGGTGCCGCTAAAAAAGCCAAGGGTTGTCATGGTTTGATGTTCCATACCTCCACTTAAAGGTGCCATGCAATGCCCATACTTTTCTTGTGAAAAAGGATAGCGCCCAAATAAATTGGAAAGTTGATTGATCATTAAGCCGGTACTATCAATTACTGCTTTAAAATTGGGCAAGGTAGCAGGATTATTATACACATAATTTTGTATCAGCATGCTATCGGTACTATTGTCGAAATGCATGTAATAAGAATAATCTACATAGTTAGCCACGCTTGCCGAAATTAAATAGTAATCAATAGGATATTTTGTAGACCACTCATATCTTTTTAAATTATTAGGAAGGCTCGTAACCTTATTTAATAAACCATTACTGCCTGCTTTTAAAGTATCGGGTACGATTATCCAAACACTCGAAGAATCAATTTTATCTTTAAGCGATTGCTTGCATGGAAACCATTCAAATCCATGATAAGAGGCACTCATGGTATACGTAACTTTATTTCCCCAAGAAGGCGAAGCTATCGTATTAATACCTGCTGAAAAGAAGCCCGTACCACTTGTTGGAGCACCATGATATACAATTTTTGTTGTAAAAAATGTTCCAGCCGTCAATGCACTAGAAAGCGGCACTGAAACTACATTACCATTACGTGTATAGGTACATAATTGATTGTTTACAAAAATAGAATCAATTTGTAAAGTACTCATCAATTCAAAGACATATTCATTCATAAGCGCATTACTTACCACTGCATTATAGTCGACCGAACCGGCGATATTAGTATTGGTATTGTTCATGGCAATGGACAACTTGGTATACTTTAAATCGTAATAGTCTTCGCGCGCATCTGCAATCGTTGTTTTTAATAATTTCTTATTGGTTTTAGTAGTAGCCTGTTGACAAGCATAACTTGTAGCATGAAAACTTATGTGAAGTACTATTATAGTTAGTAAAAGGCTAAGTAAATGAAAAGCTCTTTTCATGATTGGTTATTAGAATTTAGACTTATAAAACTACGATAATATTGATAATAAAATTCATGAAAAATACATTCCTTTTAGTTATTTTTGAGGCTATGAAAAAAATGCTTTCTCTTTTATTTTGCTGCTATTTATTGTTTGTTCATAATGCTTGTGTGCAGTCGCAAACAGTTGATGTTGAAGCTTTTCAAAAGGGATTACAAAATAAAAATGCGCAATTTTTAGATGTGCGCAGTGCAGAAGAATTTGCTTCAGGCCATATTAAAGGAGCAATGCTTGCTACTATACAAGATGGAGAAGAATTTAATAGGCGCATTAATGCATTAGATAAAAACAAGCCAGTTTATGTATATTGCTTAAGCGGCGGTAGAAGTAAGCGTGCTGCAGCTATATTACGAAAAGAAGGGTTTGCGGAAGTAAACGAATTGGAAGGCGGCATAACGGCTTGGCGGGCAGAAGGCAAAGAAGTAGAGGGTAATAATAATACCGTACAAATCACCCCTGCAGCCTATCAAGAAATGCTGAAAGCAGCTACTTATGTATTAGTTGATATTGGTGCACCATGGTGCCCACCTTGCAGAAAAATGGAACCTGTATATAAAAAAATGCAACAACAATTTTCGAATAAAATACACTTTATTAAAGTAGATGGTGGCGTTCAGGCGTTAATAATTCAAGACCAACAAGTATTGCATATGCCAACATTTATTTTGTATAAAGAGGGTAAAGAAGTGTGGAGGGCAGAAGGAATTTTAGAAGAACAAGAAATGGAAGCTGCTATAAAAAAACAAATCAACTAATGCCTGCTCATTTCACAGACCATATTACGGCAAACAAAAAAAACTTATTTGTGAGTGTGGTTCCTCATTCTCGAGCCGATGGTTTTTATTACGAAATCAACATTCAAGGACTTCCTCGATTTGCTATGCAATATGCAGCCATAGGTCGTTATGATATTGTACCCGGTGATCATCCACCAATAGATTACGAAATCCTTTTAGCCGTAAGTGATGTTATTGAAAAACATGTACAATAAAAAATCCGAGTAGCTTTCACTACTCGGATTTTTATATTATTTCTAGCAAGCATTGCTTACATATAGGCTTCTGTTGGCTCACACGTACAAACTAAATTTCTATCGCCATGCGTGTTATTAATTCTAGATACAAATGGCCAGAATTTATTTTCACTTACATAAGCTAATGGGAAAGCTGCATGCTCTCTTGTATACGGTCTATCCCAAGAAGAGCTACAAACCAATGCTTGTGTATGTGGTGCATGCTTCAATACATTATTTGCTTTGTCAGCACTTCCATTTTCAATCGCTTTTATTTCTTCACGAATAGCTAATAATGCATCACAAAAACGATCGAGCTCTGCTTTATCTTCACTTTCTGTAGGTTCTATCATTATGGTTCCGGCAACAGGGAAACTCATAGTTGGAGCATGGAAGCCATAATCAATTAAGCGCTTAGCAATATCTTCCGCTTCTACGCCAACACTTGCTTTAAAAGGACGAAGGTCTACAATAAATTCATGCGCACAAGTTCCACTTACACCGGTATATAAAATATCATATGCTTTGTCTAAGCGAGCGCGCATATAATTAGCATTTAAAATTGCATACTTAGTCGCATCAGTTACCCCTTCTGCACCTAACATACAGATATACGCATAAGAGATTAGTAAAATAGATGCAGACCCATAAGGCGATGCAGACACAGCAGTTACCGTACTATTATCGTGTACATGCCCTGGAAGGTGAGGAGCAAGATGTGCTTTTACACAAATAGGTCCCATGCCTGGTCCGCCACCACCGTGCGGAATAGCAAATGTTTTATGAAGATTCAAATGGCATACATCTGCACCAATTAAGCCCGGTGCTGTAAGTCCAACTTGCGCATTCATATTGGCACCATCCATGTATACTTGTCCGCCGTACTGATGAATTAAATCAGTAATTTCTATAACCGTTTCTTCATACACTCCATAGGTTGAAGGATAAGTAATCATAATACCGGCAAGATTGGCTGCGTGTGCTTGTGCTTTTTCTTTAAGGTCAGCTATATCGATATATCCATTTTCAAGGGCTTTCACCACCACAACTTTATAACCCGCCATAACAGCAGAAGCAGGATTGGTACCATGCGCAGAAATTGGAATCAACATAACATCTCTATGATGCTCGCCTTTGCTGATGTGATAATTTCTGATGGTTAATAAACCTGCATATTCACCTTGAGCACCACTGTTTGGTTGTAAACTACAAGCATCAAATTTTGTGATCTCACATAAATACGCACTTAATTTATCGGCCATTTCTTGGTAGCCTAAAGTTTGATGTGCAGGAGCAAATGGATGTAACGCACCCCAATTTGGATTGCTCAACGGCATCATCTCACTTGCTGCATTTAATTTCATTGTGCAAGATCCTAATGAAATCATGCTGGTATTTAAGGATAAATCTCTATTTTCTAATTTTTTTATATAGCGCATCATTTGCGTTTCACTATGATGGCTATTAAAAACCGAATGCGTTAAATAAGCACTAGTTCTTTCTAAAGCGCTTGGAAGCAAAGACGCATCAACGATGCTTGCAGCAGTATTGATTCCTTCATAAGCTTTCGCAAATAAAGCAATAATTGCATTGATATCTTCTACGCTCGTAGTTTCATCTAATGAAATACCAAGTTGTGTTTCGTTGAAATATCTAAAGTTGATATGTGCCGCATAAGCTAAAGCAGCAATCGTTTTTGTTGCAGGCACACGCACCAATAGGGTATCGAATGCGGTAGCATTTTCTACGTTAATTACATTTGGCGCTATAGCTTTTAAGGCAGTAGCAAGCGCTGATGTTAATTGATTGATTCGTGTTGCAATAGTTTTCAAGCCTTGTGGACCATGATATACGGCGTACATCGCAGCCATATTTGCTAATAACGCTTGTGCGGTACAAATATTAGAAGTTGCTTTTTCTCTTTTGATATGTTGCTCTCGTGTTTGCAAGGCCATACGTAAGGCTCTGTTGCCATTTGCGTCGATACTTATACCGATAATACGACCAGGAATTTGACGTTTAAATTCATCAGACACAGCAAAAAAGGCAGCATGCGGACCACCAAAACCCATAGGCACACCAAATCGTTGAGCAGATCCTAAAGCAGCATCTGCTCCTAATTCCCCTGGACTTTTCAATAAAGTTAGTGCCAACAAATCCGTTGCCATTGCTACAAATGCACCAGCATGATGTGCTGCTTGAATAAAATTAGCATAATCTTCGATGCTTCCTTTATCATTTGGATATTGCACTAATGCACCAAAATAAGTAGCATCAAGGGTGGCTGTTTTATAATCACCGATTACTAATTCGATACCAATTGGTAATGCTCTAGTTTTTAATACATCTATAGTTTGAGGGAAACAATGTTGATCTACAAAAAATTTAGGACGCTCTATACTATCCTGATTTTTATTTAACATATTAAAGAACATCGTCATCGCTTCTGATGCAGCAGTTGCTTCATCTAGTAAAGAAGCGTTTGCTATGGGCAATCCTGTTAAGTCGGATACCATAGTTTGATAATTCAATAAACTCTCTAAGCGCCCTTGGGCAATCTCTGCTTGGTAAGGCGTGTATTGTGTATACCATCCTGGATTTTCGAATATAGTTCTCAATATAACGCTCGGTGTATAGGTGCCATAATAGCCCTGCCCAATAAAATTCTTTGCTACGATATTTTTACTGCCCATTTCCTGTACATGTTGCAAATAGGCAGCTTCATGCATTGGAGCTGGCAAATTTAAAGGCGATTGCATGCGTATAGCATTAGGCACCGTTTTATCTATCAAGCTGTCTAATGAACTTTCACCTATGGTTGTAAGCATAGCTGCAGTCGCTTCTTGATGAGGGCCAATGTGTCGGCTTTTAAATTCGTTACGTTGTTGAGCAAATAAAGACATAAAATTAAAAATATATAAGGGCGTTAAATTGTGATTGCAAAGTTAACTTGGTAATGGATTATTTACAAAAATAAAATGCTATTTAATATCATATTTGTTGGAGCAAGTGCTAGGTTGTGCACAAATGTATCCACAAAAAAACCCACTTGGTAGTGGGTTAATTTTTAAGGTTTGATATAGTAGTTAATAAGGGAATCGGTGTACTTATTTTTATAAAGCCCTAGTGCATTTAAATCGGCTTCTTCTCTAATGATACCAATGTTTTTAGCAAACCAAATATCTAGCGTACCTAAATCTATATTTAATGCACCTGCTTTTAAGGTAGAATGTACATGATATACATTGGTATAAGTTTTCCCATTTTGGGTTATCGTGAGCCCTGTTTGAACGATTGAGGAAGATATGGTAACTATAACTTTTCCTAAAATGGTGCCTGAATTATACTCGCCATCATTAGTCCAGCTTGTTTTCCCATCATACCAAAATACATAATTGATATAATTGGTTTCATTACCATCTAAATCTACAAGGGTTAGGTACTTTCCTTCATTTTTACCAAAAAACTCCGGAGAAGTAGTGGTAGTAATCGTATCTCTACGGGTATAAAAACTATATTTCAAGCCCAGTTTAGTCGTGTCTTTACCAGTAGCATAGCGTATAAATACGGTATCGTTTCTGTTGCCATACATCCACCAAGAACCCTGCTTTGTTGACATTAGATCGAAAACACTTTGGTTGGTCGCATCTAAATTTTGATTGTCTCCCTCTAGTTTTTTGCAAGAAGAAACAGTAAGAATAGATAAGGCTACTAATGCTATGATGACTTGTTTCACGATAAAATTTTTATAAATATAAGAAAATTTATGCCCACTAAAACAAAAATACCTCAGAAAACTGAGGCATTTATGGTTAAAACAAAAATTAGAATTGTAATTAAAATGGAAACTTATAGCATCTTTCTTAGTTCGTATCTGTAGGGTCTACTAATTCTCCATCTTCCGATACGATTAATTTACCTGGAGTATCATCTGGAAGCGCTTCTGTAGCTGCAGTTGGAACTACAATGTCTACGTTTGCCAATTCGCTTAATTGCGGCAATTGACTTGGGTCATTGATGCCCAAATAATCCATAAAATTCTTTGAAGTACCATAAATCAATGGCTTTCCAACCATATCTTCATTTCTACCAGATATAACAATAAGTTCTTTTTCTAGAAGTTTCTGAATAGAATAATCTGCACTTACACCTCTTATATATTCAATTTCAGATTTAGTAATAGGTTGTTTGTAAGCTACAATAGCTAAGGTTTCCATAGCTGCAGTAGATAATTTTTTAATGTACTTGTCGCCGTTTAATTGCAACACTGTTCTGTGGTATTCTTTTTTAGTTAAAAATTGAAATCCACCCCCTATCTCTCTCAACTCAAACGGATAAAATTCTTGTGCGTATTTTTCTTTGATAGCCTCTATGCAAATAGAAATACGCTCCATTTCAATTGGAAGCTCTACTGCTTGACTGATCATTTCTGTAATTTCAATTTGTGTTATTGGTCGCTCGCTAGCAAATACAAGTGCTTCTACATGCGGCATTAATTGTTCTATATCCATACCCTACAATTATAATCTTGTGAAGTATAAAAATACTAAGGTATTTGTTAGCTGCCTTAGAAAGAAATGCACAGATGTGGGTAAATTATACCAAAAAGGGCTGCTTAGTAGCAGCCCTTTTAAAGTTCGTTTTCAATCTTTTAAACCTAAATAGTTCCGGTAACTAAACTTGGGAATATGCCCACAACGAGTAATGCCATAGCACCTATGGTAAGGTATAATTTTTCTTCTTTCGTAAAGGAATCTACCATTGCAGCTTCCCCTTCTTTGAAATACATGGCAATTATTACTTTAAAATAATAATAAACACTTACCGCTGCCATCAATAAGGCAAAAATAGCTAACCACATGTAGGTGCCCTCAAATAATACCGCTTTAAGCATGTAGTATTTAGCCATAAATCCACCAGTTAAAGGAATACCTGCTAAAGAAAGCATGTAAATTGTAGCCAAAGCAGCGATAAAAGGTTGTTTTTTAGCCAATCCATTAAACCCATCATAGGTATAATCTTTCATTTTAATTAAAATAGCAAAGAAGCAAATGCTTGCAACTGAATAAGCAACGGTATAAACAAGCATGCCTTGACGGCCTATTGCATTTAAAGAAATAATGGCAAAAAGCATAAATCCAGCCTGAGCAATTGACGAATAGGCCAACATGCGTTTTACACTTTGTTGAAATACCGCTGTAATATTTCCTACAAATAAAGTAAGCGCAATGACTACAGATAATGCCAATGACCAAGATGAACTTATAGCGGTAAAAGATGTTTGGAATAAACGCATGAACCCTACAAATGCAGCTACTTTTACTAGAGTAGCCATAAATGCCGTAAAGGGTGTAGGCGTACCGTCATATACATCGGGTGTCCATAAATGCATGGGAGCGGCCGATACTTTAAAGCCAAAAGCAACAATTAATAATAATACGCCGCCCAAAGCTAAGGGGTTGATGCTCGTTGCTTGTAAAAAATTAAATTCACTAACCATAAAATTACCGGTAGCGCCATATAGCAAGGTAATACCCATTAATAAAAAGCCTGTTGAAAAAGCGCCCATTAAAAAATACTTTAAAGAAGCTTCTGTACTTTTTAAATTTTCTTTATCACTTCCGGCTAATATATACTGAGGAATAGAAACGATTTCTATACCCAAAAACATAACTAGCAAACTATTAAAACTACTCAACATAAAAATACCAACCATAATAAAGGCAATCAAAGCAAAATACTCCGCTTTATATTTTCCAACTGCAGCAATATGTTTCTTCATTAAGAGAATATATAAAAACAAACAGCCGGTAATTAATACATTAAACTGATTAGTAAATCTATCTACACGGATGGCATCTAAATAAAACGACTGGGTAAGTATAGCTGTTGGTTGCAAAGCTTCCCAAATGGCTACGCCAAATAAAGCAGCAAACAAAACAGTTACCAAATGCAGCAAACTACTGGTATGTTTCAGTAAAAAACTTGCGAAAAGTAATACAACACCAATTATAGAAGCAGTTATTATTAAAATCATGATGAACTAATATATCGTTAATGAAATTGTTATTTTAAAAACTCGTTAAGATTAATAATGGTTTAGCATACACCCCTAAGGCTATAATTAAGGAAAGCACGATTGCTAATACACACCATTCATTTATACTTAAATCTTTTACTGCTTGAGTTGTGGAAGCTGTTCCAAAAACCACTTTCTGTAGCATACGCAAGGTATATGCTGCACCTAATATCACACCAAGACCTGCCAATACCATATACAGCACATGGTTAGGGTTTGCACTAGAGAAGATACCAGCAAATAATATAAACTCGCCAACAAAACCATTGGTTAGGGGTAATGCAATATTTGCAAAAGAAATAATTACAAAAGCTATGGCTAGTTTAGGCATAGTGCTTGCAATACCACCTAGCGCATTCATATCTTTTGTGTGATATCTATTTTCTATTATACTTAATACAAACCACATGCCGGCAATATTAATACCATGCATAAACATTTGGATTTTAACGCCGTGTAATGCAAGATCATTTTGTACAAAAGCAGCAGCACACATCAAACCCATGTGAGCTATAGAAGAGTATGCAATAAAGCGTTTAATATTCGTTTGTTGTAAAGCAATAATTGATGCATAAAGAATTCCAATGATAGATAAAATTATTACCGTGTTTGACCAATAAGAAACGCCTTCTGGCAAAACGGGCATCAACCAACGAAGTACCGCATATAAACCCATCTTAACCATCAATGCACTTAAGAAAATAGTAACACTAGTAGGTGCTTCGTCATACGCATCGGGTTGCCAAGTATGAAATGGGAAAATAGGCATTTTAATAGCAAAGGCTAAAAAGAATAATACAAATAAACTAATTTGTTGTGTATTGCTTAAACTATTGCCCACAGCTACTAAAGCGTGATAGGAAAAAGCATCAGCACCAGGTGTTTGTAATCCTAAATAGATTAATCCTGCCAACATCATTAAGCTACCAATAAAAGTATAAATGAAAAATTTAAAGGTGACTTTAATCCTATTTTCTCCACCCCAAATTGAAGAAAGAAAATAAATAGGTATTAGCGCTAGTTCCCAAAAGAAATAAAAGAGCATAGCGTCTGATGCTAAAAACACACCCATCAAACCGGTTTGTGCAAATAATAATAAGCTGTAAAATGAAGCCGCTTTTGGAACTTCTTTATTATTAAGGTTTAGAAAAACGAGGAAACTAACCAATGCTGTAAGCAAACTTAATGAGCAGCTTAACCCATCTGCGTGCAAAGCAAATTGAATACCTAAATCGGGCAACCATGCTTGCGCTATAGTAAATGCTCCTTCTGCAATATGCATCGACATATACAGGGTAATCAATACAGCCAATGCACTACTAACAAGTGCAAGTATTTTTGCTTGTTTTGGCACTAGTAAACTTAATAATGCTGCAACAAAGGGAAGTGCCAATAAGGTTATTAAAATCATGACTTATAAAATATGAGAATGTTATAAAATTGTACTTAAAAATCCGATGCTAAGTAATAAAATAATACCAAGTACCATTACAAAAATGTAAGAACCAACAATTCCGCTTTGTAATAAGCGAACGCGCGTACTTAACCATTGGATACTTGTACCAATATTATTTACTAAAGCATCAATACCTGATTTTTCAATTATTTGCTGTAAAAAAATACCTAGATGATTCAATGGTGTAAGTATAATGGCTTGATATAATTCATCTACATACCATTTATGCTCTAGTACTTTGCCTAATCCTTTTGCCGCTGAAAATTGCGCTTTTTGTGTTGCTTTATATGCAAGCGCAATCATCACTACTACCAAACCAACAGAAACACCCATCAACATCCATTCTGTAGCATGGCTCAATTCATGGAGTTCTTTTTCTGTCACTGCTGTAGAAAGAAAATCGTGTAACCAATGTTTTTCTGAAATTACTTTTGGCAATCCTATATAACCACCAATGATGGAGAATAAAGCTAATACCATTAATGGAATCGTCATTGCTTTTGGACTCTCATGTATGTGATGTGCTTGTTCTTCGGTGCCTCTAAAAGATCCTGTAAAGGTTAAGAAATATAAACGGAACATATAGAAGGCAGTCATCAAAGCGCCTATTAATAAAGCAACAAACAACAACGGTTGCTGCGCATATGCATGTGCCAATATTTCATCTTTAGAAAAGAAGCCCGCAAAACCAGGTATACCGGCAATGGCTAAACAACCTATTAAAAAAGTAATTTTTGTAATCGGCATTTTCTTTCCTAATCCACCCATAAAACGAATATCTTGTTCACCGCCCATTGCATGAATGACACTTCCCGAACCTAAGAATAATAAGGCTTTAAAAAAGGCATGAGTAATAACATGAAAGACAGCAGTTGTATAAGCGCCCATTCCAATGGCAACAAACATGAAGCCTAACTGACTTACGGTAGAATACGCCAACACTTTTTTAATATCATTTTGTTTGATAGCAATAGATGCTGCTAATAATGCCGTTGCTAATCCTATCCACGTAATAAGATCTAAAGCTATTGGTGCAAGATTATACAATACACTGCTTCTCGCAATCATATAAATACCTGCGGTAACCATGGTAGCTGCATGTATTAATGCAGAAACAGGCGTTGGTCCGGCCATTGCATCTGGCAACCAAGTATATAATGGAATTTGCGCACTTTTACCCATCGCACCAATGAAGAAGCAAATGGCAATTGCAGTATACATATTTGTCTGATCGGCGCTTGATTGTATAGTGTCAAATAATTCTTGATAACTTAAAGTATGGAAATGATACAAGACCAATAACATACCCACTAAAAATCCAAGGTCACCAATTCTATTCATCACAAATGCTTTTTTAGCTGCATCGGTATACGCGTGGTTTTTAAACCAAAATCCTATTAATAAATAAGAGCACAATCCAACACCTTCCCAACCTATAAACATAATGATGTAGTTAGCACCCATCACCAATAACAACATAGAGAAAATAAAGAGATTGAGGTATGCAAAATATTTCACCATACCTTCATCATCATGCATATAAGAAGTAGAGTATACATGAATTAAAAATCCAATACCCGTTATGATTAATAAAAAGCTAGCAGACAAAGCATCTATCTGAAAAGCAAACGGAATATAAAGTGTTCCGGATTGAATAAAATCAAAATAATGCTGCACGAAAGGCCCTTGAAAACTTGGCGAAAGCACCTCAACAAAAACAGCTAAGGAAACTACAAAAGAGGCAAGTATCGATGAAGAGCCAATAACACCTGCAAGTGACTTAGGTATTTTATTCCAGCCCAACCCATTGATTAAAAAACCAAGTAATGGAAATAATGGAATGAGGTAACTATATTGTATCATAAATTTTCTTTCTAAAAGTTAATTTTAAAGGCAGTATTAATTTTTTAATCGATTTAAAATATTAATATCTACTGAGTTTACTTTTCTATACACTAAGGTGATAATCGCTAATCCTACAGCTACTTCTGCGGCAGCTACAACCATTATGAAAAACACAAAAATCTGTGCATTGCTATTTTCCCAGTAATTAGAAAAAGCGACCATTAATAAATTGACAGCGTTCAGCATCAATTCAATGCACATAAAAATGATAATGGCATTTCTGCGCATCATGGTTCCCATTACGCCTATGCTAAATAAGGCAAGGCTTAGAAAAATATAATATTGAATAGGCATACTTACTTATTTTAATCTTTTTTACCAATTACTACGGCACCTACCATAGCACTCAAAAATAATATACTACTAATCTCGAATGGAAATACAAATCGAGTAAATAATACTTGACCTAATTCGCTAATTAATCCAATGGATGTACTAGCATTGATAGGGGTTGTACTGAGTTGTGTAGTTTTGAAAGCCGCCAATAACACTAAAAACAAAATGCCTCCAGAAATAATACCAGCAAACTGTAATAATTTACTTTTTTGAGGCTCTACATCACCATTCAAATTCATAAGCATGATGACATACAGAAACAATACCATGATGGCACCTGCATATACAATTATGTTTACAATAGCTAAAAATTGTGCATTAAGTAAAATATAATGACCCGACACCGCAAAGAAAGTGACAATCAAAAACAATACGCTGGCTACAGGGTTTCTACTGAGAATCACCCCTAAGGCGCCACCAATAGCTATAACGGATAAAATCCAAAATACAAGTTGATGTAGGTTCATATTAATGTGTTTCGTTTGGATTTGGAATTAATAAATCTTCTTTGTTATAAATAAAGCTCTTACGAGTATAATTGGCTTGCGCAACGGTTTCTGATAAGTAAATAGCATCTTTAGGACAAGCCTCTTCGCATAAGCCACAGAAAATACAACGCAACATATTGATTTCGTATTTAGCGGCATACTTTTCTTCTTTATACAAATGTTCTTCTCCTTTGGTTCGCTCTGCTGCTTCCATAGTAATCGCTTCTGCAGGACAAGACAAAGCACACAAACCACACGCCGTGCATTTTTCACGACCTTGCTCATCTCTATTTAAAATATGTAAGCCTCTAAACACCGGACTAAATGGTCGTTGCTGTTCAGGATAACTAATCGTTGCAGGCTTTTTAAAAATATGACCTACTGTTATAAAAAGTCCTTTTATTATAGTAGGAATATAGAGGCGCTCCATGAAGGTCATGGGCTTTCTATCTACAGCTACTCTTTTATTTGTTAATTCTTGCATGATTTCTTTTTAATTTAATACCCAAATAATAATGGCTCCAGTAATTAGCATATTTACAAGGGCTAATGGAATGAGTGATTTCCAACCTAAATTCATTAATTGATCATATCTAAATCTCGGGATCGTCCAACGGATGAACATGAAAAATAAAATCATCATAATCGTTTTAGTTAATAATACTAAAACGCAAATGATAGAAAATACTACGGGGCTCACACTACCAGCAACTTGATCCATAAAAGGGAAATTATAACCACCAAAAAACAAGGTGATTAAAATTGCTGAGCTGATAAATAAGTTTACATATTCTGCAAACAAGTAAAAGCCTAATTTCATAGAGGAGTATTCTGTATGATATCCTGCAACCAACTCACTTTCGGCTTCTGGCAAATCGAAAGGCGCTCTGTTCAATTCTGCAAATGCACACACTAAAAATATTATAAAACCTAATGGCTGTTTTGCCACATTCCATGTAAACCATCCATTTTCCCAAAATCCATGTTGTTGATTTACAATTTCTGCTAAACTTAATGTACCCGTCATCATCAGTAATGCAATAAGGCTAATACCCATTGCTAATTCATAAGAAATAGCTTGAGATGCTGCACGCACACTACCCATTAAAGAGTATTTATTGTTAGAAGCCCATCCGCCCAACATAATACCATATACACCCACGCTCACCACTCCAAAAACATATAAGATACCAATATTGATATCGGCTACTTGCAATGCAATAATTCTTCCGCTTTCCAATTCAATACTTGGTCCCCAAGGTATTACTGCACTTGCCATACAAGCTGTAAGCATAGCCAACGAAGGACCTAAAATAAACAGGAATCGATTGGCATCTGTAGGTATAATTTCTTCTTTAAAAAATAATTTGATACCATCCGCAATAGGTTGTAATAATCCGAAGGGGCCCGCACGGCTTGGTCCTTTTCTATCTTGCATCCAAGCAGCTACTTTACGCTCGCCCCAAGTAGCATAGGTAGCTACACCCAGTGACGCGCCGAGAATTACAGAAATTAATATTAATTTTTCTATAATAAAACTCCAATCTATAGTCAGTAATAACATGTAGTTATAAGTTGTAATTCGTTAATAATATTATTGCTCAAAATCCGCTGCATGAGCAGGACCATTTAATTTACTCAATTCAATATCATTTTTATTGACACCACTTACATCATGAATATTCATCAGTAATTTTGGATTTCTACCAATGACTTCTGGTAAGAAATTTTGCGGTTTCAATACTCCTTCGTAATGGCCTTGTGCAATTACACTATGGCGATCAATTTTACTTGGCCCTTCTATCGTCCAATCACTTGCTTGTTTTTTATCGAAACGACAGGTATTACAAATCCACTCTTCTACTTCGCCCCATTTATCTTTTCTTGCAGTCACGCGATATACTTCATCACCACGCATCCACAATCTTGTTTTTCCTGAGCAGGTAGGACAATCACGATGGGCGTCTACCGGCTTAGTAAACCATACCCGATTTTTGAATCGGAATGTTTTATCGGTTAATGCCCCTACTGGACAAACATCTATTACATTGCCAATAAAATCATTGTCTAATGCTTTCCCAATACACGTACTAATAGCAGCATGATCGCCACGATCTAATACACCATGCTCGCGTTTGCCCGTAAGTTGATCTGCCGTGTATACACAACGATAGCAAAGAATACAACGATTCATATGTAATTGAATATATGGGCCTATATCTTCTTTTTCAAACGTGCGTCTATCAAACTCATATCGTGTGCTGCTTGCACCATGCTCATAACTCAAATCTTGCAAATGACATTCTCCAGCTTGGTCACAAACAGGGCAATCCAACGGGTGATTGATCAATAACATTTCTACAATACCAGCTCGAGCATCTAATACTTTTGGAGAGGTAATATTTTTAACCTCCATACCATCGGATACTGGGGTACGACAACTAGCTACTAATTTTGGCATCGGTCGAGGGTCTTTTTCAGAGCCTTTCGAAACTTCCACCAAACAGGTACGGCATTTGCCGCCACTTCCTTCTAGTTTACTGTAATAGCACATCGCAGGAGGTGTTACTTCTCCTCCAATTTGTCGTGCTGCTTGTAAAATAGTAGTGCCTGGTGCTACGGCTACCGTAATATTATCAATCGTTACTTTAATTTGTTCACTCATGTTATATTTTTTTTCGCGTTAGCGATTATTATTTTTAAACAGTTGGCACATGAATAGGATCTGCATAATGCGCTAATCCATAGTTACGCGTTTGTGCTTCTACCGGATTATTAATATGCCATTCAAACTCATCTCTAAAATGACGAATAGCAGCTGCCACAGGCCAAGCTGCTGCATCTCCTAATGGACAAATGGTGTTGCCTTCAATTTTTCGTTGCACATCCCATAGTAAATCTATATCGCTCATTTTACCATGACCGTATTCAATGTTTTTCAAGATTTTATACATCCAGCCCGTACCTTCTCTGCAAGGACTGCATTGGCCACAACTTTCATGGTTGTAAAAACGAGCAAGACTCATCGTATGGCGAACGATACATTGCGTTTCATCTAACACAATAAAACCACCCGACCCCATCATAGATCCTGTTGCGAAACCACCATCAGCAAGACTTTCGTAATTCATCATACGAGTTTCCCCTTTGGCTGTTTTTAATAATAAATTAGCCGGTAAAATAGGTACGGAAGAGCCGCCTGGTATACATGCTTTCAATTTTTTTCCGTTAGGAATGCCACCACAATACGTATCGCTGTATATAAATTCTTCTACAGAGATGGTCATATCTATTTCGTATACACCTGGTTTATTTACATTACCACAAACAGAAAGTAGTTTGGTGCCGGTAGATTTTCCTACACCTATTTTTGCATATTCGTCGCCACCCATATTAATAATAGGCACCACAGCTGCTAAGGTTTCTACATTGTTTACTACGGTAGGTCGCATCCAAAGCCCTTGAATCGCTGGGAATGGAGGTTTGATACGTGGATTACCGCGTTTGCCCTCTAAGCTTTCAATCAAAGCAGTTTCTTCACCACAGATATAAGCACCCGCTCCGCGTTGCACATAAATTTCGCAATCGAAACCGGTACCTAAAATATTTTTGCCTAACCAACCATTAGCTTTAGCTTCTGTAATAGCTTGCTCTAAAATATCAGTAATCCACGCATACTCGCCACGGATATAGATATATGTTGTATTAGAACCCAAGGCATAAGAAGATACTATCAAGCCTTCAATTAATAAATGCGGAAGGAATTCCATTAAATAACGATCCTTGAAAGTGCCGGGTTCAGACTCGTCGGCATTGCATACCAAATGACGTGGAACCCCTTCTGGCTTCGCCAAAAAACTCCACTTCATACCGGTGGGGAAACCTGCGCCACCACGACCTCTTAAGCCACTTTTTTTAACCTCTTCTACAATTTCGTCTGGGCTCATTTTTAGTGCTTTCTCCACACTTCTATAACCACCATTTTTTCGATAGGTTTCATAAAAACGAATGCCTTCAATATGGGCATGTTCTAATAATATCTTTTTAGACATAAGCTATTGCTTTATGATTTTTTTAATTTTTTGATGCCGTTCTTAATTCTTCAATTATTTGATCCACTTTTTCTTTGGTCAAAAACTCTTTATAGTGTTTGCCCAATTGCATCATAGGCGCATATCCACAAGCACCCAAACATTCTACCGGTTTTAAAGTAAATAAACCATCTGCAGTTGTTTGACCAGCTTCGATGCCTAATTTTTGTTTAATGTAGGCGATAATTTCATCGCTACCGTTGAGCATACAAGGCCCTGTTTGGCACACTTCTAATACGTGCTTGCCTACGGGCTTCATGTGAAACATGGAATAGAAAGAAGCTACTTCATAAACTTCAATCGGTTTGATGGTTAGTAAAGATGCTATATAATCCATGGTATCGGTATCTAACCAGCCACCAAAAGTTTCTTGAGCGAGATGAAGCAAAGGTATTAGCGCACTTTTTTGTTTCCCTTCAGGGTAGCGTGCTATAATAGCTTGTACTTGATTTAATTGTTCTGCTGAAAATTGTTTCATACGTTATTAATGTCTTTATTATGCGTCTAATTCTCCGGCAATTAGGTTTAAACTACTCATCGTAACTACCGCATCACTTAGTAAACTACCTTGTATAATTTCTGGGTATGCTTGGTAATAAATAAAGCAAGGTCTTCTAAAATGTAAGCGATACGGGGTTCTACCGCCATCGCTGATTAAATAATAACCTACTTCTCCATTGCCTCCTTCTACAGCCGAGTAAATTTCGCCTGGTAATACTTCAATTTCACCCATCACCATTTTGAAGTGGAAGATTAGTGCTTCCATTTTGGTATACACATCTTCTTTGGGTGGTAAATGATATTTATCTGCTTCTGGTGCATAGAAAACTTCTTTCTGACTTGGATCTGCAGCTTCTAAAGCAGCAATTTTTTCGAGCGCTTGTTTGATAATACTTAAGCTTTCCCAAATTTCTTGGTTGCGCACTAAGAAACGATCATATACATCACCAGTTGTGCCGACTGGAATTTGGAAATCGAAATCTTCGTAAGAACTATAGGGTTGCGCCACACGTACATCATAATCAACACCAGCTGCACGCAAATTGGGTCCTGTAAAACTATAATTCAACGCTCTTTCTGCACTAATACCGCCTACACCCATGGTGCGCTCCATAAAGATGCGGTTGCGCGTAAGCAAGGATTCAAACTCTTTCATACCGCGTGGAAACGCTTCTAAAAATTTATTGATTTTATCGAATGCCTCTTGAGGAAAATTACGTTCAAAACCGCCAAAGCGACCAATATTAGTGGTTAATCGAGAGCCGCAAACAGCTTCAAAAATCTCATAAATATGCTCTCTAAATTCAAATACATAAACGAAACTGGTCAACGCTCCCGTATCCACGCCAATTACCGAATTGCACACCAAATGATCGGCAATACGAGACAATTCCATGATGATAACACGTAAATAGTCAACGCGCTTTGGTATTTTAATGCCCAATAAGCGCTCTACCGTAATGTGCCATCCCATATTGTTGATAGGAGATGAGCAATAATTTAATCGATCGGTAAGGGGCGTGATTTGATAATAAGGGCGACGTTCAGCAATTTTTTCGAATGCTCTATGAATATAGCCAACGGTGGGCACTGCGCTAACGATACGTTCTCCATCCATTTCCAAAATATTCTGAAACACCCCGTGTGTAGCTGGGTGAGTAGGCCCAAGATTGAGCGTGGTCGTTTGTTTTTGAATAGAGGCTTCGTCTAAATGTATATGTGCTGACATGGTAATAATTTCTTTAAGTAATTAACAAATTGTTCCTCCACGACCAAACATTTCATCATCTTTATCAATACGCGTTGGATCTTCCATCGGATATTCTTTTCGCATTGGGAAGTAATCCATCTCATCTACATTTAAAATACGTTTCAAATTTGGATGGCCTACAAAATCAACGCCAAAAAAGTCGAAGGTTTCACGCTCCATCCAATTAGCACCAGAGAAGAGCTTAGATGCTGTAAACACTTTTGGTGCAGCAACGGGCACATATAATTTTAATCGTAAACGCTTGTTTAAATAAAGACTGTGTAAGTGATAGACTACACAAAGTTCTTCATTAGTTCTGTTGGGATAATGCACCGCTGTTAAATCGGTGAGGAAGCGAAATTGCATATCTTCGCTATCATACAAGAATTGCAACACTTTTAAATTAGCTGCAGCCGGTATGGTTATCGAGCTAATGCCGTGTGCGGTATCACAATCACTTAGTTGGCCTGCAAAGGCAGCTTCCAATGTTTCAATAATTTGTTCGTGTGTCATATGCTATTGAATTCCGTAGCTTTCTAAAAGTCCTTTATATTGTTCACTATTTCTGCGGCGTAAGCTCTCTTGTCCCACCAATTCTTGGATTTTCATAATCCCGTCAATAATAGCCTCTGGTCGAGGAGGACAGCCGGGAACATATACATCTACCGGTATGACTTGATCGATGCCTTGTAAAACAGAATAGCTATCAAAAATACCGCCACTAGAAGCGCAAGCACCTACTGCCAACACCCAGCGGGGTTCGGCCATTTGAAGGTAAACTTGACGCAAAATAGGGGCCATTTTTTTAGAGATGGTACCCATTACCATTAATAAATCGCATTGGCGTGGACTAAAGCCAAGGCGCTCCGATCCAAAACGTGCTAAATCATAGTGGGCCGCCATGGTAGCCATAAACTCAATACCACAGCAAGAAGTGGCAAAAGGCAATGGCCAAATAGAGTTTTTTCTAGCTAAGCCAATTACATTATTTAAAGACGTTGCAAAAAAGCCTTCGCCGGTATGACCTTCCGGCAAGTCAACCATTTTAAGGTTGGTATTATATTGAACTGGACGCATATAAAATTTAAAATATTGTTTGTAAAACTAGTTTTTTATAAAAATGTTTATTCCTCCCAATCCAAAGCACCTCTTTTGCGGATATAGATAAATCCCACTAAAAAGAAAGTTACAAACATCAGTACCGCTAAAAACCCTTCTTTTCCGAGGGCTTTGAAATTCACCGCATAGGGGTAGAAGAAAATAACTTCTACATCAAATAAAACGAATAAAATAGCCACCAAAAAATACTTGATTGCCATGGGTTGACGAGCATTCCCAACCGATTCGATACCACTTTCAAAATTGGCTAATTTGTCACTAGTGCGTCTTTTAGGCCCAAGCAAATGGGTTACACTCATCATAAACGCCACAAAGCCTATGGCTACCACCAATTGAATCACAATGGGTAAATAATTAAGTGATGTATTGGAAGCACTATTAAGTAATACAGAAAGTGTCATAATTGAGAAATATAGAATTTGTTATTTTGCCCGACAAAGTTAAGCCTAGTAAAGGAATTTACAAGGTTATTTTAAAGTATTTAGAAAGATTTTTGAAAAATAACAGCACTCATAAAAGACCTATTAGAATTAGTTATAAAAACGGCCTATTTTAGGTTTAATCTTTACTTGCTTTTCTACAAAAAATATTCAACTGCACATCAAATTGGGCATGTTTGGAGGTGATGAGGAAAGGCGTTGGGTATACATTGCAAGCCTCTTTTATATACACATAAAAACCTGCTTTTTGTACCATATCTAATATTTCTACCAATTCGTTAGTTTGTGTAAAAGCACCGTGGTATTCTATAAAAAGGTTGGTAATATTACTCAAGTAATCTTTAATATTTTTCAATACCTCAAATTCAGCTCCTTCAATATCTAGTTTTAAAAAGTCAACGGGCTCTTGTAAATACCTAGTTAAGGATTGCGCTTTAACAACAACGCCCTCTTCTGCACCTATACTTATTTTACTATCCATGCCGCCTTGAGCCATAAATTTCAAATCAGTATTTTCTTTCCAGACAGCAGCCTCAATCAAATCAACATGGTTTAAATTGTTCACAATACAATTTTTGGTGAGCAATTCGAAATTATGTTTATCTGGCTCAAAAGCTGTAATAACAGCCGTTGGACAAATGCTTTTAAAATACAAAACGCTAATACCGATATTGGCCCCACAATCTATAATGCGTGCATTGGGAGCTAAAGTTACTTTGTAAATCTCTTCAACCAGAACCTCTTGTAAGCCATGATATAATTGTTGTGCTTGAGTGTAATAAAAGTCTCCTATTTGGGAGCGATGCAATTTTAAATGGGAACTCTTATCGTGTTTTAGTTTTTTAATGGAAAACCAATCTAAACCGGCAATTTGTTGTTGTTGTTTTTTTAAATTAAATTTGTTCCATCGATACAAAACTGCATCAAACAAAGGTTTTAAAAGGGTTTTCATAAATTTACATATTTAAATATCAATGATTGAACAAAAAAATTGTGAAATCTCTATTTGTATTGGCACTTACAATCGAATCCACTATTTAAAGCGTCTTTTAGATAGTATAGCTATACAAAAGTATAAAAATTTAGAGGTTATTATAACAGATGATTCCTCTAATGATAGCATAGAACAGTATGTAAAAACACTTAGTGTTCCGTTTCCATTAGAATATATAAGAAATAAGGAAGCTTTAGGTACGCCCAAAAACTGGACGGCAGGTATGGAATATGCTTCCGGACGATGGATAAAGGTAATGCATGACGATGATTTTTTCTCTTCAGCTGATAGTCTATCTGCATTTGCTAGTGCTATTGATGACCATAAAGAAATTATTTTCTCAGGCTACAACGCTTATTTTGAAACAACAAACCATTATCAAAACAAAACAATACAAAAAGGTGCGTTTAAAAAAATTATTAAAAACCCTTTTCTATTATTAGCAGAAAATAAAATTGGCAACCCTTCTGTAGTATTGTTTAAAAATAATTTCAATACTTGGTACAACCCATCCTATAAATGGCTTGTAGACATTGAAGGATATATAAGAATGTTACAAACAACAACATGCGGATATATAGACAAGCCTTTAATCAATATGAGTTACAACGACTCACAAGTAACTAATAGTTGTTTTAGAAACCCATCAGTTGAAGTATATGAATGGCTGTTGCTATATCAACAATATGGACCAGCATCTACTGCATCCATACTCGCATACGACGCCTGGTGGCGCATGATAAGAAATTTAAAAATAGTTACTGTTTCAGAAATGCAGGCCTATGCAAGGGCTCTTCCCATACCTACTTTTTTAAAACGAATAATTGCTTTACAACATGCAATTCCACAAACTATATTATCAATTGGAGTTTGCTCTAAATTATGCATGTGTTTTTCATACCTAACAAATCGACATGAGTAAGCAATTGTCTATCATTATTATAAATTATAATACCTTAGCGCTCACGAAACAGTGTATAGCCTCTATTTTTAAGCATTGCAATGAAGAACTATTCGAACTTATTGTAGTAGACAATGCATCTTCAAAAGAAGATCCTGCAGCATTAACACAAGAATTTCCTTCCGTAAAGCTCCTTATAAATAATAACAATAATGGTTTTGCTGGAGGTAATAATCTTGGTATTGCTCATGCTAGCACACCGTACATTTTATTGCTCAATTCCGACACCTATTTTAAAGAGGAAAGTTTAATCCGTGCGCTTAAAACCTTACAAGAAAACCCTAACATTGGGGTAGTAGGTGTGCAATTGGTTTATGAGAATGGCAAATATCAAAACAATGCCAGATCTTTTAGATCTATAACTAAAGAACTTTTAGAAATCAATCGTTATTTACTAGCCTTATTGCCTTACAAAGTGAGATCCCAATACATGCTCAATCAGTTTTTTAGAGGCGATTATGATACGCCTTGTGATTGGGTTTCTGGGGCTTATTTCCTGTTTAGAAAAAAGGATTTGTATACAATGAAAGCACATCAATTAGATGATCGTTTTTTTATGTATGGAGAAGATCATTTATGGTGTTACCAATTTAAAAAAGCTGGCTTGTCTACATATTATTTATCTGCTCCAAAGGTGGTGCATATTGCCAATGCAAGTACAGATCGATCTAAATTAAAGCAACTACAAACAACAATGCTTCAGCATGAATTGATTATATTTAACGAGATTAACCGTTCAAAAATCAAACAAATAGTATTTAAAGTGCTTTTTACGACTAAGGTGAAAATGCGTGAATTTCTAAAAAACTTTTTGAAATAAACTATGGGCATCGTAGTAAGACAATCGATTAAAACAACACTAGTGACGCTTTTTGGAGCGGTATTAGGTGCTATTATAGTTTTAGTATCTACTTATTTATTGCCTGTTCAGTTTTATGGTTTTATAAAAAACATTACCAACCAAGCACTTACTTTTTCTTATTTTTTATTAATGGGTGCTCCAGCTACTTTAATGGTATATATTCATAAATACCAAGAGGCGGCCAATAAAAGAAAGTCGCTTTTGGGCTTCAGTTTTTTAATTCCCATTATAACCTGTTGTGTTTTTATTATTGTTTATACCTTACTTCACAACTCTATTATCAATCATTATCAACCTATTGATCGATCGATAAACGAACAATATTTTTATTTATTACCGCTTTTTGTATTGCTGATAAGTTTGGTAACGCTTTTTGAATCTTATTTAAATTCTCAGATGCGCGTAGCAATAAGTTCGTTTATGCAAGCTATTCTCATTCGTATTATTACAATCGTTTTATTAGTATTAACGGGTTTAAAATTAATTAGTATCAGTACCTTTTTTTATGGAATGGTTTTAATGTATGCTGTTCCTATTCTGGCTATGTGGTGGATCGCTACATACAAAACAGCAAATTTTCAATTAGCCTTTAATTGGCAAGTATTTGAAAAGACCGAACGAAAAGAACTGCTACATTTTACTTGGTACCACCTCTTATTAAGTGCATCGTTAACCTTATTGGGCACTTTAGATGCCAATATGTTAGCCTTTTATTCCCACCAAGGAGTTAGTGATGTTGGTATTTATGCTAATGCTGTTTTTATCATCAGTTTATTTGTTATTCCCTATAGAGCAATGACTGCTGCATCTTTTCCAATACTTACCCAAGCCTATCATGCAAACGATATGGGAAAAGTAAAAGACGTATACAATAGAGCAAGTAGTACAATTTTATTTGCAACGGTTGGCATGGGTATTTTAATAGCTGTAAATTTAGACAATGCTGTTGCTATATTACCCCCAGCATATGCAGCTATTAAACCGCTAGTGTTGATATTAATGCTAGGTCGTTTAGTAGATATGGCCACCGGCTTGAATAGCGAAATAATGAGCATCTCAAAGCACTACAAATCATTTTTCATGCTCTCATTAGCCTTGGTACTCATGATTTTAATCTTTAATAGAATTAGCATCCCTTTGTTTGGTGTATATGGTGCTGCATGGGCAACCAGTATTGCATTATGTATTTTTAACATAGGTAAATACCTACTCGTAAAACGTAAATTACAACTAGAGCCTTTTACAAAAAACAGTTTTTATACCATATTAATTGGCTTAGTTATAGTGCTCGCATTTCAGTTTATACCTACTATTGGCAATGTATACATAGATTTATTGACAAGAAGCATAATAGGTATTTTGCTGTTTTTAGCTATCACCCTTAAATACCGATTGGTTTTAGACCTTAACGACTTTGTCTCCAAAATCAAATCTTCTCGTCGTTTATTTTAACCTTACAGAAAAGAAACCATCTATTTTTCCAACACTTTAGAGTATTTAATTGTCTATTTTTGTAGATAGGAAAACCAACCAACTTTTACAAAACCTAGATTTATTCTACTTTTTTATTTTTCGACGGATGAATGTATATAAACGAATACTGCTCAACTTATTCTTGCTCTTATCTTTTTTACTTGCTAACAAAGAAACAAAAGCCTCTCACTTTTATGGGGCCGATTTTTATTATACTCATGTAATTGGCAATACGTACAAAATATATCTAGTTGTTTATGGCGACTGTTCAGGCACTGCTTTTCCTTCCTTTCCGGGTTCTACACCAGAAGTTTTAGTTTATAATAATGGTAATCCATACGACACCTTAACCCTTACCATTCAGGCGGGCTCAAATGTTGAGGTTACACCCGTTTGCAGCAACCAAATTAACAATACTGTTTGTTCTAACCCGCTAAGCACCATCCCCGGTGTAAAGCGATATATATATGCCGCAAATGTTACCTTAAATGCACTTTCTGCAAATTGGATATTCCAATTTAACGGAACTATGGGCAATAGCTCCGCTGGAAGAAGCAATAGCATTACTAATATTACTATTGGCCCTACCGGTAGCATTATGTCTTTAATTGCAACATTAAACAATTTAAATGGTCCCAATTCTTCGCCAGTTTATACTACTATCCCAACACCGTTTTTTTGTATCAATAAACCAGCTGCTTACAATCCTGGTGCTATTGATCCCAACTCAGATTCTTTGAATTTTAATTTAGTAAACGGCTTAGAACCTGCTGGAACGGTTACGTATGTTGTGCCATTTACAGGTGCAGCTCCTTTAGCCACCGCTGCAGGCGCCTTCAATTTCAACAATTCTAATGGCCAATTAAATTTCACCCCAAATGCCGTACAAAAAAGTTTGGTGGTAGGACAAGTGGAAGAATATAAAAATGGAGTATTGGTGGGCACGAGCATGCGCGAAATGACATTTGTTGTTATCAATAATTGTAATAACAATCCTCCTGTAGGTAATATCTCCAACAATTCAGCTGGCTCTACATTGATTGATACCACTACAATAAAAATTTGTAAAAGTAATGGTACATTAACCTTTAATATCAATCCAACAGATATTGATGGCAATACCATTAATATGGCTGCTAATGGATTACCTTTAGGTGCAACCTTTAGCATCAGCAATAACAATACAACAAGTCCAATAGGTGCGTTTAATTGGAATTTAGCTACAGTCACTCCAGGTACCTATACCTTTTTTATTACGTATGAAGACAATGGATGCCCATTAGTTAGTAAACAAACACAAGCCTATACCATCATTGTTTTACCCAATCCTTCAAGTGCAGTAAGTATTGTAACACAACCTGTTTGTTCTCAAAAAGGACAAATAAAAATTATACCTAATGGCGGAACACCTCCATTGCATGTGAATATTCTACAAGGCACTACTACTATTTTTACGCAGTATAATGCAAGTGGACCAATCTACGATAGTTTATTTTATAATCCAGGTGGATACACAGTGCGCACCACCGATACCAATGCTTGTTTTAGCGACACTACCATTATTTTAAATACGCCTATTACTATTTTACCTAACATTACCAAAGTTGCACCAAATTGTTATAACGGCAACAATGGCAGCATCACTATTACGAATGTAGTGGGTGCCGTGAACCCCATTCAATATGCCATTGGAACCGGCGCCTATGGCAGCAATAATGTATTTAGTAACCTTACTCCAGGCACTTATACAATCCATGTAAAAGACGCTAATAACTGTATTAAAGATACCGTTGTGGTGGTGCCCAACACAACTCCAATCGGTGGCAATATTGTTTATACCAAACCACCTTGTAATGCCTTCCAAAATGGTGCTATAGCAATCGTTGCCTTTAATGGCACCGCACCTTATCAATATGCTTTAGGTGCAGGGCCTTATAGTGCCAACAATATTTTCACCAATTTATATTCTGGCACCTATGTTATTCATATAAAAGATGCTGTGAATTGTATTAGAGACACTACGGTTACTTTATTAGATTCTATTAATGTACATGCTACCGTAAGCACTACCAACAATCTTTGTTTTGGACAAAGTTTAGGTACCGTAAGCATCGTTGGCAATAGTGGCACAAGCCCCTATTCTTATGCATTAGGAAGTGGAATATACACCGCTTCTACCACCTATGTAAACCTCAGTGCAAATACCTTTTTATTTCATGTAAAAGATGTTAATGGATGCTATTTAGATACGCTTATTACCATTACACAACCCAACCCATTAGTAAATACACTTGCTATTACTCCAGTAAGCTGTTATGGTCTCAACAATGGAAGTGTTGCAATAAGCACTACTGGTGGCACACCTACTTATCAATATGCCATTGGTACCAACGCCTGGGGAAGCAATGGTACTTTTTCTAATTTAGCGCCCGGCACTTATACCTTTCATATAAAAGATGCTAATAATTGCAGTAAAGACACAACAGCTACTATAACACAGCCTTCTTTATTGGGAATTACCGCAAGCTTTACCAAACCTCTTTGTTTTGGTGAAAACACCGGCACTATAACTATTGGTGGAGTAGGTGGAACAACCGCTTATACCTATGCTATTGGCACGGGTACCTATAGTAACAATCCTTTATTTACAGGTATTACAGCAGGTACCTATGTGCTGCATGTAAAAGATGCCAATAACTGTATTAAAGATACCACTATCAGCATTACACAACCTAGCCCTTTACAAGTTAATGCTAGCGTTGTTAAAAATATTTGTTCTAGCACCAACACCGGTAAAATTTCATTAACAGCAAATGGAGGTACCCCTACCTATCAATATGCCATTGGTACTAATGCCTATTCTAATTCGGCTATATTTAGCAATTTAGCAGCAGGTACGTATACACTTCACATTAAAGATGCTAATAATTGCATCAAAGATACCACCCTTACTATTCAAGATTCTATTGTAGTAGGCGCTACAGTAAGCACTACGAATATTTCTTGTAATGGATTAAGCAATGGCGTTATTATTGCTAATGGCAATGCTGGTATAGCTCCTTATACGTATGCAATTAATACCAGTACTTATAACCTTAGCAATGTATTCTCCAATCTAAGTACAGGTAGCTATACAATTCATGTAAAAGACATAAACGGTTGTATTAAGGATACAACTGTTTCCATTACAGCTCCTCCCCCGGTAGCTGTGCAAGTAACCCTAACCAATCCGCTTTGTAATGGCGGTAACACAGGTAGCCTACTTGTAACGGGTTCTGGAGGCACGCCAGGCTATAGCTATGCATATAACTCCAACACCTTTGGGCCTACAAATAATTTTACGGCTTTATTAGCGGGCACTTATGTATTGCATGTAATCGATTCTAAGGGATGTACAAAAGATACCACCGTGAGTTTAGTAAATCCTAGTCCAGTTCAAATAACTCTAATCACTTCTCCTGTTTTATGTTTTGGCGACAATTCAGGCACAGTAACTATCACTGCTTCTGGTGGCACACCTACATATACTTATGCATTTGATGCCAATCCATATCAGGCATCTAATATATTAACAGGCTTAAATGCAGGTACGCATGTTGTTCACGTAAGTGATAATAACAACTGTATTAAAGACACTACCATTAGTATTACACAGCCTACCGAAATTAAAATAATTAACGCTCCACTAACCAATGCTACCTGCCCTGGATATAAAGATGGGGTAGCAAGTGTAAATGGAACGGGAGGCACCGCTCCATACAACTATTCCATAGATGGCGTGAATTTCGGATCGAATAATGTATTTACAACTATAGGTGCCGGCACCTATACATTAACGATTAAAGATGCCAATGGTTGTATTAAAGATACTACCGTTACAATAACGGAATTGCCACCCCTAACTTTTCCAAATGTAACTATTACACCCGTTTCTTGTTATGGTTTTAAAGATGGCAAAGTGACTATTGTAGCTAGCGGCGGAAAGCCCTCTTATCTTTATCTAATGGTACCTGCCACTTTGTATTCCAGTCAAAATACCTTTAGTAATTTATTTGCAGGAGCTTATACTATAAAAGTAAAAGACAGTAAAAATTGCTTGCATGATACGCTCATACAAATACCTAGTCCAGACTCTTTACAAATTCAATTACAGGTAACTAACAATAATTGTGTTGGCAATGCTAATGCAAGCATAGTAAGTATCGTACAAGGTGGCACTCAGCCGTATGCTTATACTTGGAATCCTTTTTCTAATGACCCGTCAATTTTCAATTTGACGAATGGCGTGTATGTGCTGTATGTTCAAGATGCACACAATTGCAAAGATACGGCTACCGCTACCGTTCGTTTCGACAATTGTTGTTTACCGTTTATACCCAATGCGTTTACTCCAAACAATGATGGCAATAATGATCGATTCCGAATTAAATTCGTTGGCGATATTACCATCGAACGCTTTTCGATTTATAACCGTTGGGGTCAAGAAGTGTTTTTCACAAAAAATCCTACCGACTCGTGGGATGGCACCTATAACGATATACCTCAAGATGGAGGCACCTTCTTTTATTACCTAAAAGGTACTTGTGGCAATACGAGTCCAACGCCTTTAGAATTAAAAGGAGACGTAACCTTAATTAGATAAAAAGCAATATTTATTCATAATCATAGCAAGAATTAAGAGAATTAATTTACTTTTGCATCCACTTAAAAGAACAATTTTATGCAATACAGAGAAATCGTAGCCATTACAGGATTAGGTGGTTTATATCAATTATTAACTACAAAAAGCGATGGCGCTATCGTAAAAAGCTTAGCTGACAATAGTACTAAATTTATTTCTGCAAGACTTCATAATGTAACCCCTTTAGATAGTATCGAAATCTATACCATCGAAGAAAATATTCGATTAAGTGAGTTGTTTACACAAATGAAAGAGCATGAAGCTAGCAAGCCCCTTGTAGATCATAAAAAAGCAAGCAACGAAGAAATTAAGAACTATATTTCATCTGTTTACCCTAATATTGATTTAGAAAGAGTTTATATCAGCGACATGAAAAAAATGTTGAAATGGTATGAAATATTAAATTCAAGTAATTTATTGAACTTTGAAGTAGCTACCGAAGAAACAGTAAATGCAATCGAGGCACCTCAAGCAGCAGCTGTGGTAGCTGAAAAACCAGCAAAAAAAGCAAGAGCCAAAAAAGTTGTAACGGAAGGTGAAGAAGCTGCAGAAAAACCAGCTAAAAAAACTGCTGCTAAAAAGAAAAAAGAAGACTAATTTAAATTTATAAATA
>Ga0114980_10000251_pt1 | contig 38090 bp, 36 predicted proteins | sample S_140806_EF_Meta_FD_87018 | JGI IMG/M metagenome (GOLD analysis project Ga0114980, IMG submission 87018) | Freshwater microbial communities from Lake Simoncouche, Canada to study carbon cycling - S_140806_EF_MetaG | ecosystem: Environmental > Aquatic > Freshwater > Lake | place: Lake...
CTTAGCTGCTGGTGCTCACCAATTTGAAATTAATGTTGCTGACTTAGCTACTGGTTGCTACTTCGTTCAAGTTCAAACCACTGCTGGTTCTAAAACTATCAAATTAGCGGTTACAAAATAATACGGTAACGCTTTATAAAAAAACGACCACCTTTTAGGTGGTCGTTTTTTTTATAGGCCCTATACTTAATAGCCGTACTTATTTAAAAGTATATTTACTTTTTGTTCTGTAGGAGGATCTTTTTCTAATGCTGGTGCATGATGTGGTTTAGTGCGTGCATCGATCACTAAAGGTCCTTCACAACCCCAATGTTTATTTTTAACGAAAGATTGAATGCCATAGATATCATGCGATGGATTGCATTTGGTGAAAGTGCTCCACACAAAATTATTTAAGTTGGCTGCTACAAAGGCGCTTTCATCTGCAATGACAATCATGGCTATTTGTGAAAGGTCAAGCGATGCTAGTTGTTGCTCCAATGCTAGTAGTTCTTGTTGCGCAGTTGCGTAATTACTAAATGCAGTTGTTTCAAAAACTAAAACGCCCGGCTGAGCTATATGTGGCTTATGAAAACTTCTTAGGTGATTGGAGTGCTCTGGCAATTCGGTAGCCAAATTTCGTAATACGGGGCCATAAGCTGCAAAAACTACTTTACTTCCTTGATTGAGTCCTTCGCCAGAATAATCAAGCGTATCGATAGACGTGTTGGTATGAAAATGTAAATCTCGTTTCCAATCGATGCGTTGGAAAATATAATGGAAATAAGATGGAAGGTTATGGGTGCTAATAGTATGTTCTGCTGAAGCGGTGATAAATAAAAATTTAGCCAAACTTAATTGTCCGGTTCCTAATATTCTATTCGCTTGTGTTAAAAGTTCGGCAGGTTGTTGCACAGGAGCATAGGGCGTATAGCGCTCGCTACCCACCGCAACTAATAAGGGATGCACACCTGCAGCATCTACCGCATGCACTTCTTGCACTCCGGGTATTTCGTGCTGAATAGCATCTCCTGTAATTTCGTGAATCAAGGCACCAAAGCTCGTGTCTTCCTGTGGCGGTCGACCAACCACCGTGAAAGGCCAAATAGCATTTTTCTTTGCATAGACTTTATGCACATGCATCAAAGGAAAATTATGCTGCAAACTGTAATAACCTAAGTGATCTCCAAAAGGGCCTTCTGGTTTCGTTTCGTTACCGTTTACATAACCTGTTATAACAAAGTCGGCATCGGCACTAAGGGCATAACCATCGTCATAAAAATAGCGAAAGCGACGGCCGCCAATCAAACCAGCGAAGGTCAATTCGCTCATGCCTTCGGGTAAGGGCATCACCGCGGCTAAGGTATGTGCTGGTGGTCCGCCTACGAAACAACTTACCTTTAGTGGCTTGCCTGCTGCAATGGCTTTGGATTGGTGAATACCAATACCTCTGTGTAATTGATAATGCAACCCAATTTCTTGGTTTGTACTATATACGTTGCCGTTTAATTGAATGCGATACATGCCTAAATTGGAATGCATAATACCGGGCTGATCAACAGCTTCGGTATATACTTGAGGAAGCGTAACAAAAGCACCTCCATCATTTTTCCAATGTTGAATGAGGGGTAATTGATCGATGCGTAGGGAGGCATCTAAATTATTTTTGAATAAGCTACTTTTGAAAGGGAGGGCATGCATTGCCGCTTTTGCAGCACTTAAATTTTTCAGTGGGTGTTTGAAAATTTTAGAAGGATCCTGCTTGAGGGCAATCACTTGTTGCACCGCTTCTAGGGTGTCTCTAAAAATAAATTTACTTCTTTCTAAAGTGCCGAAGAGATTGCTGGCAGCTCTAAAGTTGCTTCCCTTTACATTCTCGAAAAGGATAGCCGGTCCGCCTTGTTCATGAATGCGCAAATGAATGGAAGCCATTTCTAAATAAGGGTCTACTTCTTCTTTGATGCGAAGGAGTTGACCTTTTTTTTCTAGGTCTAATAAACAGGCTTCTAAAGTAGCGTATCCCATAGTAATGTAAACGCAAATTTACTTAATAAGTTGCAAAGCTAGGCGTCTTCGTGAATTTGTTATGCATTTGTTATTCCATGCAATGGCTATTAAATTTGTTTAACTTTTTAAGCATATTTTATTAGATTTGGTAAAATTAATGCCTATATGAAAAAAATTTTACTGATAATATTAGTGCTTGTACTTGCAGGAGGTCTCTATGGATATTATCAATACAATAGAAAACCAGCAGGAGTTGCCGATCAAGAAGCCATTAAGATAAATGCAGCTGCATTAGTAGCCACGTTTATGAAGGATGAAAAAGCAGCCCAAGCAAGCTACAATAATAAAGTACTAGAAGTAGTAGGTGTGGTGGCTGAACTAGGTGAAAATCAAGATCACAAAACAACGCTACTCTTGCAAAGTGATGATCCCTTATCGAGTGTTTTTTGCACCTTAGAAAACAAGGCTAGTGCCTTACCAAAAGTAGGCGATGAAATTGTTGTGAAAGGATTTTACGCGGCCTTCACTAGAGACGTATTATTAACAGGATGCATTATTAAGTAATTTTCCACTTTTAAATATAAAACCAATGATACGTAATCTTTTAAAATTAACCGTTGTGTTAACCCTCTCAATAGCATTTATAAGTCAAAATGCATGTAAAAGTAGTAGCTCTAATGCTACGACTACGGTATGTGATACCTCAGCTGCGGTATTGTTTTCTACAACAGTAAAGCCCATTATGGATGCGAAATGTGCAACTGCTGGTTGTCATGATGCTAATGGAGCAGCAGGCTATTCTTTAATTACGTATGCAGGTGTAAAAGCATGTGTAAATTCTGGGAAGTTTATGGGATCTATAAACCACACTGCAGGATTTAAAGCAATGCCGCAAGGGGGCAATAAATTAGCGCAATGCGATATCAATAAAATTCAAAAATGGGTGAATGCAGGCGCCCTTAATAACTAAAGCCATTCATGAAAAAAATAATTTTAATAGCTGTAGTTTGTTGTCTACAACACTTTGTACATGCACAAAAATTCATGACTCGAAGTGGGCAAGTTAGTTTCTTTTCTTCTACTGCGGTAGAGAATATAGAAGCGATCAACAATGAGGTTGCTTGTGTTTTTGATGCTACATCTGGCGAGCTTGTTTTTATAGTGCCTATCAAGAGTTTTAAGTTTGATAGAGCCTTGATGCAAGAGCATTTTAACGAAAATTATTTAGAGAGCGATCAGTACCCCAAAGCAGATTTCAAAGGTAAAATTGATAATGCAGCAGCTATTAATTATAGCAAAGAAGGTACTACGCCAGTAAAAGCATTTGGTACGATGACCATGCACGGCGTATCGCAAGCGATAACGGTGCCAGGAACATTGACTGTAAAAAATGGTAGTGTTACTTTTAAAGCTGTATTCAAAGTTAAAAACAAAGACTATAAAATTATTATTCCTAGCGTAGCTGCTAAGAAAGTAGCCGAAGTGGTAGAGATTACTGTTAATAGTTTATTAGCTCCTTTAAAAAAGTAAATATGAAAATCCGTATACCTAAAATATTATTTGTAATTGGAAGCCTATTAAGTGCGTATCCAAGTTTTGCACAAGATGATTTAACAGCATTATTAGGCGATGTAAAAGAAAAACCGAGTCCGGTAAGTGCTACGTTTAAAACTACGCGTATAGTTAATGGTCACAGTATCGAAGGCGTTGCAAAAGGTGTGATGGATATTAAAATCTCGCATCGTTTTGGTCGATTAAATCAAGGTGCTGTTGATTTATTTGGTTTGGATAATGCGTATATAAGAATTGGTGCAGATTACGGCTTGACAGATAATATCACCCTAGGTATGGGCAGAAGCAATGTAGATAAAGAATATGATGCTTATGCAAAAGTGAAATTACTAACACAAAAAGACCATGGTGGTTCACCAATAGCTATTTCTTATGTGGCTGCTATGTCGTTAAAAGCATTTAGAACACCTGTTGGTGAATCGTTTATATTGGCAGATCGAATTTGCTATACTCACCAAGTTTTGTTTGCTAAGAAAGTGAATAAAGCTTTGTCGCTACAGTTGACACCAACTTTAGTGCATTATAATTTAGTGGACTTTAGTTCCTATGCAAATAACTTAATTGCTATGGGTTTTGGTGCTCGCATGAAAGTATCGAATCGAGCTACGGTAAATGCCGAATACTATTATGTACTCAATAAATGGGACAATGCACAAACGCCGTATACCAATAATTTTTCCTTAGGCATGGATATAGAAACCGGCGGACACGTATTCCAGTTTATGCTGACCAATACCCAAGCCATGACGGAGCGAAATTTTATTGGACAAACAACGGGACAGTGGGGTAAAGGGGATATTCATTTAGGCTTTAATCTCGGTAGAGTATTTACCATAAAACAGCCTAAAGGTTTTGAAGGTAGCAGAAATAGTACGTACTAATATTTGTGAAGTATAAAAAATAAAGGAGGTCATTCGACCTCCTTTATTTTTTTATTTGAGTAGTAAAACTTATAATGTTTTCAATACTTCGTTCATGCTTCTTACAGCATCTGCAGATTTGTTGAATGCAGCTTGCTCCGCATCCGTCAATTTGTAATCAATAATAGATTCCCATCCGTTTTTACCAATTACTACGGGAACGCCTAAGCAAATATCATTTTGACCATATTCACCTTCTAAAGAAACGCAACAAGGGAATACTTTACGTTCGTCGCGTAAGATAGCTTCTACTAAAGCAGCTCCTGCAGCACCTGGTGCATACCAAGCAGAAGTGCCCAATAATTTGGTAAGCGTAGCGCCACCTACCATGGTATCAGCAGCAATTTTTTGTAATTGCTCTTCGCTTAAGAAATTAGATACCGGTAATCCGTTTAATGTAGCTAAACGCGTTAAAGGAATCATAGTGGTATCGCCATGGCCACCTACTACCACACCATGTAAATCATTTGCAGAGCAGTTTAACGCTTGTTGTAAATAGCATTTGAAACGTGCGCTATCTAAAATACCACCCATACCAATTACTCTATTTTTTGGTAAGCCTGTAGCTTTTAATGTTAAATAAGTCATCGTATCCATTGGATTAGAGATAACGACGATGATTGTGTTTGGAGAATATTTTAATAAGTTTTTGCTTACTTCTTCTACAATTTTTGCATTCGTACCAATCAACTCTTCACGGGTCATGCCTGGTTTTCTAGGAATACCAGAAGTGATAACGCAAACATCCGAATTAGCGGTTTTGCTATAATCATTAGTGCTGCCAGTGATTTGTGTATCAAAACCTAATAAGGCAGCAGTTTGCATCATGTCTAGCGCTTTACCTTCAGCAAAACCTTCTTTGATATCTACTAAAACGAGTTCTTTTACCAACTCTTTGCGAGCAATATTGTCGGCACATGTAGCACCTACGGCACCAGCACCTACTACGGTTACTTTCATTTGAAATTTTATTTTGGAGTTAATTAATTAATTTTGCAAGGCAAAGATACAATTTTTACAAAACTATCATTTTGTTTAAGCCTAAATTTTGCAGCTTTGCGTATGATTATTCTCATTTTTTAAAACCTAGTATTACTTCTACTTTTGTACTTATGAAATCGATACCTGCTTCCCGTATTCTATTGTTGTTTTTTATTGTATTTACCTTGATTTTCATGTCGTATTATTTGTATAATACGCCAGGTACAAATGTTTATAATGCTATTCATCATAAATCCAATCCCTTACCGATTTTAGGAAACCCTGGTCATCATACGCGTCCATTTTCTTTTACCAACCAAGAGGGACAAACCATCACAGAAAAAGACGTTGAAGGTAAAATTAGAGTAGTAGAGTATTTTTTCACTACTTGCAAGGGCATTTGCCCTAAAATGAACGAGCAAATGAGTCGTGTATATCAAGCTTATAAAGGTGATGCTAGTATTTTGATATTGTCGCATACGGTAGATCCTTATAAAGACACGGTGAATGCTATGAAACAATATAGCCTTCGTTTTGAGGCAGATCCCAAACAATGGATCTTCTTAACGGGCGATAAGAAAGCCTTGTACGATGCAGCGCGTTATAGTTATTTAGTAACAGCAGCAGAAGATACAGCAGTGGTTGATATTGAAGACGATTTTATACATACCGATCGTTTCGTATTGATAGATAAGAAAGGCTTGGTGAGAGGCCAATATAGCGGCACCGATAGCATGAAAGTCAATCAACTCATTAAGGATATTGAATTGCTTAAAAACGAAGAATAATTTAAAATAGCCATCCACCTAGTAGACAAGCGATCACTATAATAGGAGCGGGAATTTTATTGCTATGTAGTAAAATAAACGTTGCTATAATTACGCCTACGTTGAGCCAATGGAGCTGCATATCTTTGACTACCAATAAGCCCGATGCCCAAATTACCCCAACAATGGCAGCTGAAATGCCTTCTAAAGCTCTGAATATTATAACATGTTGTTTCAACTGTTGATACACGGGGAATAGAAAAAAGAGGATTAGGGAACTAGGAAGAAAAATAGCGATAGTAGCAACTAAAATTCCAATCAATTGCCATTCCCATCCATAACCGCTCATAATCATTCCGCCTATATAAGCGCATACGGAAAATACAGGGCCGGGTACCGCTTGCACAATGCCATAACCAGTTGTAATAGCGCTAGCACTAATAAGGGGTGATTCATTTCTGAGTACGGGTAAGTTTACGAACTGCACAATCATTAAAGGCAACAATACTTGTCCACCACCAAAAACAATGCTCCCAAAACGATAGAAGTTTTCAAAAATGTGAAAGACATCTTGGTGTTTCCAATTTTGCAAGCGCGATAACTCGGATAATAAACCCGCCACTAAAAATACGATTGCAAAAATCCATAAGTTCACCCATGGTATGGGCATTGGTTTTTTTGTTTTTTCAGGTATCCGACGATCACTAAAATTACTTACCGTGCCAGCTGCGATTAATAAAAGAGGGAAGGTCCAGGGGCTTTTAAACAGCAGCATCACCACAATGCTACCAATCATAATAGCCCAGGTGGCCATATGATGCACACTTTTCTTTGTAAATTTTACCGCTGCATATAGAATAAAGCCTACCGTCATAGGTTGTAGGAATTTAAATAAATTGCTGTGCGTATTTTGTAATTGAAATTTATATACAAAAAAGGAAACCAAGCCCATTAAAAATACGGCAGGGAAAATCCAAATAAGTAAGGTAATGATTGCCAAACCGATACCGCCTCTTTTAAGCGCTACTAAGGCTATGGTTTGTGTAGAAGAAGGGCCCGGTAGCATTTGGCAAAACGAATTGTATTCAAGCAATTCTTCTTCCGTTACATCTTTTCGCTCCTGAGCAAATGTTTTCAACATCATGCCTATATGGCTTTGTGGGCCACCAAAAGCGGTTAGGGCATAGCGCAAAACGGCTTTTAAAAAAGGTATGTGTCTATGAAGTTTAATAACGTAGTAATTTTTATAAATTTAATAAAAAAGAAGCGATTTCTAAAAATATATACTGCATGTTTTGTAAATTGCAGCCTATTATTATCTAAACTAACTATTATGTTATTAAACGCTTTTTACGATTTCGGAAATAAAATTGGTCCATTATTAACTTGGGTTTTCATTCTTGCAATGACGGTTGAGCTAATATTTGTAATGGCTAAATATCTTTTTACTAAAGATTAGGATGTCCCGAATTTCAATTGCGGATATTAGAAAGGATTATATCTTAGCATCTTTATCAGAAGAGGTGGTGGGAGATGATCCTTTTTCATTTTTTCATACTTGGTTTGAAGACGCCGTTCGTGCAGCTATTGACGATGTCAATGCAATGACCTTAAGTACCCTTCAAGAAGATGGTTTTCCCGATGCGCGCATTGTATTGCTGAAAGGCTTAGATGAACGTGGGTTTACTTTTTTTACAAATTACGAAAGTGAAAAGGGCGCACAATTATCAAAGCATCCAAAAGCTTCTTTGGTATTTCATTGGAAAGAGTTGGAGCGACAAGTAAGGGTTATGGGCGTTGCTGAGCAATTAACAGCTGCTGAAAACGATACGTATTTTGCCTCCCGACCAAGAGCTAGTCAGTTGGGCGCATGGGCATCTCCTCAAAGTCAAAAAATTGAAAAGCGAGAACTTTTAGAAGAGCGTTATGCGCAATTCGAACAACAGTATACAGATGCTGTTCCGCGTCCAGCTCATTGGGGTGGGTATAGAATCGTACCAATTAAAATAGAATTTTGGCATGGCAGAAGTAGTCGCATGCACGATAGAATTATTTTTGAAAAACAAGATAATGGATTGTGGAGCCGATATAGAGTAGCTCCTTAGTTAAATAAAAAAGCCCTTGCATTGCAAGGGCTTTTTTATTTAATGACATCTTAAGCTTTCTTAGCTTTAGAGCCTAATCTTTTTGTTCTGCGTGCAATACGAACTTTGCCAAATGAACCATTTGCAATTTTGCCGCGTTTTGTACGATTATCACCTCTTCCCATGATTTAATATTTTTAATTGTTAGACTGCAAATATAAAAAAAAAGCAAGAGAAAACTCTTGCTTTTTTTTTCTTAAACTAAAAGTAGCTTATTTTTTAGCAATTTTAGTAGAGAATTCTTTACCAGCTTTAAATTTAGGAGCTTTACGAGCTTTAATTTTAATAGTAGCACCAGTTTGTGGGTTACGACCATTACGTGCCGCACGCTCAGTTACAGAGAAAGTACCAAAACCAACTAAAGTAACTTTGTCGCCTTTTTTCAATGCGCCGATTACTGAGTCAGTGAAAGCATCTAAAGCTGCACCAGCTTGTACTTTAGTTAAAGTTGCTTCTTTCGCGATTTTTTCAATCAATTCTGCTTTGTTCATAATTGTTTTTTTTAAGAGTTAGTGATTTAATACAAATATACTTAGCTTTAGCACAGTTCCAAATTTTTTTAAGTTATTTTTTTTTCTTTGAAACCCTTTATTTATAGGGCTTTCCACAAGTTATTCACATATTGGGTTTGTGCTATATGCTTGTAGAATGCTTTAAATACTGATTTTGAATGATTTAGACCCCAAAAGGGACAACTAAAAACGACTAAAAACCTTTATTTGTAGGGCTTTAGGCTTGTTTCTCCATAACCGTTCTAAACGCGATAAATTGATCGCCAAATAATTCCAACCCTTCTGCACGCATGCCGGGAGCATGGTGTTCTATATAATTATTATAGTGGTTATAATCTGGTGCAAAATATTGTGCCACATAAGTAACGCCTTCATCATCCGGATGATCTATTAATTTGTGTAAGGCATAGGCATCAAAACATTGTGTAGCAAGTATAGCAGGCATATGTTTTTCAAGCATCCATTGTTGCCAAGCGTATTCTATATTGGGATTAAGTTTTACGGTTACGTTGTAGGTTATCATAAAGAAAATAGTTTACTCAATTGATTGTATAATTTGTAAATAGCTTTTGTATCGATCTACATTTATGCGTCCTTCTTGCACAGCATTTTTTACAGCGCATTGTGGCTCGTTGATATGTATGCAATTGTTGAACTTGCAGGCACTCATATAATTTTTTATCTCTGGATAGTAATGACCCAATTCGCTTTTCTCAATAGCAATCAATCCAAATTCTTTCACGCCCGGTGTGTCAATGATTTGTCCGCCCATAGGCAAATCAAATAGCTCTGCAAAGGTAGTGGTATGTTGTCCTTTGCCCGACCAATCTGAAACTATTTTGGTGCGTTGCTGAATGTTGGGTAGAATTTTATTGATCAAGGTACTTTTCCCAACACCAGAATGGCCAGAAAACAAGGTAGTTTTGTTGGCTAGTAGCGCATTCAATTCTTTTATTTTTGCAGCATCTTCTACATGCATGGGAATTACCGGATAGCCAGCATCGGTATAGGTTTTAATCCAAGTGGCTAAAGTAGGTTGATGTTTGTCTTTAAGTAAATCTATTTTATTGATGATGATAATAGCCGGAATATGATAGGCTGCAGCAGTAATTAAAAATCGATCTACAAACCCCATCGATGTTTTTGGCGAGTCGATGGTTGCCATCACAATTGCGGCATCTAAGTTGGCACTAATGATATGTTTGTGATGTCTGTTTTGAGGCGAAACCCGAACTATATAGTTATTTCGTTTTTCAATATCCGTTATCGTTACAATACCTTCTTCGTCGGGAAGCTCTTCATAGATGACCCAATCGCCAACTGCAATTGGATTAGATGATTTGATAGCCGCATCTATTTTGAACTTTCCTTTAAAGCGCGCTTGTAAAAGTTCTCCAGCTATATTTTTTATGATATACCAGCTGCCGGTAGATCTATAGACCCGTGCTTTAAGTTGATGGTTGACTTTTTGATTACTCATATCGAAGGGCTACTATAGGATCTAATTTAGATGCTTTTTGTGCTGGGTAAATACCGGATAAAATACCCACTAAGGTACATAAACTTAAACCAACAAATATCCATAACCATGGCATGATGAATCCAACATGAAAAGCTAAGCCAATTGCATTACCAACACTAATTCCTAGCACTACGCCTAGGCTTCCACCTAGCAAGCTTATTAAAATAGATTCGGTTAAAAATTGTTGTTTGATTGTACTGGCTTTTGCACCTATAGCTTTACTTAAACCAATTTCACGCGTACGCTCTGCTACCGACACTAACATGATATTCATTAATCCAATAACGGAACCTAGCAAGGTGATGATGCCAATAATAATGGCTGCCCATCGCACATACTTAATACTATCTAATAGGGTATTTACTAAATTATCGTTTTGATTGATACTAAAATTATCTTCCGAACCAATAGGTAACTTTCTTATGATTCGGAATAGTCCTGTTGCTTCTTCGGCAATTAATTTTTTATTGATGCCTTTACGTACCATTATCTGAATTACAAAACGCATATTTCCATATAAACTTCTTGCTGTTTGCAAAGGAATGAAAACGGTATTGTCTGCATTGTTAATCATGCTACCACCTTTTGGTGCAGCAATGCCTAAAATATGATATTGTTTCCTACCTACCCAAATAGCTTTGCCAATTGCTTTGTTTTTTTTTGATTTAAAAAATTTTTCGGCAATATCGTTGCCAATAATACAAACAGGTGTATTGCTAGCTAATTCATTTTCATTAAAATTTCTTCCAGCAGCTAAAGTTGTTGCAGATATACTTAAATAGGCTTCGTCTATGCCCATTACTTTAATATTTGGATTGGTTTTAATTGTTTCATACTTCACTGTTGCTGCAGATGAAGCTATGGAAGTGATACCAATGGTAGCCGGTGCTTTAAATGTTTTTTTAAATTGAGTAGCTTCTTTAAATGAGATACTAGCACCGTCATCTACTCTAAATTGCATGCCTCTTTTCTTGCGAGAAGTTTTTATAATATCGCTCGTGATTTGAAAGGAATTGGCTCCCATGCTACTAAAGTTAGAATACATACTTTCTTTAATCACTTCAATAGCCGTTAGTATACCCACTACCGACATGATACCGATGCCAATAATAACAATGGTTAATATAGATCGAAGTCGATTGGTAATGATAGCTTTGAAAGCTAAACTAATATTAAAGCGCAGTTCTTGCATGTAAGGCTTTCTCAGCTTATTGTTTTAAAATAGGTACTTTAATCAATGGAGCACCAGTGGTGTTCGTTGCAATTAAATGATACATACCAGCGCTAAGGTAACCAATATTAAATTGTAATCGATTTACGCCTTCTTCACAAAACTGAGTAAGTAAATGACCTACCAATTGTCCGTTGGAATTGTACATATCAAAATTCAATACAGCCGATGCTGCTAACGTAAAATCAATAGCAGTAAATTGATAACATGGATTTGGATAGCTTATAGCATTAATTTTGTTGGCTACTAATGGTGGAATGCCAACATTGTAGGGTGAGGACAAGCGTGCCATATAATTTCCGTAGCCTCTTTTAGCATTGCCAAAGATGCCAATTACCCAGGCATTGCCAGGAAAATTCCAATCGATTTGCGAGCCTGTATAATCGCCCCAACGTTGTTGTTTGGCAGATAGTACAACGATATTGCTATCGCCTTTCTTTATGTTTGTCCAATCGGAGTATTGGCCAGCTTTGGAAATTAATGCATGCATGCCAGCAAAGGTTCTTGGGCCTGAGTAATTACAATTAATTACCGAAACAATATTACCATTGTTTACCCCAAAATATGATATGTTGGGATAAGCCATATCTAAACTGTCGATGGATAATAATTGAGCTTGTATGCTTGGGTTACTGCTCACTTGTTGTATAGTGCCATGATAAATACTAGCAGCTCCATTGCTTGGATTGATGGATGTGTTTACAAATTGAATTTCATCGCCTTCTTTAAATGCGCCCAATATACGAGCATCATTGGTAGCTAAAGTATATGCTGTATCTTTTTGTCTGCCATCTGCGGCAACGCCATAAGCCAAATTACTTTTTAGTGGATTTATTTGAATACTCGCATTGGCACTGTTTAAGGTGTCGGTAAGTCGAATTAAAAATACCGTATCGTTTTGCGTAGCAAAATTTCTGTTGGATAAAAAGTACGGAGTTGCAGCGCTAATGCTACTTCCGTTTTTTACAGGGTGCAAATTTCTAATAGGCTTACCTTGGTAATAAATGCTATCCCAAATTTTATAATTCAGGGTTTGTCCGGCATAGCCATCGGCTTTTTTAATTTGATAAATTACGGAGTTTCTAAACCCAGCTTGCCACGAAGTATTAAATCCTAATTTATTACCGGTGAAATAAAATTCATTTTTTGAAATGGTAATAGCCGGGTAGTCAAACCAAGTAGTATCGCCTTTATAGTCGCCATAAAATTTATAAAAATTCCAATTGCCTTTAGGGTCATTGCTTTGAGAAAAACCAACAACAATATAGTTGGCTGCATTGACGCCATTTAGCATTATGCATATGAATTTATCTTCGAGCGGATCATAAATAATTTTAGGGTCATAGCGATAATCATTCATGATATTGTTTAAACCAACAGGTAAAGACATCGTTTTGAGCCCAGTTCTTTTAGTCATGATACCCGTATTGCCATCGATTACAGAAATAAAACTATTCATGACGGATACGCACGTATTGTTTTTTGAAACGCATAAATAATTATCGGGAGGTGTGCCGGAATTAGAATCAGCAACAAAACTCATGGAAACGGTTGGCGCTGTTAAAGGCGCTGTTGTTTTTAATGCTTTGTGGGTATTGGCTTTATAAGGGTATTTATTTTGTTGTGCTGTTTTTATACGCATTAAAGCTTCGTATTCTGCACTTTCATCGGGTTCGTGAATTTCCAAATTTCTTACTTGTGCCAGAAAAGTATCATTGCAATTTTGTAAGTGCACCGTGCCTGATAAAGGACATTGCAGAGTTGTTGTGGAATACTGTACTTGTGCATGAATTACATAAGTGCATAAGAAGCATACAATAAAGCTAAGAATTGGTTTTCTCATAGGGTTGTCATTTCAAGGAATAAATTTAGTCAATATCTTACTTTGATGTATGTAATTCTAGTGTTTTTTGAAATAAAAAAGCCCCTGTACAGGGGCTTTTAATATTTAAAGGGTATAATGTTTGTCGTTATGCTCCTTTTAGCGCAGCAGCACCACTTACAATCTCTGTAAGTTCTGTAGTAATTGCCGCCTGACGTGCACGGTTGTAGCTAATTTTCAATCCGCGTAATAATTCATTAGCGTTCTCACTAGCTTTATCCATAGCCGTCATACGAGCGCCATGCTCAGATGCGTGTGCATCTAATACGGCTTTAAATACTTGTGTATTCAATATTTTCGGCATCAATTCTGTTACGAGCAATTCTTCCGATGGTTCGAAAATAAAGTCGGACTTAGCAGCTGTATTAGCATTACTTACTTTTGGAATAGGTAAGTAAGGCTCGCATATAAATTCTTGTGTAGCCGCATTTTTAAATTGGCTATATACAATTTCAATTTTATCGAAAGTACCTTTTATAAATTCTTCTTGTGCATAGTTAGCTGCTGCACGCACATTTTCAAAACTTAAATTTGAAAATAAGTCCCAAAAACGATCTACCACTGGAAAGCCTAAACGGGTAAAGTTTTCGTAAGATTTTTTACCAATTGGCAAAATGCTCACTTGTCCTTTTGCGTGTTGGCTAGCATACGCTTCTTTCACACGTTGGCGTGCTAGTTTTACTACATTTGCGTTATAAGCACCACACAAGCCTCTATCAGAGGTAATGGCAATTAATAATACTTTTTCAATTGGGCGCTCTATGGCTAATTTTAATTCTGAATCAGAAGAAGAATTACTCACAATATTGCTAAGCATCTCTTGTAATTTTTGAGCATATGGGCGCATTTGCGTTACCGCATCTTGTGCTTTACGTAGCTTAGCCGCACTCACCATTTTCATAGCTTTCGTAATTTGCTGCGTAGAGCTAACCGATTTTATTCTTAAACGAACTTCTTTTAATTGACCTGACATAGTTGGAAAATTGTCATTTTTTCGATCGCAAAAATACATGTTTATAATAACAATAACAAAAAAGTAATTCTATAAAAACTTAAAAAACCGTATTTTTGAGCACATCTTGATAAATATCAGCTGTTTTATCGTTTATTCTTACTATTTATAATACTATTATCTATGTTACACAAAACCAAAATCATTGCTACTGTTGGACCAGCATGTAATTCTTTCGAAAAATTATTAGCATTAGTGCAAGAGGGCGTCAATGTTTTTAGACTTAATTTTTCGCATGGTTCACATGAGCAACACAAAGAAGTTATTGACCATATCAAAAAAATCAATGAAGGTTTTCCTTTTAACATTGCCATCTTGGCCGATTTACAAGGACCTAAATTGCGGGTAGGTGAAATAGAGAATAATGCTTTGCCACTAAAAGTGGGCGACTCTTTTTATTTAACTAATGAAAAATGTATAGGCACCATAGAGCAAGTTTATATTTCATATCCTGGTTTTTATAAAGATGTGCGTATTGGTGAAAAAATATTGATTGACGATGGTAAAATTGAAGTGCGTGTAGAAGAAATTACGCAAGATAATCGCGTAAAAGTAGTAGCCCTTACAGAAGGCGTTTTGTCATCAAAAAAAGGAATTAATTTACCCGACACCAAAATTTCATTGCCTTCTTTAACTGAAAAAGACTTAGCAGATGTAGATTTTATTATTACTCAAGAAATAGACTGGGTGGCACTTTCCTTCGTTAGAAGACCAGAGGATATTCACGAGTTGCGTGTTAAATTAAAAGAAAAAGGAAGCACGGCAAAGATTATTGCAAAAATAGAAAAGCCTGAAGCCTTAGTGCATTTAAGAGAGATTATATTAGCGTCTGATGCTGTTATGGTAGCGCGTGGCGATTTGGGTGTAGAGTTGCCTTTAGAGCAAATTCCAATGATTCAAAAAACGATTGTAAGAAAATGTATTCACAGAGCTAAACCGGTTATTATTGCTACCCAAATGATGGAAAGTATGATTGATCGCACTCGACCAAATAGAAGTGAAATTACCGACGTTGCCAATGCTGTTTTAGAAGGTGCCGATGCGGTAATGTTGAGTGGTGAAACGGCTATGGGTCAATATCCAGAGTTGGTTATTAAAACCATGGTAGATATTATTAGAGAAGTAGAAAAAGAAGAAACGGTATACAATAGAAATTTGACGCCGCAACCTCATTCTCCTTCTTTCTTAAGCGATGCCTTATGCTATAACGCCTGCAATATTTCGCAAGAAGTAAAAGCCAATGCATTAATAGGTATGACCCAATCGGGCTATACTGGATTTATGTTATCTAGTTATCGTCCGCAATCGCCATTATACATCTTTACAAAAACACAATCTTTAATCAATCAATTAAGTTTGAGTTGGGGTGTACAAGCCTTTTACTATGACAAGGAAGAAAGCTTAGATACGATGTTCAATGATCAAGTGGAAATACTTAAAGAAAAACAATTACTTACAACGGATGATGTTGTGGTACATACCGGTAGCACGCCTATCCAGGAGCATTTGCCAACTAATATGCTGAAAATTTCTAGAGTGAAATAAAATAAAAAGCCCTGATCTTCAGGGCTTTTTTATGGCAAGTATTTTTTAAATGAAGAGATTGTCGATGAGGCGAACAGCGCCAACTCTTGCTGCAATTATTGCCATCATATCTTTATGCGTATCAAAATCTGAAAGTGGTTGCAAGCTTGCAGCATCTGCAAGGGCTAAATACTCTAGCTCGCAATTATTTTGATGAAGGAGTGCAATACACGCTTGTTTGGCATGCTCAAAGTTGTTGCTTGTTTTAGCGGCTTTTATTAGTTGTAACGATTGATAAAGGGCAAGTGCTTGTTTTTGTTCTGCTTCAGTCAATCGAAGATTCCGGGAGCTTAAGGCAAGACCTTGTTCATTTCTTACGGTAGGCACAATAGAAACCGATGTTTTATGTTCCCAATTCATTTGTTTAATGAGCTCTTTTATCACTAAGCATTGCTGCGCATCTTTCTGACCTAGAAATAAAACTTGTGGTTGCACGAGTTCCAATAAACGAGCTACTACTTTTCCAACCCCTTGAAAATGGCCTGGCCTCTGAGCGCCTTCAAAAATGGTTTCTAAATATGCAAAGGAATAACTTTTTACCGCATCAAAACCATCAGGGTATATTTCTAAAATGTCGGGAATAAATAAAATGTCACATCCGGCACCAAGCAGAGCCTCTGTGTCGGCATCAAGAGTGCTGGGATATTTTTTAAAATCTTCTGGGTCATTGAATTGTGTCGGATTCACAAAAATGCTGCAAACCGTTAAGCATTTTTGCTTTTTGGAGGCTTCAATTAAGGATAAATGGCCTTCATGAAGCGCTCCCATGGTGGGAACAAAGCCTAATTTTACCGACTGATGAGCGCGCTTGGTATCTATAAAATGTTGTAAATCAGCTGCTTTTTTAAAAATTACCATATGTGGAGGCTAAGTAATGGCACAAAATAACGCATTGAAATCAATTATTTCGTAAATTTGCAACCTATTTCTATTACATGTGATCCATGTAAGTAAAATTTTTACCATATAATTCGATTCAAATGTCTTTAGACAAAAAAAGAGTGCTTATTGTAGCGAATGAATTATCACCCTATTTAGAGCTTACCGACTTTGCTCATATTCTCAATAAGTTAGCCATTAAAACATTTGATGCAGGTATTGAAATACGTGTAATCATGCCACGTTTCGGCACCATCAATGAACGCAGACACAAACTTCATGAAGTGGTTCGCTTGTCGGGTATCAATGTTATTATCGATAAAGACGATTATCCGTTGATTATCAAAGTAGCTTCTTTGCCAAATGCTCGTTTGCAGGTTTATTTCATGGATAATGAAGATTACTTCAAACGCAAATTTGAATTTAGAGACGAAAAGGATAAGTTTTACGACGACAATGCAGAGCGTATGATTTTCTTTGCAAAAAGCGCTTTAGAAACCGTTAAGAAATTTGGATGGCCTCCCCATGTTATTCATTGCCATGGCTGGATGACCTCTTTAATACCTTTATATCTTAAAACAGCCTATAAAAAAGATCCAGTTTTTGGGTATACCAAATCTATTTTTACGGTACAAAACGATCAATTTGCGGAGTCATTGAATGCTACTTTTAATAAAAAGGCATTGGTGAATACTGATATGAAAGAAAAAGATTTTGAATTGTTTGCTCCAGGCACTAACGAAGCGTTGACCTTGGGTGCAATGAAATATGCAGATGTATTAGTAGCCGGACAAGCAGATTTAAATCCAGCGTTTAAAGCGGAGTTAAAACCAAGTCGTTACAAAAAAATCATTCAGCATGATGAAAATTGGACAAATGATATTACTGATTTGCTTGAATTGTACAAAACCTTAACAGAGTCTTAAAGTTACTTTTACCATCTTCGTCTAAAATTATTTCCATTGAAGGCATCATCATTTTTTGTTCAGCTATCAGCTGTTATTTTATTAGTTAGCTCCTTGCAGGCATGTAAAGAAGACACCTTAATCAATTCTACAGTAATACCACCAGTAGATAATATCAATACTTTTGCTGTAGCGGTAGATTCTATTCTTACTGTAACGGTAAACGATGATTCGGTATTAACTGGTTATAATTACTACAATTCTGATATTTTCAAAGGAATTGGCGTTATTAATGCCGATCCGTTTTTTGGCAAAACCTATGCGGGTGCATTTTTTCAAATAGTGCCGCCTACTACTTCTTTTACTTTTGCCGGTACCAATCCAGTTATCGACTCTGCTATTTTAGTGCTGCCTTACAGCGGGGTTATTTATGGCGATTCTAATGCTACGGTCAATCAGCAACTCAATGTATATCAAATAGAAGATGCGTTTAGTAGAGATAGTTTATATTACTCCAATCAAAAATTAGGGGTCAATAGAGCAAAGTCTATGGGATCTGCTACGATGAATATTCGAAAAGTAATGGATAGTGCCACAGTTTGGGGTGTGAAAGTAGCGCCGCAATTACGAATCAAATTAAATTCTTGGGTAGCTGATAGTATTTTAGCTAATGCAGGAGGAACTAATTTTGCAGATTACCCAACGTTCCTTACTTGGTTCAAAGGTATTTATGTAGAGCCCGATACCACAGCAACAGCAACAGGTAGAGCCATTCCGTATTTTAAATTAGATGGTTTAGATCAAAATTCAAGAGCTAATATTATTTTCTATTATCACAACAATACCGACGATTCCTTAAGTACTTCATTTGGATTTGTATCGAGCTATTGTGCACATACAAATTGGATAAAAAGAACCTTTTCAAACTATCCTATTGCTAATTATTTCCCAGCAAGCGGTAAAGTGTCTGATTCTATATTCATGATTCAAAACGAACCAGGTGCAGCGGGAGATATCACTATTCGATTAGATAATGTACTAACACAACTTACCAAAACAGTCATTAATAAAGCAGAATTAGTGATCACGCAACTTGCACCTACTAGTGCTGAAGATACCTTGTTTGAAGCACCGGTGCGTTTGTTCCCATCGGGCATCGATAGCTTAGGGGCTATATATACGATTGCTGATCGTTATCCTACATCAAGCAACGAGCCTTTGAATTTTATAGACGGCACTAGAAGGGTTGCTTATTTAAATAATCAGAAAGTTTATCAGTATATTATTAATATCCCGAGAGAACTACAAAGTGCTATATTAAAGAATAGAAAATTTGTACATTTGAGATTAAATGGTACAGTTAGTTTCCCTGGTGCATACCGATTAAAGGCAGGAGGAAACAAACATAGTAACAGTAAAATCAAATTGAATATCATCTATACTAAAATTCAGTAATCAAATATGTGTGGAATCGTAGCATACATTGGGCATCAAAATGCCTATCCTATTTTAATAAAAGGTCTTAAAAGACTGGAGTATAGAGGCTATGATAGTGCCGGAGTGGCAGTTATAAAAAACGAATTAAAAGTTTTTAAAAAAGCAGGTAAGGTTTCTGATCTAGAAAACTTTGTAGGTAATAGTGATACTGCGGGTACTATCGGTATTGGCCATACAAGATGGGCCACCCATGGCGAACCAAACGATAGAAATGCGCATCCTCATTTATCCAATTCTGGAAACTTAGCCATTATCCACAATGGTATCATTGAAAATTATGATGCTTTAAAAAAAGAACTCCTAGCAAGAGGATATACCTTCAAGTCGGATACCGATACGGAGGTATTGGTCAACTTTATTGAAGAAATAAAAAAAGAGGAACAAGTAGATTTAGAAGAAGCCGTTCGAATAGCGCTTAATCAAGTAATTGGCGCCTATGCCATTGTAGTTTTAGAGCAATCTAATCCCGATCGCATGATTGCAGCTCGCAAGGGCTCTCCTATGGTTTTGGGTATTGGAGATAAAGAATTTTTTATTGCTTCCGATGCTTCGCCCATCATTGAGTATACAAAGAATGTAATTTACCTCAACGATCAAGAATATGCCGTGGTGCATAGAAATGGTAATTTTACCATTAAAACATTAGGTAATTTAGAAAAATCTCCGAATATTCAAAAATTAGAATTGAATTTGGAGATGATAGAAAAGGGTGGCTATGAACATTTCATGCTAAAAGAAATTCATGAGCAACCAAAAGTGGTTGCGGATGCTATGCGTGGTAGAATGAGTGCAGCGGGTGGTTGGATTAAATTAGGCGGTGTAGATGAATATGCTAATCGATTAAACAAAGCAGATCGTTTTATATTTACATCTTGTGGTACATCATGGCATAGTAGTTTGATTGCAGAATACTTAATTGAAGATTTGGCTCGTGTGCCCGTTGAAGTAGAATACGCATCGGAGTTTAGATACCGTAATCCTATCATTACCGAAAAAGATGTGGTATTTGCCGTATCTCAATCTGGTGAAACAGCCGATACGTTAGCGGCTATAGAATTAGCTAAAGAACGTAAAGCCATGATTTATGGTATTTGTAATGTTATTGGTTCCTCTATTGCACGCCTTTCACATGCAGGTTCCTATACGCATGCCGGTCCAGAAATTGGAGTAGCATCAACCAAAGCTTTTACAGCACAAGTGACGATTCTTACTTTGATAGCCTTACAATTAGCAGCAGAGAAAGGAACAATTACAAAATCAGCGTTAAGAACTATTTTATACGAGATGGAACAAATTCCATCTAAAATTGAAAAAATCTTATTGCTCGATAAACAAATTCAAAATATAGCGGCTATTTATAAAGATGCTAGCAACTTCTTGTATCTCGGAAGAGGATATAATTTCCCCGTAGCATTAGAAGGCGCCTTGAAATTGAAAGAGATCTCTTATATCCATGCAGAAGGATATCCGGCTGCAGAAATGAAGCATGGTCCAATTGCGCTTATCGATGAAAATATGCCGGTCGTATTTTTAGCCACCAACCAAAGTGCGTATGAGAAAATAGTTTCTAATGTGCAAGAGGTGAAAGCGCGTAAGGGTAAAATTATTGCTATTGTAAATGAGGGCGATACGCAAATTAAAGCACTAGCCGATCATGTTATCGAAATTCCTGCAACGGAAGAAATTTTATCCCCTTTATTAACTATTGTACCACTTCAATTGTTATCGTATCATATTGCTATTTTAAGAGGTTGCAATGTAGACCAACCAAGAAATTTAGCTAAGTCTGTGACCGTGGAGTAATAAAATAATTAACTATCTTTAAACCTTTAATAATAAACAATCAAAATGCCTTATTTATTTACATCAGAATCTGTTTCAGAAGGACATCCAGATAAAGTAGCCGATCAAATTTCGGACGCCTTAATCGATAATTTTTTAGCGTATGACGCACAATCAAAAGTTGCTTGCGAAACATTAGTGACTACGGGTCAAGTGGTTTTGGCAGGTGAAGTAAAATCAAAAGCGTATTTAGATGTGCAAGAAATTGCTCGTGGTGTCATTCGTGAGATTGGTTACACGAAATCGGAATATATGTTTGAAGCGAATTCATGCGGTATTCTATCGGCTATTCATGAACAATCTGCGGACATAAACCGTGGTGTTGATCGGGATGCTAAGAAAAAAGATTTTGAAACGTTGGCGAATGCTCAAGGTGCAGGCGACCAAGGAATGATGTTTGGTTATGCAACGCGTGAAACAGACAATTACATGCCTTTAGCATTAGATTTAGCACATAAAATTCTTCAAGAATTATCTCGTACTCGACGTGCAGGAAAAGAAATGAAGTATTTACGTCCAGATGCTAAAAGTCAAGTGACTATTGAGTATAACGATGATAATACACCTGTTCGTATTGATACGATTGTAGTGTCTACTCAACATGATGATTTTGATAAATCGGATAAAAAAATGTTAGACCAAATCAAAAAAGATGTAATCAACATTATTATTCCTAGAGTGAAAAAACAATTGAAACCAGCGTTACAAAAATTATTCAACGATAAAATCACGTTCCATATTAACCCTACGGGTAAATTTGTAATTGGTGGACCGCATGGCGATACTGGTTTGACGGGTAGAAAGATTATTGTGGATACTTATGGTGGTAAAGGTGCACACGGTGGTGGTGCATTCTCTGGTAAAGATCCTTCTAAAGTTGATAGAAGTGCAGCATATGCAACACGTCATGTAGCAAAAAATTTAGTGGCAGCAGGTGTGTGTGATGAAGTATTGGTGCAAGTTTCTTATGCTATTGGTGTAGCAAAACCATGCGGTATTTTTATTGATACGTATGGCACTTCTAAAGTAAATATGAATGATGGTGCTATCGCTAAAATAGTTGAAAAGGTTTTCGATATGCGTCCGTACGCTATTGAGCAACGTTTAAAATTGAGAAATCCTATTTATAGCGAAACAGCTGCTTATGGCCATATGGGTAGAAAAGCAGAAACGGTAACTAAAGTTTTTAACAAAGGAAAGGACAACGAGAAGAAAGTAAAAGTTGATTTATTTACTTGGGAAAAATTAGATTACGTAGATGCTGTTAAAAAAGCGTTTAAACTTAAATAAAAAAAGGCACTCAACAGAGTGCCTTTTTTTATTTAAGTTAAATGACGGGTATTAATCAATGATGAGTAGTTTTCTACTGCTGGTAATTTTACCATTTATTAATTTGTAAACATACGTACCCGCAGGTAAGTCATTTCTATAAAGAATCAATTCATGTGCTCCGCGCTCTACAACCTGATTCATTAAGGTTTGTACCACACGACCTTCCATATTGTACAATTCAATCAATACATGCGATCCGTCTGAATAAAATGGAATATGGGTATTGTTCGTCATTGGATTTGGCGCATTTTGTCCCAATGCTTCATTATCACCACCTTCTAGTGTATTAGCAACGCCATTTATTTTTTTGAAAATTGGAGGAATTGGGAAGGATCTTAAGAGAATGCTATTTACTTCACTAGTTGGCAAATCAAACCAATCTGCTAAAATAGCTGCATACACCGAGCGGAAGTCGTGCTGCATAGGTAAGTTATCACTCGTAGTAACGGTGCTTGGAATAATTGGGTTAAAGCCAATAATACCAGGATTAACAGATTTCCCGAAAACCATTACTGGAGCTGCTGTTCCATGGTCAGTACCACCACTAGAGTTAGAATTGATTCTTCTTCCAAATTCTGAGAAGGTAGCGGTAGCCACTTTGTCATCTTTGCCATGCAGTTTTAAATCATCATAAAAAGCATAAATAGCATCCGATAATTTTTTTAATAAAGTAGCATGCGAACCAATCGTGTGATCGGTGGCATCTACTTGAACCGAGTGGGTATCGAAGCTTCCAATATTTACAATGTATAAAGGTGTTTTCAGACCACCGGCAATCAAGCGTGCTACAATTTTTAATTGATCCGATAAGCTATTGCCTGTAGGATATTGTGTAGAGAGGTTGCTTGCATTGTTGGCAGCTGTTTGTAAAACAGCATTATATTGTTGTGTTTGTTGAGATATGTAGCGTAAGAAAGTAAGCTCATGCCCTGCTGGTGTATTAGGCGCAGGATCTACCGAGTTGTTTACAATATTATAGAAGCTATTGATATCGGAAATAGCCATGCTCATATTTACACTATTGCCGGTGAACACAGTGGAAACACTTGATCCAATTTGAATAGCTAAAGGGTCTGGCATGCTAGCATTAGGGTAGCCCATTGGAAATCCTGGATACTCGGCATCTAAATATCGACCTAGCCAACCGGTATCTAAATATTGATTGGAATCAGACGCTGTCAACCAAATATCGGTTGCTCTAAAATGCGAATAATTTGGGGTTGGATAACTTACGCTTTGCACCAAATTCACCATGCCATTCACATACATATCACGTATTTTGTTCATGGCTGGGTGTAAGCCTGTATTAGGGAAACCAGCAAGTGGGAGCACTTGGTTTTGTGGAATTAAGATATTACCTCTCGCTACCGAAAGTGCACTATATTGATCTAATGGGATAAGGGTATTCAAACCATCGTTGCCGCCATTCATTTGCACAAAAACCATAACACGGCCATTTGCTTGTGTTTGTTTGGCAAGCAAGTTTAGTAATGGATGTTCTGCAAATGATTGAATGGGTAAGCCATTAATCATCATAGCGGTGCTTGCTGCAGCTACCGGTGCCATTTTTAAAAAGTCTCTACGTTGCATAAGCGATATCGGTTTAGCTTAATTGAAATTCTGGTAATCGGGTGAGTTCCAATAAAAGTCCTAAAAGTCTAGGTTTTACAATGTTGGTATTGGCTGTATTCGGGTTAGCTATATAGGCTGTCCATGCATTGGTCCAATAATAATTACTGGTTTGCCCCGATAATAAATTATTAACCCGCAGGGCATCTTTTTTAGTTTGCGAAATGGAAATGCCCAGCAAAAGATTACATAAGTAGTCTACTAATATTACGGGGTCGTCGGCATTTGGTATTTGCGATACAAAATTTAAATAATCAATTTTGATAGTTGTCCCAGAGCTAGCGGTGAAGCCACTATTCAACATCATGTCGGAGAACACCATGCGTTTCGGTAGTGTATTAGAATTAATCCATAATTCATGAAATTCTGGCACCTGATAATAAGAAGGCCATCCAGAAACATTAGGCGGATCGCCAATGTCTTGTGCAATTAAAGAACCGTAACTTCTTACATAATTATAAATCAACGATTTATTATAATCGGTCATTGTAGCAGGTACATCTACTTTAAAAGTGTTGAAAATTCCAACCAAGAAGTCTGTAGGTGATTTAATAATGCAACCTTTTGAGTTGAGTTCGAAGAAATGTTCGCTTTTAAAAAGTGTTTTTAATACGGGTACAATATCCCAATTATTATTTATAAAAATTTGCGCTAAGGGTGCTATTACATTCGTTTCAACGGTACTATCTATCGTATAGTAAATAAAAAAGCGATAGAGTTTTCTGCAAAGGAATTTTGCAACTTCTTGTTGTTTAGAAAAAAGCATGTCTATAAGCACGTCGGTTTCTAAAGCGCCATTGGTACCCGATTGATAGGGTATTGCGGCATTTCCGTAGAAAGAAGAAAATTGCTTATTGGATGTATGATGTTTTGTGCTGTCAAAATAAGCAGTAGGGATGGTAGTGGTGGTATTTATTCTCCATCCGGTAAGTACTTTAGCGGCTGCTTTTACATCGTCTTCTATATAATTAGGTGTATTTTCTTTCCCAATGGTGAATAGCTCTTGCAATTCACGAGCATAATTTTCATCAGGAGAGGTATTGGTATTTAAGTAGCCATTCAAGTAATAGAGCATGCAGACATCAGTAGTCATCTGTCTGGTAAAGGTTTTGAAATTACCTAACGCATAAGTACGAATAAGTTCAAGATGCTTGTAGTATACACGTGCATCGGACACAGTACCTAATTCTGTAGAAAAATGATTGTGCCAAAACAAGACCATTTTTTCAAGAATGGAATTATTGTTGTTGATCATTTGTTTTAGCCACCAGGCTTTCATGGAGATACCTCGTTTATAGTTTACTGTACTGTCGCCATAAGCTGCATTTACCCATGGGGCTCCAGGTGCTATACCCGTAGGATCGGTATAAGTAGCCGTATTATAATCATTGATGGGTGGGGTAGTGACAGTATTTGTAGCGTTGGTGAATAAAAGATCCACGGCTTGTGATGGATTCAATGTAAGCAACGTTTGCACCATTGTTGCGTTGGGACTGAACGTACAACGTCTTAAGAGATGTAAAACTTCAGCTTCTGTCCAAGCGCCAGTATATTGATTCAGACCAGCGGTTGTTTTCATTAAACCTTTAGGTAAGGTCTTATTGGCATACTTTTTAAAAATAGGGTCTTGGTTACTGTCATATTTTTTTTCAACAGAATTTGACAGCGCGTCTGTGCGATTGATAGTACTCATACAGATGAAATTTTCTGAAAATTACTATTTTTTTACTTAGTTCTCAAATATATTTTACCCGTTTTTAACAAGTGCTTGAAAATTAATGGCTAACATAAAATAAAAAATCACTGCAAAGGATTAACTTTGGTAGTATTATGAAATTGTATGCTATTGTAGATATAGAAACAACGGGTGGTAATGCTAGCAGTGGTAGCATTACAGAGATAGCTGTTGCCATTCATAATGGGAAAGAAGTCATAGAGTTTTACGAAACGCTGGTAAGGCCTAATCAATACATACCTTATTTTATTCAGCAACTTACGGGCATAACTAATGAAATGGTGGCGGCTGCCCCTGCCTTTGATGAAGTAGCCGATACCATTTATCATTTATTAAAAGATAAAGTATTTGTTGCGCACAATGTAGGATTCGATTACTCATTTGTTAACGCACACTTGCATGTGCATGGCTACAAATTAAATGTGCCTAAATTGTGTACCGTAAAATTATCAAGAAAATTAATGCCTGGCATGAATAGTTATAGTCTGGGTAAATTATGTACTGAAATTGGTATTAATCATACAGCAAGACATAGAGCGGGTGGTGATGTGCAAGCAACAGCACAATTGTTCTCTATGCTTTTCGAAAAAGCTAACTACACCGATTTTTTTGCACGATAATCATGTTCGCATTATCCTACATACAACAAATATTGGGTCTTGAAAATAAGTCTTTTCATGAGCAAGAGCTTGTAGATATAGCTACCGATTCAAGGGCTATTTTGGAAGGCAAGCGCACTTTGTTTGTTGCCATTAAAGCATCGCATAGAAATGGACATGATTTTATAAAAGCGGCCTATGAAAAAGGAGTACGATGCTTTCTAGTTAGTGATGCAATTGCTACTGAATCCTTTCCAAATGCAATTTTTTTACAAGTTAATGATACCATACTAGCACTGCAATCTATTGCTGCTGCTATACGTGCTAGACAGCAATGTACTATTGTTGGCATTACAGGTAGTAATGGCAAGACCATCGTAAAAGAATGGTTGGCTTATTTGCTAGAAGATAAATGTAATGTATATAAAAGTCCTCTTAGTTATAATTCACAAATAGGTGTTCCATTGGCCGTATGGAAAATGCCACAAAAAATTGATCTCGGCATTTTTGAAGCAGGCATTTCCAAGAAAAATGAAATGCACAGGCTGCAGTCGATATTAAAACCAACAATAGGAGTGCTTACCCATATGGGCGTAGCGCATCAAGAAGGTTTCGAAAATCAAGCTGCTAAAATTGAAGAAAAATTAGAATTATACAAAGATTGCAAAATCATCATTTATAATAGTGATGATGAGCAAGTGGATCGATTAATTAAAAGTAGATATAGCGATAGGCAATTGTTTGACTGGTCTCTTAAAAGTACGAATGCCAATATGCTGCTTTCCTTGACTAAACAGCATAAGTCCACTGCTATTAAATTAGCCTATAAACAACAAAGCATTGCAATAGTTATTCCATTTACTGATGATGCCTCTATTGAAAATGCCATCACTTGTTTGGTGAGTATACATGCCCTTCAATTATGGGATACTACCATGATTAGTAAATTCGATTCCCTGCCAACTATAGCCATGCGTTTAGAATTAAAGAAGGGTTTGAATAATTGTAGCTTATTAAGCGATATCTACAATGCCGATTCGGTTTCTTTAAGCAATGCACTGCAGGTGTTGCAACAGCAAAAACAACATGCATTAAAGAGTATTATATTATCTGACATTCCAGAAGTGCGCGATCGGGATGCCATTCTAAATGTAATCAAACAATTGCAACAATGTCACTTGCATCGTTTTGTAGGTATTGGGGAGCAACTCCTCCAATTTCAGCAATTGTTTAGAGAGCAATTATCGGTGCCGTGTTATTTTTTCGAAAATACAAGTGCTTGCATGCAGCAATTACAAAGTTTTAGATTTCAGAACGAAACCATATTACTAAAAGGATCTAGGCATTTTGAATTTGAAAAAATCGTTGCTCAATTAGAAGAGTACGTACATCAAACAGAAATGCAAATTAATTTAAGTGCATTAAAACAGAATTGGACGGTATACAGATCACTCCTTCAGCCAGGTGTTAAAACCATGGCGATGGTCAAAGCGTTTTCCTATGGGAGTGGTAGTTTTGAAGTTGCCAATGCCTTACAACATGCAGGCGTAGATTATCTAGCCGTTGCTTATACGGATGAAGGAATCGCCTTAAGAACGGCAGGTATATCCTTGCCAATTATGGTAATGAGTCCTGACAATACCTCTTTTGATCGCATGATCTTATGGGGTTTGGAGCCTGAAATTTATAATATTAATTCGTTGCAGTTATTTATTCAAGCCATACAAAGAAGTGCAGATAAAACCGTTGGTATCCATATTAAACTAGATACGGGTATGCATCGATTAGGATTTACAAAAGAAGAGCTGCCTAATTTATTAAAACTACTCCAAGAGCATAAAGTGTTAAAAGTACTTTCAATTTTCAGTCATTTAGCAGCTAGTGAAAATAGGCAATTTGATAATTTTACTAAAGTGCAACAGCATCTTTTTGATAAGATGAGTGCGCTGCTTATCAAAACGATAGGCTATGCTCCATTATTACATTTAGCAAATTCTGCAGCTATAACAAGGCATCCCCATTTGCATTATAATATGGTGCGTTTAGGATTGGGTTTGTATGGTATTGCCGATGATGATGCAATGCAAAAGCAATTACAAGAAGTAGCTACATTAAAATCGCGTATTGCACAAATCAAAAACATAGATGCGGGAGAAAGCATTGGTTATAGTAGAAATTTTGTAGCTACTAGCCCTATGAAAATAGGCATCATTAATATTGGTTATGCAGATGGTTACCCGCGTAATTTAGGTAATGGAGTGGGGCATGTTTTAATTCATAAGCAGGCGGCTAAGATCATTGGTAATATTTGTATGGATTTATGTATGATTGATTTAAGTTCCATTGAAAGCGTGCAAGAAGGAGACGAGGTCATACTATTCAATCACGAGCTCAGGATTCAGCAATTGGCTAAATGGGCAAATACTATTCCGTATGAAATTATGACTGGTATTTCGCAACGCGTAAAACGCGTTTACATGGAAGAATAAAAAAAGCTCCTTCATTCGAAGGAGCTTTTTTTTATGCAGTATAGTATTAAGCAATGGTGATTGTATCGTCTAAATATACATCTTGAATGGTATTTAATAATTCAATACCCACCTTCATATCTTTTTGGAAAGCTTTTCTTCCACTAATCAATCCCATACCGCCAGCACGTTTGTTGACAACGGCTGTTGCAACAGCTTCTGATAAGTCAGTAGCACCTTTAGATTCGCCTCCAGAATTGATAAGACCTACGCGGCCCATATAGCAATTAGCAACTTGGTAGCGTGCTAAATCAATAGGATGATCGGTAGTTAATTGATCATAAACCAATTTGCTTGTTTTACCATGTCCTGTAGCTAAATAACCTCCATTATTAGTTGGTAATTTTTGTTTGATAATGTCTGCTTGAATAGTAACTCCTAAGTGATTTGCTTGTCCAGTCAAATCTGCAGAAGCATGGTAGTCAATTCCATTTACTTTAAAGCCATTATTACGAGTATAGCACCATAAAACGGTAGCCATACCTAATTCGTGTGCCATTTCGAAAGCTCTTGCCACTTCTTGAATTTGTCGTGTACTTTCTTCTGAACCAAAATACACGGTAGCGCCTACTGCAATAGCACCCATATTCCAAGCTTCTTTAATAGTACCATACATAACTTGATCAAATTTGTTGGGGTACGATAAAAACTCATTGTGGTTGATCTTAACCATCATTGGTATTTTGTGCGCATATTTTCTTGAAACATTACCTAAGACACCAAACGTAGAACAAACAGCATTGCAACCACCTTCTATAGCTAACTTTACAATATTCTCAGGATCAAAATAAATTGGGTTAGGAGCAAAAGATGCACCAGCACTGTGTTCAATACCTTGATCTACTGGAAGGATGCTCACATAACCCGTTCCACCTAAACGACCATTATCTAAAATTTGTTGAATATTTCTAAGTGTTGTATTATTTCTATTCGAATGCAACCAAATGTCTTGAACGTGATTTGGAGAAGGCAAATGAATTTGCGATTTGTCAATGGTAGTACATTTGTGATCTAAAAGGAAAGACGCTTGATCTCCCAACAACTCTTGAAGTTTCTTTGATGCCATGATTGTATGTTTAAGAATTAATTATCGATTTTCAAATTTACAAAATATAGTATAAATCTCAATGCGTAATTTGATAAATAGTAAGATTTTCTGTTTGATAGATAGGGTTTAATGCGCTGTAATTCAATGAATTTAATGGTTTTGTATGATTGACCTGGCTGTTTTCATGGAATTCAATGTAGTAGTATATTTGCATATTATAAGCAAGTCGTGGCCATTGAGCATCCGTATATACATTTCCTATCGGACTGCAATAAAGGCTCTTAGACCAATACGCTAATATAATGCCTTGATTTGGATCTATGTTGCTAACGATGTAATTCCCTTTTATATTATCAGGAAGTTGCTGAGCTGTTAGGGCTAATTCTTTACCTGCATTTTTATGTTCCTTCAAATAAATAATAGGGAAGATTATAAATGACAATGCTAAAAGTATTGCGCTCGTTTTCAACGTAAATGCATCTCTTGCTTTACTTTTTTGATCTAAATAGGAAAAACAAAAAAGTATACATGGTATTAGTGATGGCCATAAATACCTACTTTCTACATGAATGGTAAGATAGCCGATCGGCAAACATAGAATTGCTATAGACCAAGTATTGATAGGAATGTATTGAATGCTATTTTTTTTGATTAGCTGTTTAGCTAGTTGAAAAAACAGAAGCAGATAGGCCCAGCTTATTATTGTTGCACTTTGAATAAATTCCCAAAAGGCAAAAAGTAAACGAGCTAGTTGTTTTTTTATTAGAAAAGAGGAATCAAAGGCTTTAGAAAAATGATCTTCTGTCCAGAAAGGATCTTGCCAATGGGCTATAGTATGGCTTACTGGAATGATAAAATTATGGATACTCTTTTTTAATTGATATGTTCCGTTTAGCAACCAAGATCTATTGAGCATGCCAGCTAAACTAAAATTCCATACGCCATATTTTTCATGTATGCAAAATATCCAAGGAATAATACAGATAGCAATGCCTAATAGAAAAATAGCAAGCAATGTAAATTTTTTGTAATTGAATTTATAGGTATAAATCAGTAAACACAGAAAGTGTAATCCACCAAAATAAAATGCATAGGATTTGCTTAAGGTGCTAATTCCAATAAGCAAACCAGCTAATAGTATGGTTTTAATAGAAGATAAAAAATCTTGCCTTTGTGTTAGCTGTAGGTATTCCAATATGCAATAACTCAGGAGTACATCTCCAAATAGTTGCGCATGACTAGCATAAAATAAGAAAATAGCAAAACTGCTTTTTAGTAGCAGTTGGTTGAAATTAGAAAGTTGCCATTGTGTTGTTATGTATCCTAGTCGCCATAGAAATAATAGACCAAGTATAAAGTTGAAAGTATGCGTGGCGTTTAATGTGCTAAGGGGTGTTGTGTAATGAATTATTGCAACTAGCCAACATTGCAAGGGGCTCCACAATCCATTAATAGCGTTCCAGAAATGCCCTTGCGCATAATCGTCCGATATTTGCAAACAGGCAACTGTATCGGGGTCTATATGATATTGGAATAAAGAATGAAAACACGCCCATAAAAACACAAACAGGAACAGCGGAAAAAAAGAACTAAAGATATTTTTGTTATACATAATACAATTGTTGATGTAGTTCTTCAAAATAAGCTGTTGCATATTGCATGCGACTTCCATACCAACTAAAATAGGTGCCATCTACTAAGATGATCTTTGCATTGGGCAATTGCAATGCTAGTTCTTCTATATGTTTTTTTTTGAAAGGGTAGGGCTCCGAAGATAGAAAAATCACCTCTGGGTTCGCAGCTATTAGTTCTTCAATAGAAATTATAGGATAGCGTTCTTTATGCTCAAAAACATTACACCATTCATTTTCTAAAAGCATCTCTTGTACAAACGTGTTAGATGTTGCTACCATCCAAGGATCTTTCCAGATAAAATAGGCTACTTTAAGATCGCTAGATAAGCATTTCAATTTTGAGAACGTCTGTTGAATTTTTGAAATGATTAATAACGCTTGCTGAGGCTTTTGAACAATGGTACCAATTTGCTCAATCATTAATTCATTTTCAATTTTTGTAGTTACATCGCTAATCCATACAGGGTATTTTGCTTCCAAAGCGGCAATCATTTCTTTGGTATTTTCCTCTTTGTTAGCAATAATTAAATCAGGTGCTAATTGATCAATGATGGCGTAATCTACTTTTTTAGTGCCTCCTACAATGGTTTTTTGTTTGCGCCAAACACTTGGATGCTCACAAAATTTAGTAATGCCTACTACTTCTTCATCTAAACCTAAATCAAATAATAATTCTGTTTGAGAAGGCACTAAAGAAATGATGCGTTTGGGTGAATGGGGTATGTCTACCCATCGGCCCATCATGTCTTTATACGTGCTTGTTTGCATTTTATTTTAATTGCTTGTAAATAAATAATAATAAAAATACTAAAATACAATCAATAGGGAAAAGCGTGATGCTTCGGTAATCATTAAAGCTGGCTACTTGACTGGGCTTTATCCACAAGATAAGATTGAGGCAGGTATATACAATATAAGCTATGGCCGCCTTCTTTTTCAAATAACTTACCCAAATCCAAATAGCACTATATATGGCATAGTTTAACGGGAAAAGCCATACAAAAGTGTTTAATGAAAAACCAATGGCATTATAGAGACTGTAGCAAAATAATAATAAGTGAAAAACGGCTATGGCTTTAAATAAAAAAGGTAGCGTTTGAATAGTAGGTAGTTTAATGGACATTTTTACTAAGGTTTTTTAAGGCCGAGTTGAGCGGCTTGTTGAAGCATATATTCGAAAGCAGCATCGTAATTATTTTTAATAAGACCATCCAAAATAGCTTCTCTAACTGCAGTTTTAATTACTCCTACTTCTTTAGAAGGACCTAATTGAAAGGTTTGCATTATGATTGCTCCATCAATTGGTGGTTTCCAATTTCGAATCTTATCTTTTTCTTCTACTATTTTTAATCGCTCTAAAACCAAATCGAAGTTGGCTAAAAAGCGTTTTACTTTAGCTTGATTTTTAGAGGTAATATCGCTTTTACACAAGATCATTAAATCTTCCAAATCATCGCTAGCATCAAACAATAAGCGACGCATTGCGGCGTCTGTTATTTCATCCTTACTTAAACTAATAGGTCTTAAATGAAGCAAAACTAATTTTTCAACATATTTCATGTGCTCATTTAAGGGCAGTTTCAATTGCTTGAAAATTTTAGATACCATACGCATGCCCACTACTTCATGTCCATGAAAGGTCCATCCGTGGCCTTCTTCAAAGCGTTTAGTTGCTGGTTTGCCTATATCATGTAAGATAGCAGCCCATCTAAGCCATAAATTTGTACTTTGTTTAGCGGTGTTATCCAACACTTCTAGCGTATGATAGAAATTGTCTTTATGCCCAAGTCCATCTACGTATTCAGCACCGGATAGTGCTTGCATGGATGGGAATATGACACTCAATAGTTTGCTTTTGAATAGCAAGTCGAAACCAACAGAAGGTTTTGGAGATGCAATGATTTTATTTAATTCATCGGTAATACGCTCCTGAGAAACAATGGCAATACGATCTTTATTGCGTTCAATGGCTAAGAATGTTTGCTCTTCAATATAAAAACCTAATTGACTTGCAAAACGAATGCAGCGCATCATACGTAAAGGGTCGTCGCTAAAGGTTATATCTGGATTAAGTGGAGTACGGATAATTTTATTCTCCAAATCTAATAGGCCATCAAAGGGGTCAACTAAGGTTCCAAAATTAGTTTCGTTCAAGCCAATGGCTAGGGCATTAATCGTGAAATCTCTTCTGTTTTGATCGTCTTCAATGGTGCCGTTTTCTACCATTGGTTTTCTAGAGCTTTCTTGGTAAGATTCTTTCCTTGCTCCAACAAATTCTATATCAAAGTCATTTACTTTGATTTGAGCGGTTCCAAAGGTTTTAAAAAAATGCACATTGGGTTTTGGTTGAAATAACTGGGCTACTTCTTGGGCTAAGCGTATGCCATCGCCAACACAAACTATATCGGCATCTTTTGTAGCTCTATTTATAAGTTTGTCGCGCACAAATCCTCCAATTAAGAAACAGGGCATTTGCAGCTTATCCGCTGCAGCACCTATTTTCTTAAACAAGTCTAATTCCCAATCTGAACATTGAATATCCATTCTTTTTTCTTCTTTTTTACTATGCTGTTAAGCATTCGCTTAGTTCGTTAATATCAATTCCTAGTGCACATGTAAAATGTCCTTTAGGACATTCTTTTTTACCATGCAACCCACAAGGTTTACAGTCTAAATTTTCTTTGTAGGTTATAATTTTACTGTTCGTACTTAAGGGTCCAAACCCAAAATTTGCTTGCGTAGAGCAAAAGATAGCTCTTGTTGGCGCATTCATTGCTGAGCATATATGTAAGGGCCCCGAATCATTTACATAATTCATAAATGCATCTTTCATGAGTGCGGCAGATTCTAATAGACTTAAATTGCCACACAAATTAACACAATTGTCTTTAGCATATTCGGCTATTAATGCTGCCATAGCATGATCGCCTTTGCCACCCAATAAATAAATAGTATAATGTTTAGGTACTGTTTTTACAAAAGCAATCCATTTTGCTATAGGAAATTGTTTGGTAAACCATACCGAACTTGGTGCTATAGTTATGTAGGCTTGTTTTTTCAAAGCAGCTACTTTTGCAAAATCTTGTTCGCTAGGGTATAATTTGGGCAATTGCACATTTAGCGATGTAATTGCTGCTATAAGTTCATGGTTTCGCTCCGTTTCATGCACCCAATGCGTATCGCCATAGTCACTTATACGATGTTTTATTTTTTTAGTAAATAAAAAGGATAGTGGATTTTTGTCAAACCCGATTGTTTCCTTTGCTCCAGAAAAAACAGTAAAAAGCCCAGAGCTGGTATAGCGATGTAAGTTAATTACATGGGTATATTTTTCTTTACGTATGCTTTGTAGGGTTTTGAAAAAATGCTGCAGTTTATGCTGCTGTTTATTCCATATTAGCACTTTGTTGAGAAAAGGGTGCTTTTCAAATAATTGTTCATTGCCCTTTCGAACTAAAAAATCTATAGTTGCCGTAGGGTGGCTTTTATGCAATTCCTCTATACAAGCACTTGCTAAAATAGCATCGCCTATAAAAGCAGTTTGTATAACTAGGAATTTAAACATTTTGCAAAAATATCGATTGTTTATGATTAACTATGGATTAACAAGGAAAATGTATGATTATTTGCTATGAAAATATATATTTGTAGTCTAAATTATAGGTATATGAAAAAATTAATTCTTTCTTTAAGTTGTTTAGTTGCTTTGGCTGCTCAAGGCTTAGCGCAAGAGAAAAAAGAAGTAGCCGCTAATCCAGGTGCGCCAGTAACTACTTTAGTGTCAGAAAATATGGCTTTTAAAGTAGATACACATGATTTTGGTACCATACCAGAAGGTCCTGCTGCTGAATTTGAATTCAGTTTTAAAAACACGGGTAAAGAGCCCATCATTATTCAACGCGTTCAGCCTTCTTGTGGTTGTACTACACCTACTTACACAAAAGATCCGATTTTACCTGGCAAAACAGGCGTTATTAAAGCGTCTTATGGTACGCAAGGCAGACCAGGTCCTTTCAATAAAAATTTAACTGTTTTATCTAATGCTGGTTCTAAGGTATTATTTATAAAAGGGGAAGTTGAAAAAGCGCCAGAGTCTTCAGTGCCTCAAAACAATTCAATGATTAAAACAAATTAATACTTAAAAATAAAACCACTATGAAACAATTGATTTTAACTTTCGGACTTGCAATAGCTTCTGTTGTAACATTTGCTCAAGATGCTGCTAAACCTGCAGCAAATCCTAATGCTCCTAAATTCCAATTTAAAGATAAAGGAGATACATACGACTTTGGTACTATTCCAGAAGGACCTGTAGCAGAACATGTATTTGAATTTAAAAATGCAGGTAAAGAGCCTTTGGTAATTCAAAATGCAACCGGATCTTGCGGCTGCACTACTCCAGAATGGCCAAAAGAACCAATTTTACCTGGTAAATCAGCTAAAATCACGGTTCATTACAATACACAAGGTCGCCCTGGTCCAATTTTTAAATCTGTATTTATCCAATCTAATGCGCAATTACCAGAAGGTAAAGATCGTTATGAGATTTTTATCAGAGGTACAGTAACGCAAGCAGCTCCTGCAGCAGCTCCAGCAAAATAAGGCATAACTACTAATAAAAAAAGTCAGCAAGCAATTGCTGACTTTTTTATTTTAATTAAAGCATTTTTTAAATTATTTTTGCGCCATGCCAAACATATCATCTAGAGGGGTAGCAATGCCACCTTCTCCTATCAGAAAATTAGTGCCCTTTGCAGAAGCTGCTAAAAAAAGAGGGGTAAAAGTATATCACTTAAATATTGGTCAGCCCGACATAGAAACGCCTAAAGCTATTTTAGATGCGGTAAGAAATGTTGATATGAAAGTGTTGGAATATAGTCATAGTGCCGGTTTTGAATCGTACAGAAAAAAACTAGTTACCTATTATGAAAGAAATAATATCCATGTAAACGAAAATCAAATTATAGTTACTACCGGTGGTTCTGAAGCTATTTCGTTTGGTATCATGAGTTGTTTAGATGCAGGAGATGAGATCATTATTCCAGAACCGTTTTATGCTAATTATAATGGCTTTGCCATAGCTGCAGGTGTTAAAGTAGTGCCTATTCCATCAGCTATAGAAAATGGTTTTGCCTTGCCTTCTATGGAAGCATTTGAAAAAGCAGTTACGCCCAAAACAAAAGCCATTATGATTTGTAATCCTAATAATCCAACGGGTTACTTATATAGCTTAGAAGAATTGAATGTGCTTAAAAATATTTGCTTAAAACATGATTTGTTTTTATTCAGCGATGAAGCCTATCGTGAATTTTGCTACGACGGCAGACAACACATTTCTGCATTAACCCTCGATGGTATGGATCAACATGTAATCATGATGGATACCATTTCTAAACGGTATAGTGCATGTGGTGGAAGAATAGGCGCTTTTATAACTAAGAACGAACAAGTGTTGAGCGCTGCAATGAAATTAGCTCAAGCGCGTTTAAGTCCGCCTACCTTTGCTCAAATACTTGGAGAAGCAGCCGTTGATTTGCCTGCCGATTATTTTGATGCCGTACATGCAGCCTATAACGAGCGAAGAGATTTGTTGGTGCAACGATTGAATGCTATGGAAGGCGTGTTCTGCCCTAATCCGGGCGGCGCATTTTATGCAATGGCTAAATTACCTGTGGCCGATACCGAAGTATTTTGCCAATGGTTACTTGAGCATTTTTCATACAAGAATGCAACATTGATGATGGCTCCTGCAGCTGGATTTTATGCTACACCTGGACAAGGTAAAGATGAAGTGCGTTTAGCCTATGTTCTAAATGTAGATGCTATTAATGCTGCAATGGATTGCTTAGAAGAAGGGTTAAAAGCATTCAAAGCGCTATAGTTGCAAAGGAGTAAATTTAAAATCAACTCCATCAAATAAACCTTTATCACTTAATTTTAGATTAGGTATTACTAATAAAGCCATAAATGATAAGGTCATAAAAGGGGCTTTTAAGGTAGTACCTAATTTTTTTGCTGCAGCATCAATTTCGATATAATCTTGTGCTAATGCAGCGCCCTCTTTTGTACTCATTAAGCCCGCAATAGGCAAGGGCAAAATATGTGTTGTCTTTTGATTGACTACTGCAATGCCACCTTGCTGTTCAATAATAAGATTTACTGCTTTGCAAATACTTTCATCATCTACACCAACGGCTATAATGTTGTGGCAATCATGACCTACTGTACTTGCAATGGCGCCTTCTTTTAAATTGAAATTTTTAATAAAGGCGCCATTGCAAGTACAGTAGGTCACGATTGCCACAACATTATAGCCGTTGGTGTTGATGATGAAAGTATTTGCAAAGCA